>Ga0302324_100000236_pt1 | contig 147349 bp, 123 predicted proteins | sample Palsa_T0_1_FD_201949 | JGI IMG/M metagenome (GOLD analysis project Ga0302324, IMG submission 201949) | Peat permafrost microbial communities from Stordalen Mire near Abisko, Sweden - Palsa_T0_1 | ecosystem: Environmental > Terrestrial > Soil > Palsa > Peat permafrost | place: Sweden: Abisko...
ACGTTCAATACCTCGTCGCGCGAGACACCGGTTAGCTGCGCCATGGCGGCGCCTACGCGCTGCACGTCCTTGGCGCCCAGATGACGCAGAACCTGCGCCGCATCCTGCTCGCCAAGCGCCAACAGCAAGATCGCGGCGCGATCGACGCCTGAACGATCTGGCGCATTGTCACTCATGATTCACCCACCCAGGTCTTGACCACCTGCGCCACGCGCTTGGGATCCTGTGTCACGAGGCTGCGCGCCTGCACGACCTGCTGCTCGTACGCCAGCGCGGGCCCCTGCGAATTCGGTGTTGCCCGGTCATCATCACCGTGTGAGGCGCCCGCGGTCAGCAATTGCGGCGGCGCGCTGCTGATGGCGTGATTGGCGAGATTCTTGATCAGGGGCCGCAGCACACCGAGCGCGAGCGCGATCAACACCAGTGCGCCGAGCACCAGTCGCGTGATGTCGCGCACCATGGGGCGCTGCCACAGCGGAATCACCTCGGGCTTGAGCGGCGGCCCGCTCTCGTCCAGGAACGAGGCGTTGACCACGTTGACGCTGTCACCGCGCGCCTCATCGAACCCGACCGCGTTCTTGACCAGGCGGGTGATGTCTTCGAGCTGTTCTTTGGTAAGCGGCTGCTGGCTGACCTTGCCGTCGGCGCCGGTGGTGTGCACGTTGTCGACCAGCACCGCGACGGTCACGCGCTTGACGCGCCCGGCGGGTTGGCGTGAATAGCTGACCGTCCGGTTGATCTCATAGTTTTTTGTGCTCGACTTCGAGTTGCTCTGCGGCGCTGCGGCCGCAGCGGCGGCGGCGGCGGTCGCCGCGGCTTCGGCGGCGGCGGCCGCGGCTTTAGCGCCGGCGGCGCCCGTGGCCGGCGGCGGCGCCGGCTTGGGCGCGCCCACGGGCGTTCCGCCCGCGGGCGGCTGATTGGTCAGTGCGCCTGGGACGCCACCCGAGCCGCCCTGATTGCGACTGCTCTCCTCGGAAGTCTGCTCGCTTCGCACCACGCTGTCGGGTTTGTACTGTTCGTGGGCCTCTTCGCTGGCTGCGGCATCGAGATCCACCGTGACCTGCGCACGCGCATGGCCATCGCCGACGATCGGCGCCAGTAATTGCTCAATACGCTGGATGTAAGTGTCTTCGACGCGGTGCGCGGCTTCGAACTGCTCGGCCGCCATGGCCGCATCGCCGGACTTCGGCGATGACAGCAGCCGGCCCTGCTGATCCACCACCGTGACCTGATCGGAATCGAGCTCCGGAATGCTCGAGCCCACCAGATGCACGATCGCCGAGACCTGCTCGGGCTCCAGGCGATGGCCGGGGCGCAGTTGCAATAAAACCGAGGCGCTGGCCGGGCGCCGATCGCGCACGAACGCGGACTGCTGCGGTATGGCCAGATGCACGCGCGCGGCTTCAACCGCCTGCAATGAGGAGATGGTGCGCGCCAATTCGCTTTCCAGGGCGTATTGGTAGCGCGCGCTCTCCATGAACTGACTGACACCAAAACCCGGATCCTTGCTGATCAATTCGAAGCTGCTGTTCTTACCCTGCGGCAGGCCCTGCGAGGCCAACTGCAGACGCGCATCGTGCACGCGCTCGGACGGCACCATGATCGCGCCGCTGCTGTTATCGAGTTTGTATTCGATGCCGCCGGTTTGCAGCGCCTGAATCACGCTGCTGGCGTCGGAGTCCGACAGATTGCCGTACAGCAGGCTCCAGTTCGGTCCTTTCCACCACAGCACCACAGTGACGCCGGCGGCTACCGCAAGCGCTACCCCGAGCAGCAGCAGCATCGGCCGGACATTCAGTCCGAGCGCATTGGGAACCATTAGAGTTTGATTATTCGCCATGAGCTGATTCTTCCCGCGCTACTCAGATCGACATGTTCATGATGTCTTGGTAAGCAGTGACCAGTCGGTTGCGCACCTCGGTCAGCGCCCGAAACGAAACCGACGCCTTTTGGCTCTCGATCATGACTTTCGCCAGATCCACACCGGGCGTGCCGCGCTCCCAGGCATCGGCTAGCGCGCCGGCGGCCTGTTGGCTGTTGTTGACTGAATCGATACCTTGCTTGAGCAGATCGCCGAACGCCGAACCCGAGACTGCCGTGTTGCCGCCCGGGGCCGCCTCGGCGCCGAGGCCGCGCACGAGTGCGTTCGACGGTGGCGTGATGGAGGTGCCCGCCTGAGCGGACAGCGAACGAATCTGTGCCAGCACCTGATCGATCGCCATATTACTCATGAGGCACTCCCGCCGATGCCGGCGACTTCATCGAAATCGATTCCCGCGCGGCGTAGCCGCGCCAGTTTGTAGCGCAAGGTGCGCGGACTGATGCCCAGACGTTCGGCAATGTGCTCGCGGGTCTGGTTGCTGCGCAACGCCTCCAGAATGATCTTCCGCTCGGCCAGCGCCAGAGATTCCGCCAGCGCGCCGGGCGCAGCGCCAAGTGCGGCAGCGCCCGCCACGTGGACCGCCGGAGCCGCGGCCACCAGGTGCGGTATGGCGATGCTGGCGGCGCCGGCGGCGGCCGGCGGCTCGAAAGCGATGTGCGTATCGCGAATCAGGTCACCATCGCAAAGCACCAGGGCGCGCTGCATGACATTCTCGAGTTCGCGCACATTGCCGGGCCATGCGTAAGTGAGCAGCAATTGCGCCGCGTCCGGATGCATGGCTGGAATGCGCTCGCCGGCGCGGCAGTGTGCCGCCAGCAATCGCATCGCCAGCGGCAGTATGTCGTCGCGTCGCGAACGCAGCGGCAGCAGCGTCAGCGGAAATACGTTCAGCCGATAGTACAGGTCCTCACGAAAGCGCCCGGCGGTCACATCCTCGCGCAGACGCCGGTTGGTAGTAGCGACCATGCGCACATCGAGCGCCACTGAGGTACGCGCGCCCAGGCGCTCGACCTCGCGCTCCTGCAGCACGCGCAGCAGTTTCGCCTGCAGCGACAGCGGAATCTCGGATATTTCATCGAGCAGCAAGGTGCCGCCCTGCGCCTGCTCGAACTTTCCCGGATGAGCGTTATGGGCGCCGGTAAAGGCGCCGCGCTCCCAGCCGAACAACACCGCTTCAAGCATGGTCTCGGGAATGGCCGCGCAGTTGATGGCCACAAACACGCCGGCGGCGCGTTTGGAATGGCGATGGATGTAATGCGCCAGCACTTCCTTGCCGGTACCCGACTCCCCAGCGATCAGCACCGTGCACTCGCTGGCCGCGACGCGTCGCGAGAGCTCCATGAGCAGTCGCGAGGCTTCCGCGCACGCCACCGGATCGTGAATGTCTCTGGCACCGACCCGCTGGCGCGTGTCCGTGCTCGGCACCATGGCTGATGTCTGCATCGGGGAGTCTATCGCCTCTTCAAGCTGTACTTGCCGAGGTCAGAGGAGCAATTTGCGTGCCGACGTCAAAGTGTGACGCAGCTCACGACGGCACGGGATTGCCGCCGACGCGGACGTCAAGTTTCCGGCGCCACCGCTTCGCCGCCGCCCATCGCATACTTGCGCAGCTTTTCCACGAGCGTCGTGCGGCGCAGTCCCAGCACGCGCGCGGCCTGCGCCACCGTGCCACCCGAGGATTCCATGGCGCGCCCGATCAGACGTTGTTCGAGCGACTCGAGGTATTGCCGCAAGTCGAAGCCGATGGGGATTTCCTGCAGCAGCGCGTCGGCGAACTGCGGCTCCAGGGCGGCGTCCAGCTCGGCCTCCGGTTCACTGTCGAGTGGCATGTCGGCCACGCTGTTTGCGAGGGCCTCGAGCGCAGGGGCGAGCAGACTGGTCGCCGCAACCGTGGCAATCAGTGTCTCGCCAGGCACTTGCGTCTCAGGGGTCCAATCGGCCGGCCGGTAGCGCGGCGGCAGGTCCGCAACGCTGACCGAGCGCATCTGGCACTGGATCGACAGGCGCTCGATCAGATTGCCGAGCTCGCGCACATTGCCGGGCCAACGGTAGGCTTTCAACGCCTCGAGGGCCGGTGGTGTGAACTGCACCCGTGGCCGGCCCGAAGTGCGAATGCGCTCGGACAGATCGGCGATCAGCAGCGCCAGATCCTCGCCGCGCTCACGCAGCGGCGGCATCTCGATCGGCACCACATTCAGTCGATAGAACAGGTCCTCGCGAAAGGTACCCTTGATGATCGCCTGCTCCAGATCGCAATGCGTGGCGGCGATGATGCGTACGTCGCAGTGCTGCGGCCGGCAGCTGCCGACCCGCTCGTACATGCGCTCCTGCAGCACCCGTAGCAGTTTGACCTGCATGGTCGGATTCATGTCACCGATCTCATCCAGAAACAGCGTGCCGCCTTCGGCCACTTCAAAGCGGCCCTTGCGCGTCGACAGTGCGCCGGTAAAGGAGCCCTTCTCGTGGCCAAACAGCTCGCTCTCGAGCAGCTCCGCCGGTATCGCGCCGCAATTGATCGGTATGAAGGGGCGCGCGCGGCGCAGCGAGCTGTCGTGAATGGCACGTGCGACAACTTCTTTGCCGGTGCCCGATTCGCCCAGGATCAGAACATTGCTGTCATAAGCGGCAACCTGTCGGATCAGACGGTTGACCTGTTGAATGACGTTTGAGGTTCCAGTGGGCAGTGCGGCCGAGCTCGACGTACGCTGCTCGCAGCCGAGTGCGTCGGCGCCGTCGCCGTCGCTGATCGACAATGTCATAACCGCCCTATCAGCCATATCGCTGTAGTCCCTGTCCTGCTGGCACACAGAGTAGGGGCGACGTTATGGCAAGGGATGGATCTCCGTCACAAGATTGACTATTGAGCGCTGCGTCTCAATCTCGCGCGGCCTAGGCACCGCGCGCCTTGCGCGCATCGGCAATGTGTCGCCGGTGGCGCAGAAATGCCAGCTTCTGGATCATCTCCACATTGCTTTCGGACAGCTCGGGAAACTTGACTCGCACCGTAGCACCGCTTACGGCGCTGACCTCAGCGGGCAGCTCGAGCGGCTGCGGTAAGGAAGTGCGCAATTGTACGCGCAGCAAGCCAGCCTGGCCGACCGACGGCGTCGGCCCGAGCGCGGTCCATTTGGCTCCCACGGCGTTGAACTGAATCGCCGTTGGCGTTGAGATTCGATCCTCCGACACCAGCTTCGACAGCAACTGCAGCACCAGGTTGAGCTTGAAGTCCAGGCGCGCCAACTCACCCGCCAGCGGCCCCAGATCCTCTTTCATGTCGTGAGCCGGATGTTCCTCAACCACAACGCAGGCCTGCAGCAGAAGCAGATTGGATTCGTTCAGACCGATCAGCTCAAAGCGGTTCAGCGGTCGGGACAACGTCTTCCATTGCACCGGCAGCACGTCGTGGTAAGCCAGTTCGTCGTACAGCACAACGGTATCGACCCCTTCGTACATAGCGTTCCTGGACTAGACTGTCTGACTACTTCGGACTGACGGCCAACCGCACTTCAGGTCCGATGGCAACCCAGGCACTGCGAACCTCGCCCAGCAGGCTGCTTACTTCCTTGACCAAACTGACGTTGCTGTCGACATTCGCGCGCAGCAACTGCCGCACCATGTATTCATAGAGGTCGCTCAGATTGCGTGCCAGAGCACCGCCCTGTTGCGTGTTCAGACTTCCACGCAGCTCACCTATCAAGGTCACGCAGCTGTGCAGAAGTTGCGCCTTCCTGGCGATCTCGCCGCGTTCAATGCAGGCGCGCGCCACAACCAGACGCTCGAGCACGCCGTCCATCAGCATCAGCACCAGCCGATGAGGATCGGCGCCGGCAACATTGCCGTGAACCGAAACGCTCTGATAAGCAGCCAATTTCGAATTTCTCGCGTAGGCGCTCACCGCGCATCTCCTCATACTCCGTTGAGGAACTTAACGGCTGCGCGGCGGCGAACTTAAACCGGCTGCGAAGGCCACGCGCCCTGATCAGGCGTTGGGTGTGCCTTGCACGCTGGGCAGACTGTTGAAGGCCTGCGTCAGGTACGACGAAGTGCTCTGCAGCGATGACAACAGTGTATTGAGCGATGCGTACCGCTGAGTCAGGCTGGCCGTCAGTGCCGTCATCTGCGTGGTGAGCGTATTGCTCTGCGTCGTCAGCGCATTATTCTGTTGAGTCAGCGTCTGGCCGTAGGCAGTGAGGGTGCCAGCACTACCCAGTTCGGTGGTTATCTGGCTATTGAGCTGCGCGGCAATGCCGTTGCTGCTGCTGAAGAGCTGACTGACTGCATTGAAATTCGACGACAGCGCCGTTTGCAAGGTATTGCTGTTCAGCGATAGCGAACCATCGCTATTGGTGGTAATGCCGATGCTGGCGAGCGAATTGTCGCTGGACGTGCCAACCAGACTGTACAGCGCCTGCTGGATCTGGTTCTGCGTGCCGGTCAATACCGGATTGCCAAGCATGGGGCCGGCGGTGCCGGTGCTGGCGTCGTAGCTGCCCAGACCCGAGAGCGCACTTTGCAGGGTGTTGTAGGCGGTCACGAAACCCTGAATGTTGGTGGCGACGCTGGTGGTGTTGTTGGCAACGGTCACGGTGTCATTGCTGCCGGCGGGCGTGGGCGCAAGCAAATTGAGCGTCACGCCGCTGAGCGCATCGCTGACTGAGTTGCTGGGGCTGGTGTAGGCCACGCCTGCCACACTGAAGCTCGCATCCTGGGCAGCCGTCGCCTGAGTATAGTTTCCCACATTGCCGGTACCGTAGGTCAGGGCCGCCAATGCGTTGCCGCCGTCCGTCTCGCTGACGCTAATGGTGTTGGCCGCACCGGTCTGCGTCGACGACAGCAGCAAATGCGCGCCGTCGGTGCCTTGTATCACCGTGGCACTCATGCCGGGATTGTCGCTGGCCGAGTTGATCGCATTGGCGATACCGGCTAGTGAATCGTCGCTGGCGCTGATCGCCAGGTTGAAACTGGTGGCGCCGACCGAGAGTGTCAGGGTACCCACGCCGACCGCGGCCGAGGCGGCGGCTGAGAAAGGATTGGACAGCAGTTGCTGTCCCGAAGCGATATTGGTGACGGTCACGCCGTAGCTGCCGCTCACGGCATTGGCGGACGCGGTCGCGGTGAAAGCGGTCAGATCCGAGCTGGTCGCTTCCTGATTGTTGAATGCGCTGGCCGTACTCAAGGAGGTCAGCGACGATTGAAACGTCGAGAGCGCACTTTGCAGCGTCCCTAGTGCCGAGATATTGGCGGTGACGGCGCTGGTCTGGCTCGCAATCTGCGTCTGCTGCGGCCCCTCCGTCGCAGCCACCAATTCCGAGACCAGGGCGCTGACATTGATCACCGAGCCGCCGGCCGCGCCGGCACTGCTGCTGCTCGCCACCGAGACGGGAGTGGTCAGGCTGGGCGCGCTGCCGGTGCTGCTGGTTGTCATGACGATGCTGCCTCGAGTGTTGTGAGGTGACGCTACCAAAAGGCAGCGGGAGGGGGCCTTACGGTCCCCTCCCTGCTGCGCCTACGGGTTCGTTCAACCCTTGGCCTTTACTACTACGGCAGCTTCTGGAGCAGCGTCAATACGTTCTGCGGGATCGTATTGGCCTGCGCCACCATGGCCGTACCTGCCTGCTGCAGGATCTGTGCCTGGGACAGCGCCGTTGTGGCGGCGGCGTAGTCCGTGTCCTGAATGCCGCTGCGCGCGCTGCTCAGGTTGGTCGAATCGGTATTGAGGCCCGTGATGGCAGCCGCGAACCGGTTCTGATAAGCACCCAGCTGTGCGCTGGTCGTTGCAACCTGCTGCAGCGCCGTATCTATCTGCTGCAAAGCCACATTGGAATCATTCACGGTCAGCACGTCGGTACCGGTCATGCCCAGTGAGGCATTTGCGGTCACGGCGTTGGCGCCCGCGACTGTTCCTGTGCCACCAGCAGTCAAGCCACCACCCAAGGTGATCGTGACCGAAGAGTTGGTGGTGCTGTTCAAGACGATACCGGTCGGAGCGGCCGTGGGGCCGGTCAGGGTCGCAATCACGCCGCCATCCTGATTGGATACCGCGTTGATGGCATTGGCCACTGTCGACAGGTCCACGGCGGCCGTGGAGTTGGCTCCACCGACGGTTACCGGCAGGGTCACACCCGTGCTGGTCACGCCGCCGGCCGTGGTGGCGATCGTGATGGTGCCGGTCAGGGCAGTCGCTGAATTCGCGTACGTGCCTGTGGCAGTCGCGTACACCTGCGACAGATTGCTCTGTTCGGTGCTGGCGACCGAAGACACCGCAATGGTCTGGCCAGCATTCGCGCCCACCTGGAAGGTGGCGCCCTGGAAGGTGCCGTCGAGCAGATTCACGCCGTTGAAGTTCGTGGTCTGCGACACCTGGTTGATGTCGGCTTTGAGCTGCTGGAACTGCGTATCAAGGTCCGCCCGGTCCGTGCTGCTGTTGGTTGCATTCAGCGACTCGACCGCCAGATCACGCATGGATTGCAGATCGTTGGTGATTTCCTGCAGCGCGCCCGAGGCGGTCTGCGTCAGCGATACGCCGTCATTGGCATTCTGCGCGGCCTGGTTCAAGCCGCCGATCTGCGAGGTCATGCCCTGCACGATCGCGTAACCCGCGGCGTCGTCGGCCGCGGTATTGATGCGCAAGCCCGAAGATAGCTGCTGCAACGCTGTGGAAAGTTGATTGCCCGACGTCGTCAGATTGCTCTGCGCCATCAACGCATCGACATTGGTATTGAGGACTAGTGACATTTCAAGTTGCTCCTGATGTTTCGCACAGGCGCCGGACACCAGTCCGTCGCGTTGTTAGCTCTGGCGACCGTCAGGCCGCACTTCGCTCAGGGGGGTTATCGGTGCGCTGGAAGCGAACTTGAACGACCTACTTCGCACTTTGGCAAAGCGTCGAATTCGTCACAGTCGGAATTAGTTCCTTACAAGTACTTGAATAGTGAGAGTTGGTTGATATCGGCGTAGGACTGCTCGGCCGCCTGCAGCGCCACGTATTCCTGACTGTACTGCGATGTGGCCGCGGCATAGTCCAGGCTGCTCAAGTTGGAAATCTGGGTCTGGATCGTGACGGTGGCGCTGCTCAGGGTGTCATTGACGCTGCTGATCAACGAGATCCTGGAGCCGACGTTGGAGGTCACGGTTGAGACCTGGTTCAACGCCTGGCCGACCTGTTGCAGCGCGCCGCCGAGCGATGAGCTCAGCTGCGCACGCGACGCTGAGGAACTGCCGGCATTGTTGAGCGAACTGACCAGATTATCGAGCGTGTCGAAGACGCTCTGGGTGCCGGACGAGGAGACCGTAAACTTGTCTCCGGCCGCTGGCGCACCGGTTATGCCCACTTCAACGCCGTCGAAAACCACGCTGCCGCCGTTGCTGGCATTGTAGGTACCGGTCGTCACCGTGGCACCGGTGCCATCGGTCACCGTGTAGTCGCTGGCATCGCTGAAGGTGATGGTGTATTGCCCCGGCACCCAGTTGGCCTGATTGGTCACGGTGCCGGCATCCACCACACCGCTGCCGGTGTTGCTGGCGCTGGCCGCGGTCGTGAAAGTGCCATTGCCGGTAGGTATATTCATGAACACTGCGGAACCCGGATCTCCGGTCTGGACCGAGGTACCGCCATTGAGCGGCACGCTGCTGGCGCCACTGTCGCCGACGTAAGCCATTGCTCCACTGCTGCCGCGTACGAACGGCTGCGTGCCGCTGGAAAAGCCAGAGAACAAATAGTCGCCCTGCGCGTTCTGACTGTTGGCGGTGCCCTGCAATTGACTTTCAAGCGCGCTGATCTGGGTCGCAATGTCCTTCAGATCCGCGGTGCTGTTGGAAGCGCTGTTGGCCTGAACCACCAGATCACGGATCGATTGCAGCGTGGTGGTGGAGCTGGACAGCGCCTGCTCTTCCAATGTCAGGTTGGTATTGGCGCTCTGTCCATTGCTGACGTACTGCTGATACTGCGAATCGGTGTTGGTGAGCTGCAGCAATTGCACAGCCCCCGCGGGATTGTCGGCCGGCGTGTTGATGCTTAGGCCGGTGGAGAGCTGATTCTGCGTGTTCGACAGTGCCGTCTCATCCTGCATGATGCCGTTGACGGCCGACTGATTGAGCATCGACGTGGATATTCGCATGGCGATTTATGCAACAGTGTTGATGGCAGTGATCAGCGAATTAAACAATGTGCTGGAGGTCGCGATGACCTGCGCCGCGGCCTGATAGGCCTGCTGGAACTGCAGCAGGTTGGCGGCCTCCTGATCCAGATTGACGCCCGACACGCTCTGCTGCGCGCTTTGAGCGCTCTGCAGCACGCTCTGCTGCGCGGTGGCGCCGTTCTGCGCCTGGCTGGTCTGCAGACCTACGGCACCGACATAGGAATTGACCGCGCCGCTGAGGGATTCGGTGCCGCCATTTAAGACGTTCTGGTTCATGACGCCGGCGAGCAGCAGCGCATTGCTGTTGTCACCGGTGCCATTGGCATTGTCGTTGACGGCGAAACTATCGCCGGCCGCCGGCGCGCCGGTCAGGCTGACATCGATGCCGTTGAACGTGATGGGCGTACCGGCGGTATAGGCGCCGGTAGCCACGGTGCCACTGGCATCCGTCACCGTATAGGCGGTCGGACTGGTGAAGCTCAATGTATAGTTGCCGCGGACCCAGGCTGCGGTGCTCGGCACCGTGGCGCTGGTAATACTGGCCGTGCCGGTGTTGGTGGCGGCCGCGCTGGTCACGAGCGGGCCGGCTGCGGCAATCTTGGCCGGATCGCTGGTCAGCACGCTCAGGCCCGAGACGGCGTTGGCCGTGGGCTCGACCAGGAACTCATCGCCGGTCTTGGCCGTGCCGGTCACGGTCATCGTCAGACCGGCACCGGTCAGCGTCGTGACACCGCCGGTGGTGCTGGCAGTCACTGGTGTCACGGCGCCACTGACGGTATCGGTCATATTCCAGTTGGTGCCGTTATACTCAAGAGTGTAGTTGCTGGTGGTCAGCGTACCGAGGTTGCTCACCGTCGCAGTAACGCTGGCAGTGCCGGTATTGTTGGCGCTCGTGAGCACTTGCGGACCGCCTACTGCCAGCAGCGCGGCGCCGATGTTGCCGTTCTGATCCAGGCCGGCCTCATTCTGCGTATTGACCTGGTTCGTCAGCGTGACTGCCGCCTGACCGAGCGCGTTCTGCCCTGGAATGAGCATCTGATTGCGAAACTGCAGCAAGCCCCCTAGCGAGCCTCCGGCCAGTTGATTGGTTATGTCGACGCTTCCCGAACTGGTGCTCAGCGACACGTCCAGCTGTCCGGAATTGAACTGGTCGGGCCCGGTTGTCAGCGTTGCAGCCTCACCACCAACCACTAATGCCTGACCGCTGCCTATGAAGACGCTGACCGAACCATCACTCTGGGTCACGCTATTGACGCTGACGTCCTGCGAGAGCTGATCGATCAGATTGTTGCGCTGATCGAGCAGACTGTTAGGCGCCTGGTTGGTGCCATTCGGTGCCGCCATGATCTGCTTGTTGAGGCTGGCGATGTTCTGCGCCAGCGAACTGATGGTGCCGGCGTCGGTTTGAACCTGCGTATTGACCTGAGCGCCGAGCTGAGTCAGGTTGCTCTGGTAGCCCTGGAACGTGGTGATCACCGATTGCGCCTGATTGAGCACCGCCTGTCGCGTGGAACTCTGCGCCGGCGCGTTCGCCATCGCCTGGATGGCCTGGCTGAAGCTCTGCAGCGTCGCCGACAGGCCGGTCGAGGGATCGGCGAACATATTGTTGATACTGTCCGCGAGCCCGCTGACAGTATTGAATTGGTTGTAGCTGCTGGTGGCGGATTGCGTCTGCGCGTCCAGGAAGTTGCTGTACGAGCGCGTGACGTTATCCACGGACACGCCGTTGCCGATCGACCCGTCGGCGGTCGGGGTGCCGGGATTGGTCACGAGGTTGGCGGTCTCCTCGCTGTACCCGGGCGTATCGACGTTCGATATGTTGTTACTGATCGTATCGAGCGCCGTCTGGAAAGCCAGCAGCCCCGAAACGCCAGTGGACAGCATGTCACCCATTTAAGGTGTCCTTTTCAGTCACGAGGTTTCCCCGCTTACCGTTGTCGGCGGCCCAGCGGAAATCTTGAGCGGCGGTGCAACATTCGCCGCGCTGCGCAACGCCTTGACGCTGGCCGCGGTGGCTTGCAGCTTCTGTGCATACGCCGGGTCGGTGGCATAGCCGCCACGCGCCAGAGCGCCGGCAAAGGCGCTCACATCATCGCCCGTGCCGAGGGCTGAGCTGTAGTGCGAGCCGCGCTGCAGCAGGGTGACATAATCATTCACGCCCTGCTGTACCGAGCTGTAGGCGCGAAACGGCTGCGTGACGCTACTGGGATTGCCCTGGTTGTATTCGGTGGTCGGCGCGCTGACCGCATCGCCGCTCCAGGTCCCGCCGGCTTTGATCCCGAACAGGTTGAAGCTCGAGCCGCCAGTGCTGGTTGCTGGAATGTGCTGGCCCCAGCCGGTTTCGAGCGCCGCCTGGGCAATCAGCGTGTCGGAGGACACCCCGAGCTGCACGGCCGCCTGCTCGGCGTAGGGTTCGATACTGTTGACGAAACTGATGCGCGCAACACTCGAAGGCGCAGCGCCGGCAGCGCTGGAAGCCGTAGGTGAGGCACTCGCTGCAGCCTTTGAAGCGGCGTTGCGTGTGAGCTGCTGCACCAGCATGTCGGCGAGGCCGATGCCTTTACCTTGCGCCATCTTCAAAGACAGCTGCTGGTCGTACATGTCCTGATACAGATCGCTCTCCTGACTCTCGCCTAGACCCTGAGCGAGCTTGGCCTCACGCATGGATTTGAGCATCATATGGGTGAACAGACTCTCGAACTGCTGCGCGGCCGCACGTATGGCTGTCGGCTCGTCGGCCTTCGCGCCTTGTTTCAACCCATTGAGGCCGTTGAAATCAGCGTAGTAAGTGGGGCCGACGGGCTGGCTGCTCACGACAACACTTCAGATGACGATCAGTTGCGCACGCAGCGCGCCGGCCTGCTGCAACGCTTCGAGAATGGCCACCAGATCGCCGGGCGCGGCGCCGACTTGATTGACCGCGCGCACGATTTCATCGAGATTCACGCCGGCATCGAACACAAACATGCGTGCATCGGCCTGCGACACGTTGATTTCCGAGCGCGTCGTGGCAACCGTGGTGCCCGAGGACAAGGGTCCGGGCTGACTGACGTCGGTGCGCTCCTGGATCGTGACCGATAGCGACCCGTGCGCTACCGCCGCGGGCATGACGCGAACACGCGAACTGATCACCACCGTGCCGGTGCGCGAGTTGACGATCACTCGCGCCGGCGCATCGCTGGGCTCGACCTCCATTTCCTCCAGCTCACCGATGAATGCCACTCTCGAGGCCTCGGTCGTCGGCGCCCGGACTTTGACCGAGACCGAATCGACTGCCTGCGCGCTGCCGGCGCCCAGCGTCTTGTTCAGCACCTCGGTTAGCCGCGAGGCGTTGGTGAAATCGGGGGAGTTCAGATTGAGCATGACGAACGGCTGGCTGCCGAAGGTATTGGGCACTTCGCGCTCAACCGTCGCACCATTGGGAATACGTCCGCCGCTCGGCACGTTGACGCTGACGCGTGAGCCGTCCTTGCCCGCCACGCCGAAACCGCTGACCATCACGCTGCCCTGCGCCATGGCATAGACCTCACCGTCCGCACCGTGCAGCGGCGTCATGAGCAACGCGCCGCCGCGCAGGCTGGTGGCGTTGGCGATCGAGGCCACAGTGATGTCGATGGTCTGTCCGGCCTTGACGAATGGCGGCAGTTCCGCCGTCACCGTGACCGCGGCGACATTCTTGAGCTGCATCTGCGAGGCGACGCTCGCTGGGACGGGCAAGCCGAAATTCGCCAGCATGTTGGAGATGCTCTGGATTGTGAACGGCGCCTGTGTGGTCTGGTCGCCGGTGCCGTTGAGCCCGACCACCAGCCCGTAGCCGATGACCTGGTTGGTGCGCACGCCGGCCACCGTGGCCATGTCCTTGATGCGCTCGGCATGCGCGAGGCTCGGCAGCAACACATAGATCAGCGCCATCGCGCCGAACAACTGCAGCCACCGGATCATTGAGCGTTTATTCATTGTGTTGGCAATCCCGTTAAAACGGCATCCATTTGGAATCGAAGAATCGCGCCAGCCAACCCTTGGTATTGGCGTCGGCAAGCGTGCCGGTGCCGCCGTAGGCGATAATGGCATCCGCCACCTGGGTCGAGAGCACGGTGTTGTCGGGCGCGATATCCACCGGCCGCACGATGCCCTGGATGCGCACGTACTCGCGTCCCTGATTGATCGTGATCCACTTCTGGCCGCGCACCAGCAGATTTCCGTTGACGAGCCGCTTGGCCACCGTCACCGAGATGAAGCCCGTGAGCACGTTGCTCTGTGCGCTGGTGCCCTCGCCGTCGAAAGTCGTGGCGTCATTGAGATTGTTGTTCAGTATGTTGGTGCCATGAACCGTCAACGGCACGCCCAGAATCGTCGGCGCCGCCATGGCTTCGGTCGTGGTCTTCTTGGTGGTGGTAACCGCACTCTTGGTGGCGTTGGTCTGCTCCTGCAGCGTGATAGTCAGTACGTCACCGACCCGGTGCGCCACAGTATTGCCGAACAGCGGCACGTCGTGGCCGGTATGGAAGATCGCGCCGTTGGCCGCGACCTCGACCGGTACTTCCTCGGGCAGGCTTGCGGCGAAATTCTCATCCGGCCGCGGCATGGTGAAGCAGCCCGGCAGCACCGCGAGGATGACGGCGGCCGCAATGGCGGCCAGGGATCTGAATAACGCAATCACGTGCTCACTCCGGTATTAGAGATTGCTGTCGAGGTATTGCAGCATCTGGTCATTGGTCTCGATGGCCTTGGTGTTCATTTCATAGGCCCGCTGCGTCTCGATCATGTTGACCATTTCCTCCACCACATCGACATTGCTGCTCTCGGTATAGCCCTGCTGCAATGCCCCGAGCCCGTTGACTCCGGGTGCGCCGGTCTGCGCCGTGCCGCTCGAGCCGGACTCGACCAGCATGTTCTCGCCGTTGGGCTGCAGGCCGGCCGGATTGACGAAGTTCGCGAGCTGCAGGGTCCCGATCGTCGAGGGCGCGCTCTGCCCGGCAAGCTGAGCCTGCACCGTGCCATCGGCACCGATCGTGACGCTTTGCGCGCCCTGCGGAATCGTGATCGCGGGCTGCACGGCATAGCCCGCGGCGGTCACGATCTGACCGGTGGCGCTGGTCTGGAAGCTGCCGTCGCGCGTATACGCCAGTGATCCGTCGGGCATCAACACCTGGAAGAAACCGTTGCCGTTGATGGCCACATCGAGCGCATTGCCGGTTTGATTGAGATTGCCTTGCGTATAAACTTTTTCGGTCGCCACCAGGCTCACGCCGGTGCCCAGCTCCAAACCGCTCGGCGCCTGGGTGTTCTGCGAGGTCGCCGCGCCCACCTGCGAGACGTTCTGGTACAGCAGATCCTGGAACACCGCGCGGCTCTTCTTGAAACCGGTGGTGTTGACGTTGGCGAGATTGTTGGAGATCACCGCCATGTTGGTCTGCTGTGCGTCGAGACCGGTCTTGGCGACCCAAAGTGCTGGATTCATTGTTGTGGGATCCTCTGTGGCCGTTAGCTGCTCTGCAGCAGTTTGGTGCTTTCGGCCGCGGTGTCTTCGGCCGTCTTCATCGCCTTGACCTGCACCTCGTAGTTACGCGCCAGCTCGATCATGTTCGCCATGGTCTCGGCGATATTGACGTTGCTCGACTCGAGCGTGCCCGGTACCAGATGTACCGTGGCGTCCGAGGGCTGCTCAAGGCCGGTGTTGCTGCGAAACAAGCCATCGTTGCCGCGCGAAATTTCGTCCGCGGGCGGGTTGACGAGCTTGATGCGCCCGACGGTCGAAATCGTCATAGCGGTCTGTCCGCGCGGCACGATCGAGACCGAACCGTCGCCGCCAATGTGGATGGTCGTATACGGCGGCACGTTGATCGGACCGGAGTCGCCGAGAACCGTGTTGCCGTTGGCGGTCATCAATGCGCCGCTCGGATCGACGCGAAGATCTCCGGCACGTGTATAGGCCTCGGTGCCGTCGCTGGCCTGCACCGCTATCCAGCCCGGCCCCTTGATGGCCACGTCGAGGTCGCGGCCGGTGGCGTCGAGCGAGCCCGAGCTCGAGTCCCAGCCGACAACGTCGCTGGTGGCGTAGGCGCGCGAAGGCAATCCGGCTCCCACCACACTCTGCGTTTGAAACGCCGACAGATCGGCACGGAAGCCGTTGGTATTGGCGTTGGCGAGATTGCGGTTGTTCGCGGCCTGGGCGCGCAGGGATTCCTTTGCGCCCGACATGGCCACGTAGACGAGACGGTCCATCGCTGCAATTCCTCAAGACTACTGTTGGTTGGGTATGCCGATGACGGTCTGCGTGATCGCATTCTCGGTCGAGACCATCTCGGCGTTGGCCTGGAAGGCGCGCTGCGCGGTGATCATGTTGACCAGCTGTGCGGTGATGTCGACGTTCGATTGCTCGAGCGATCCGGATTCGATATTGCCGACGCCGGCGCCGCCGGCTGCGCCGAAGACCGGCTGGCCCGAGGCAAAGGTCTCGACCCAGTTGGTATTGCCCACCTGCTGCAAGCCGCCCTGATCGGCGAAGTTCGCCACCGCCACCTGTCCAAGCGAGGTGGACTGACCATTGGTGTAGTTGGCCTGCACCACGCCAGTGCCGCTGACCGATACGCCGCTGATCTGACCGGTGGTGAAGCCGTTCTGCGTCACCGAAGTGACGCCGAAGTCATCGCCGTATTGAGTCGAGCTGGCCAGATTGAACGTGACATTCATCGCCGCCGCGCCCGTGGTGGGCGTGTAGGTGCCGAAATTCACGGCGGCGGAGTTTGTGCCGCCGACGGCATCGACCACTCCGGTCAAGGCGCCGCTGTTGCTATAAGTCAGTTTGACTGGCGCGCCGGCGTTGACCGCTGTGCCGTCGATGTATTCGTAGGCGTCCCAGGTACTGCCGCCGGTATTGACGTAGTACATGCTGGCGGTATGGGCGGCGCCCAGCGAATCATAGAGCGTCAGAGAGGTGGACTGGTTGTAGCTGTTGGCGTTGGCCGGACTGAACGGCACCGCGGTCGGCGCTGTTGAATCGGCGGGCAGATTGAAGGTCATGGACGCCGTAGTGCTCGCGGCCGGTGCACTGTCGCCGGTTGGAATGGTCAGATTGGTCAGCGAAGTGGTGTTGAAGCCGCCGGAGGCGGTGGGCGCATACACCTGCAGATTCTGGCCCGCGGCATTGACCACCTGGCCGACGTTGTTGGTGCTGAAGGATCCCGCGCGCGTGAACTGCTGCGCACCGTTGCTGCTGACGGTGAAGAAGCCGTTGCCGCTCAGCGCCAAATCCAGGCTGTTGCCCGTGGTCTCCACGTCGCCCTGCGAGAACTGCTGCTCGACCTGCTGCAACTGCACGCCATTGCCGATCTGCGTGTCACTGACGCCCTGCGTCGAGACGGCGAACAATTCGGCGAAGTTGGCAGTCGATGACTTGAAACCGGTGGTCGCCGAGTTGGCGATGTTGTTGGCCGTGACGTTGAGGTCGCTTTGTGCAGCATCGAGGCCGCTGAGCGCAATTCCAAAAGACATGAGTGGTGCTCCTTAGTGAGAATTCAATCGATTTGCGTGACCGCGCTCAATGCCACCGGCCCCAGCTGTGGCGTGTTGAGCGTGGGACTGGCGCCTGCCGCGCCCAGTGTCACGCTCGACACGGTGCCGTTGATGAGCGTGCTCGCGGCCTCGGTCGTACCGCCGACCTCGGCGACCGCGGCCACGTTGTAGGTGCCGCTGGGTGCAGGCTGACCGTTGGTGGCGGAGCCATTCCAGCTGAAGTTCTGCAGACCGCTGCCGGCCGGCACGGCGATTTGATTGACGATGGCGCCGGCGGCGTTGGTGATGGTCAGCGTCACGCCGGTGGCGCCCGTGGGCACCTGCACCGCGCCGCTGAGCGTCTGGCCGCTGGCGTAGGTGGCCGAGGTCGCCGGTGTCAGCACGCTCTGCCCGACCAGCGAGGCGCTGGTTAAGGCCTGCGATGACAGCATCGAATCCGACAGCGTGGTCATCGAAGTATTGAGCTGCGTGATGCCTTCGACCGTGCTGAGCTCGGACAGCTGCGACAGGAACTGATTGCTGTCGGTCGGGTTCAGCGGATCCTGGTTCTGGAGCTGCGCGGTCATGAGCGTCAGAAAATCGTTCATGGTCAGACCGCCGACACCGCTGGAGGCATTGCCGCCGGAGGCAGCACTGCTGCTGTTACTGGTACCGGGCACGGGGTTGTTCGAGGTCGGGGAATTCACTGGGCTGGTCATGGGTTGTTCCTATTAAGAGAGGAATTGCCGGGCTACTGTCCCAACTTCAACGTCGCGAGCAGCAGGTCGCGCGACGTGGAGAGCATCTCGACGTTGTTCTGATAAGAGCGCGAGGCCGAGATCATGTCCGCCATTTCTTCCACCACATTGACGTTCGGCGCATACACATTGCCTTGCGCGTCGGCCAGCGGATTGCCCGGGTCATAGCGGGTCTCGGGCGCAGCCTGGCTCTGCGCAATGCCAGTGACATTGACTCTGGCCGTGCTCAGATCGTGCGGGTCGCCCATGACGGCCTGGAACAGCGGATGCTTGGCGCGATAGACGTTGTTGGGATCGCCGCTGACGCTGTCGGCGTTGGCCAGATTGCTCGCCACGGTATTGAGCCGCACCGACTGCGCGCTCATGCCCGAGGCGGCAATATCGAAGATCTTGAAGTTGGACATATGCCATCACTCCTTTGGCTGCGCTCACGAACCCGTGATCGCGGTCATGAGGTCTTTCAAAGCGGCGCTCAGAAAGGTCAGCGACGCCTGATAGCGCACGCTGTTTTCGGCGAATGCGGCCTGCTCGAGCTGCTCATCGACGGTGTTGCCGTCGAGCGCAGGAGCCATGGGCACGCGATACTTCAGCGATGCCGGATCGACCACTTCGCTGTTGTCAGGCGCGGCGACGGCATTGGCGCCGTAGGGTGCCGCGGCGTTGGTCGGGCGCAGAGACACGGTCGCGGTGCTGGCGGCGGATGATCCTGTGCTCGCTGGGGTCTGGGCGCCCGCGTTGGCACTCGCTGTGGCCAGCGCCGACTTGAAATCGATATCGCGCGCCTTATAGTTGGGCGTGTCGACGTTGGCGATATTCGCGGCCAGCAACTCGCTGCGTTGCCCCTCGAGCTTCAGCGCCAGCGGGTGTATGCCGAGATAAGTGTCCAATGACGTTCGCATGCCGGCGGATGGAGCAAGGCGTATGCCACAGCGCTTGCGAGTCACACTGGATGCGAAATTGTGTGACGCAGTTCAAAGCGCGGCGCATAGCGGCGCAGGGCGCGGCGCGAAAAGCGGCAACGCTTTGCCGGACGATGGCAAGCACCGACCACGCGCCGGACTTGCGCCTGGACAGTGCGCTTATCGGCAGGAACCTGGGAACTTGAAGCGTCATGAAATCGACAGTAGCGCTGGCATGCAGCTTGCTCCACTCCTGGCGATGAAAACCACACCACTCGTTTTTTGTGCGCTAGCGCTCGCCAGCCTCGCGCGTATTGCAGCCGCCGCGGTCATGGTCGATCCGGCAGCGATCAATGCCGCGGCCGAGGGTGCCGTGCGCGCGCAAGCCGGTGCTTCGGCGAGCCTGCTGACCCTTGAGGCGGCGCCGCTGGATCCGCGGCTGCGCGTGGCCGGCTGCGATCGAGCCTTGACCGGCTTCCTGACCAACTCCAGTTCGCTGAGCTACCAGACCACGGTCGGTGTGCGTTGCGAGGGCTCGGTCCGCTGGACCATATATACAAGTGTGCGCGTGCAGACGCAGGCCCCGGTTTTGGTCGCGCGCCGATCGCTGGCGCGTAACGCCGAGATCACGGCGGCGGACTTCAAGCTCGAGTCTCGCCGTGTGCCGGGCATACTGAGCGCCTATGTCACGGATCTGGCAGCGCTCGCCGGCCAACGCTTGAGCCGGCCCCTGGCGGCCGATGAGCCCTTGAGCTTCGAGGCGCTCGCGCCTGCCAATCTGATCCATCGCGGCCAAGCCGTGGTGCTACTGGCCCACTCAGGCAGTCTCGAGGTGCGCGTGAATGGCATCGCCCTGGCCGACGGCCGAGCCTCGGAACGAATCCGGGTGCAGAACGTGTCCTCGCAGCGTGTGGTCGAGGGGATAGTGCGCTCCGAAAGCGTGGTCGAGGCCCCGTTATGACAATCTCGAAACGACTAAAGTTTGACGCCCCGATGCCGATAGACACGTCAGGGCGCGCAAGGAGAGCGTAGTGACAGAAAGTATCAAGGGGCTAGATGGCGGGTCGATCGGATCCGACGGCGGCAACCCTATCGAGAAGATACGCATCAGCACCGCAGTCAGTCCGGCGAGCGCCGAGCCGTCGCCGGCCGTGCAGACCGATAGCGTTCATATCACGCAATCGGCCCGATCCCTAGCGGCGCTGTCACAGGCCGTGCACGACTCTCCGGAGATCGATGCCGTTCGCGTTGCGGCAGTGCAACAGTCGATCGATTCCGGGCAATACACCGTCAGTCCCGAGCGCATCGCCGACCGCATGCTGCAACTCGAGCAGGATCTCGGGAGCACCACGTCGTAATGAGCGTGCAGCGCAGCGACGTTCATCAGCATCTGACCCGAGTTCTGGCTGAGGAAGCGCAGCTGCTCGGCGAATTCGAGATTGTGCTGCGGCAGGAAACTGAAGTCCTGCACGGCGAAGACGCGGAAGCCATCCAACGCATCGGCGCCAACCGCCAGCGCTACGTAGATGCGCTGACACGGCTCGATGCCGAACGCACCGACAGCTGCCGAATGTTTTCGTTTGGCGCCGGTCGCGGCGCACTCGAGCGGCTATTCGACTGGGCGGACCCCAGTGCCGCGCTGCGGCTGAAATGGTCGTCCAACCTCGAACTCGCCCGTCGCTGCAAGGCAATCAACGATCAGAATGGCGCCATCGTTGCCGCCCAGCTCTCACGCGTACAGCGACTGTTGGGCAAGCTGCGCGGCGAGAGTCCACCGCCAGTCTACAGCGCCAAGGGCGCGCGCTACGCAAAACTGGGACCGCGCAATCTCGGGCGGGCCTGAGGTTCGACGCCGGCTTAGCTTGGCTTCGCGGCCCCAGTGGCCTGCTCCTAAGGCGACCAATACACCGATACCGGCACGTTCTGCTGCTGCAGCAGCGCACGCACCGGCATATCCACGGCCGGCCCACGCACGCGTGCGCGTTCATAGGTGGCCCACTTGTCATCGCCAACGATCATGACTGCGATGCGGCGCGAATCGAGCAATGCGCGCAGATTGAGACTCAGGCGCGCGCGCGGCGCCACCGGCGCAGTCATGGCCACGCAGCCCGGCGGCTGCGTTGGATCCAGCGCCACGGCAAGACCGGGCGAATCGGGAAACAGCGAGGCCACATGGCCATCGTCACCCATGCCCAGCAGCATGAAATCGAACGGCCGGGGTATTTCCGCCACACTGGACCAGCTGGCACGGGCGCCGCTGTGCGCCTCGCTGGCCCCATTCTTCAGACCGACGAAATTGGCCTCGGCCGCGGCGGCGCGCAGCAGGTGATCGCGCACCAGCTTCTCGTTGCTCGATGGGCTGGTGGCATCGACCCAGCGCTCATCGGTCAGCGTGACCCAGACATCGTCCCAATCGAGTTCGGCGCTCGAGAGCCGTTCGAACAGCGCCACCGGTGTGCGCCCACCGGGCACCGCGAGGCTGGCGCCGCGGCCGGCGGCCAGAGCGTCCTGCAGGGCGCCGGTAATCTCGAGTGCCAGAGCTTCGGTCAGCGCCGCGGCATTCGCAAAGCGGTGTTCGCGGGTATCAAAGTTCGCCGTGCCATGCATAGCCGTCTCTACCTATTAATGCGCTCGAGGCCGCGGGCCCCCAGCTGCCCGCGGTGTAGGTCTTGGGCCGCTCATCGGACTGCAGCCAGGCTTCCCGGATCGGATCGATCCAGCGCCAGGCCACATCCAGTTCGTCGCGGCGCATGAACAGTGTCAGATTGCCCTTGATGACATCGGTAAGCAATCGCTCATAAGCGTCCAGTTGCGGCGTCTTGGCCGACTCGGCCATATCGAGCCGCAGATCCACCGGGCGCAGGCGCATGGTCTCACCGGGCGTCTTCGCCAACAGGGTCAAGGTTATCGAATCGCGTGGCTGCAACGAAATGACCAGCCGGTTGGCGCTCGCGCCTGGCACGCGTTCGAAGATCGAATGCGGTACGTCCTCGAAATGGATCACGATGTCGCCGATCTGATCCTGCAGCCGCTTGCCGGTACGCAGGTAGAACGGCACGCCGGCCCAGCGCCAGGTGTCGATGTGCGCCTTGAGCGCAACATAGGTCTCGGTGGTGCTGTCGGCGGCAATGCCGCGTTCTTCCAGATAGCCCACGACCGGCACGCCACTGACGGCGCCGGCGCGGTACTGACCTCGCACCACATTGTTGGTCACCTCATCGCCGCGAAGGGGCCGCAGCGCGCGCAGCACTTTGAGCTTCTCATCGCGCACGGCATCCGGGTGATTGGAAACCGGCGGCTCCATGGCCATGATGCACAGCAACTGCAACAGATGGTTCTGCACCATGTCGCGCAGCGCTCCAGTCTGATCGTAAAACGCGCCGCGGCCCTCGACTCCGAGCTGTTCACCGAGCGTGATCTGCACGTGACGAATGCGGCCGCGGCCCCACAGGGGCTCGAACAGCGAATTGCCGAAGCGCAACGCCAGCAGGTTCTGCACCGCCTCTTTGCCGAGGTAATGATCGATGCGATAGATCTGTTTCTCCGCAAAAATCGCACCGACGCTTTCGTTGATGTGCTCGGCCGAGACACGGTCGGAGCCCAAGGGCTTCTCGAGCACCACGCGCGCCCCCGGTGTCACGAGATTGGCGGCGGCGAGGCTCTGGCAGATGCTCATGAACAGCGACGGAGCGGTGGAGAGAAAGAACACCCGCACTTGCGCAGGCTGCGGCGCCAGCTTGGCGGCGAGAGTGCGAAAATGGTCCGGATTGGTGGCGTCGAGGCACACATAGTCGAGCGTGCGGCTGAAGGAACTCCAGCGCGTCTCATCCAGTCCCGAGGGCAAATACTTCTTGCAGCTTTGCTCAACCTGGGTCACATAGGCATCCCGCTCAATGTTGGCGCGCGCTACGCTCAATATGCGTGCACGCGCCGGGAATTGTCCGGCCAGGTAACGCCGGAACAATGCCGGCAGCAGCTTGCGCATGGCCAGATCGCCGGTGCCGCCGAACAGCACCAAATCAAAGTCCTGCAGCTGCTTCGGGGCCGCAGAGCTATTCTTTGCGGGGGACAAGCGAACTCCTTGGTGTGCTGACGTGGCGGGGCTGATGCACGTACCACGCCAGGCAGCTCGTGAAGCTCGAATTCTATGCCATAGTCGTGGCACAGCACATGCGCACACCCGGGCGCACCGCCTCAGGCCGCATGCGGCGGCCTCACTACGGAATTTTTGCCGCTGCCCGATGTCTTGTGTAGGCGGATCGTGGCTGGCGCCGGTCATAACGGCCGGAGGCTTGCCTTGTGCTACCGCTACAGCGAGACTAGTCGCGCGTCACCTTAAGGTGTCCACTGCCTTTCACGAGTCCAGCTGCCCCTCCGTTCTCCTGCGCACGCCTGCGCCGGCGTATCGCGCTGGTCATGGCTGTGGCGGTGCTGTTCGCCGGCATTGCACAGGCCGGACACTTTCATAAACTCGAACTCGGGCAGCAGCACAACGATGTGCATCTGCAATGCCTGCTGTGCATGCACTCGGCCGGCAGTGCCGGACCGCCCGATGTGGTGCGGCTGGTGCATGGTGCGGTCGCGCACCGTTCGTTGGTATTGCCCACCGTCGTCTCGATTGCGCAGGACGCCGCCATTGCGTCCTATGACGCGCGCGGGCCACCGCTAGCCTGATCCTGTCTGCTCACCCCTCGCGGTGAGCTCAAGCCCTTATCGGCGCACTACGGTTTATGTCCGTACGTGAGCCTGCCGCTTTCACAGGATTCCGACCCATGCGTTGTGCCAATGCCCCTTTGATGCTCGTCGGCGCCGTGAGTTCACTGTTCGGCGCCACGGCTGTATGCGCTGCGGACGCTGACGCTGGCGCCGCCGACACCGGCCTGGTGCTGGACACGGTCGTGGTTACCGCGCAGCGACTCAATGAAAAGCGCGCCGCCATCGAGACCCAGACCGGCGCCTCGACCTACACCATCGACGATGCCGCGATCGCGGCAACGCCCGGCGGCGACAACGTGCAGTTCAATCAGGTGATCCTGCAGGCACCCGATGTGGTGCAGGATTCATTTGGACAGTTTCACGTACGTGGGGATCATAACGACGTGCAATACCGGCTCGACGGCATCATCCTGCCCGAAGGCATCAGCGTCTTCGGGCAATCGTTGAGCCCGCGCCTGATCTCATCGATGAGCCTGGTCACGGGCGCGCTGCCCGCCGAATATGGCCTGCGCACCGCCGGCATCATCGACATGACCACCAAGAGCGGCTTGATGCAGCCCGGCGGCTCGGTCTCGCTCTATGGCGGCAGCCACGGCACCTTTGAGCCATCGATCGAGTACGGAGGTAGTTCCGGAAATCTGAATTACTTCGTTTCCGCCGATATGCTGCGCAACGATCTGGGCATTGAATCCCCCGACGGCAGCTCCAGTCCCCTGCACGATCACTCGACCCAGATTCACGGCTTCGGCTATTTCGAAGACATTCTCGATCCCGACGATCGCTTGACGTTGATACTCGGCAGCTCCAACGGCACCTTTCAGATTCCCAACCAGCATGGTCTGGAACCATCACTGGGTCTGACTGTCGAGGGGCAAAGCGCATTCCCTAGCGAGGATCTTAATGAGATGCAGCGCGAACTCACGCAGTACGCAGTGCTGAGCTGGCAGCACACCCAGGATGCGCTCGACTGGCAGACTTCCCTGACCACTCGCTATTCGAGCCTGACCTTCGAGCCCGATTGGGTCGGAGATCTGCTCTACAACGGCCTGGCGCAAAACGCCTTCAAGGACGATGTCGCGGTGGGCTGGCAAACCGACGCTGCCTACAAGCTCAGCGACGCCCACACACTGCGTGCCGGGCTGTACGTGCAGCACGACAGTTCCAACAGCCAGACCACCTCGCAGGTGCTGCCGATCAATTCCAGCACCTGCGCGCCTGCCACCCCCGGCTGCGGCGCTCAAACCGGCGACGCATCGCAGACCATCGTCGACAACGGCTCGCAGACCCAGTGGATGGAGAGTCTCTATCTGCAGGATGAGTGGAAAGCGCTGTCCGCGCTGACGCTCAATTACGGGCTGAGGCTGGATCATTACAACGCCTTTTCCAGCGGTGGGCAGCTCAGTCCGCGCGTCAATGTGGTCTGGCAAGCCCTGCCAGGCACCACCGTGCACACCGGCTATTCGCGCTATTTCACGCCTCCGCCGTTCGAACTGGTCGGCAGCGAGACTTTCACCAAATTCATCAACACCACCGCCCTGCCCCCTGGATCGGTCACTGCCGACACCTCACCCTCGGCAGAGCGCGCCGACTACTACGATCTCGGAGTGCAGCAGAAGCTGCTCGGCAGCCTCACGCTCGGAGTCGATAGCTACTACAAGCGCTCGCACGACCTGATCGATGAAGGACAGTTCGGGGCACCGATCATCCTGACGCCGTTCAACTATCGCGACGGCCGCACCGCGGGGGTTGAGTTCACGGCCAACTACGCCAGTAACGGCTTTTCCGGCTACGGCAACCTGGCCTTTCAAAGTGCCAAGGGACGCGACATCGTCTCCTCGCAGTTCAACTTCTCCAGCCAGGAGCTCGCCTACATCGCCGACAACTACATTCATCTTGATCACGAACAGCGGGTCACCGCTTCGGCCGGCACCTCGTACCTTTGGAAGGACACGCGCTTGAGCGCCGACATGCTCTTTGGCACCGGCCTGCGTTCCGACCTGGCGCTGCCCGATGGCTCGGAAATCCCCAATGGCGATCATCTGCCCAGCTACGTGCAGATCAATCTGGGGGCTAGTCATGCCTTCAAATTCCAGGGTAGCGGCGCACTGACCGTGCGCGCCGATGTGGTCAATGTACTGGACCGCGTGTACGAGATCCGCAACGGCACCGGAGTGGGCGTGGGCGCACCGCAATTCGGAGCGCGCAGGGGCCTGTTCTTCGGTCTGTCCAAGGACTTTTAGGGCGAGCATGCGTACGATCGCGCGGCGCGGCAAGGCCGCGTTAACATAGCTGCCGGCACAGGCCGCACACGGACACCCTCTCATGTCGGATCCATGGCAGACCATCACCCTCGGCATCATCGAGGGCATCACCGAGTTTTTGCCGGTTTCAAGCACCGGGCACCTGCTTATTGCCGAGCACTGGCTGGGCGAGCGTTCGGAATTGTTCAATGTGGCCATCCAGGCAGGCGCGATTCTGGCCGTGGTGTTCATCTATTGGCGGCGGCTGCTGACGCTGTTCACGCGTATGGACGTGCCTGAAAATCGCGATTATCTGGCCAAGCTGACCGTCGCCTTCCTGATCACGGCCGTGTTCGGATTCATCGCGACCAAGCTTGGCTTCAAACTGGCCGAGGCCGTCAGGCCCATTGCGCTGGCGCTGATCATCGGCGGCATCGCCATACTCGCGATCGAAAGACTGATCGCCAACCGGCCGCCGGTTACCACGGTGACCTGGAACGTGGCCTTCTGGGTCGGAGCGTGTCAGATCCTGGCCGCGGTTTTCCCAGGCACCTCACGCTCGGCGGCCACGATCTTTGCGGCCATGCTGGCCGGGCTGACCTCCCGCCCAGCGGCCACTGAGTTCGCCTTCCTGGTCGGCATTCCGACCATGTTCGCCGCCACCGGCTATGAACTGCTCAAGACGCGCGGCGAAGCCGGCACTGAAGACTGGACAGCGCTTGCGATCGGCTTCCTGGTGTCAGGGGTAGTGGCGTTCGTCGCGGTGAAGTGGCTGTTGCGTTACATCCAGACGCACCGTTTTACCGTATTCGCCTGGTATCGCATCGTGCTTGGGCTCGCGCTGCTGTTGATCGGCCTGGATTGAAGCGCGCTGGATTCAAGCCGCACCGCAGCTCGACATTAAATGTTGTTAACTAATCATTGGTTAACTGTCGAGCCGGTTAACTTTTCGCGCGCTGCGCTCGTTACGGTTATCACCCTCGCACCATTGTGCACGGCGCCCAGCTTCGCGAATCTGTGAATGGATAAAGCATGAACGCCTCAATTCCCGATGACGACGCAGCGGCTGGCGGTACCGGCGAACGCAAGGGCTGGAGAAAGCTCTGGTGGACGCTCGGCATTGTGGCGCTGGTGCTGCTGATCGTGATTGGTTTGCGCTACCGGGCCGCCCACAGCGCAATTCCAACCGGCGGCCGCGGTGCCGGCGGCCCGATCACGGTAGGCATCGCCAAGGTCAGCACCGGCGATGTGCCTATTACGGTCAATGCGCTGGGCACGGTGACCCCGCTCGCCACCGTGACAGTGCATCCGCAGATCAACGGCCCATTGGTCAGGATCGCCTTCACCGAAGGGCAGATCGTCAAGGCCGGCGATCTGCTTGCCCTGATCGATCCGCGGCCCTTTCAGGCCGCGCTCGACCAGGCGCAGGGACAGCTCAAACGCGATCAGGCGTTGCTGGCCAATGCAAAGATCGATCTGGATCGCTATAAAACGCTGCTGGCGCAGAACTCGGTTTCCGACCAGACCTATGCGACGCAGGTATCGACCGTGGCGCAGGATGAAGCCACCGTGGCCTACGACCAGGCCACAACCGAGGCAGCGCGGATCAATCTGGATTACTGCCACATCACCTCGCCGGTGACCGGGCGAGTCGGCCTGCGTCAGGTGGATATCGGCAATCTACTCACTGCCAACAGCAGCACCATTGTCATCGTCACGCAGATGCAGCCCATGTCGGTGCTGTTCACAGTGCCGGAAGACAGCGTCAGCACCATCCTGCAACATCTGCACGCCGGCGAGCAGCTTACAGTGGACGCGTTTGACCGCAGTCTGACCAACCAGATCGCGAGCGGTACGCTCAGCAACTCGGACAATCAGATCGACACCACTACCGGCACTCTGAAACTGCGCGCTATGTTCGATAATTCCAAGCTCGAGCTGTTTCCAAACCAATTCGTCAACGCCCACCTCATTCTCGAAACTCTACACGATCAGATCGTGGTGCCGGCAGCGGCGCTGCAAAGCGGCTCCCAGGGTAGCTACGTCTACCTGGTCAACAGCAACAACACCGTCAGCATGCATCCGGTCGTGACCGGCCCGTCGACCGGCGATGTAGTTTCAATCACCAAGGGCCTCACGAGCGGGCAAACCGTGGTCGTCGACGGCGCCGATCAGCTGCGCGATGGTGCGAAAATCGTGTTGCCGCAGCAGGCGGCTGCGGGCGCGGGCACGCCGGCGCGGCCGCGACGTGGCGGCAGCAGCAGCGGCGGCGGTGGCGCAAGTAGCGGTAACGGCGGCGCTAACGGCGACAATGGCGGCCAGCACCGTCATCAGCGCCAGAACGGCGGCGACAGCAGCGGTAGTGCGCCAGCGGGCGGTGGGCCGCCGCCCTCCTGAAGAGCGGCAGCGCCGACATGAATCCGTCACGCCCCTACATCCTGCGGCCGGTCGCCACCTCGTTGCTGATGGCGGCAATCCTGATCGTCGGCGCCATCGGTTATTTGTTCCTGCCGCTATCGGCTCTGCCGGAAGTCGACTACCCCACCATTCAGGTACAGACCTTCCTGCCCGGGGCCAGCCCCGAGGTCATGACTTCGACCGTGACCGCACCGCTGGAGCGCAATTTCGGTCAGATGCCGGGCCTCAAGGAGATGTCCTCGCGCAGCTCGGCCGGCGCCTCGGTGCTGACGCTGCAATTCGATCTGAGCCTGAACATCGATATCGCCGAACAGGAGGTGCAGGCCGCGATCAATGCCGCCGGCAATCTTCTGCCCAGCACACTGCCGGCACCGCCGATCTACGCCAAGGTCAATCCGGCCGACGCGCCCATATTGACTCTCGCCATCACCTCGGACTCGATGCCGATCACGCAGGTTGAGGATCTGGCCGATACGCGCATCGCGCAGAAGATCTCGCAATTGGGCGGCGTCGGGCTGGTCAGCATCAACGGCGCCCAGCGCCCGGCCGTGCGCATTCAAGTCAATCTGCAGACGCTGGCCGCCTACGGGCTCAACGTCGACGACGTACGCACCACCATCAGTAACGCCAACTCGGACGCGCCCAAAGGCAGCTTCGATGGCGCCGCGCGCGCGTACTCGATTGACGCCAATGATCAGATCGCGAACGCACAGCAATACCGCGACATCATCGTCGGCTACAACGCCGCGACCGGCGCGCCGGTGCGGCTGTCGGATGTCGCGGCCGTCACGCAGAGCGCCGAGAACAACAAGCTCGCCAGCTGGATGAACACGACTCCGGCGATTCTGCTCAACGTGCAGCGCCAGCCCGGAGCCAACGTGATTGCGGTAGTGGATCAGATCCGAAAACTGCTGCCGAGTATCCGCAGTTCGCTGCCCGCCAATATCGACGTCACGGTATTGACCGACCGTACCAACACGATCCGGGCCTCGGTCGCGGACGTCCAGTTCGAGCTCTCGCTCGCGGTCGCGCTGGTGGTGCTGGTGATCTTTCTGTTCCTGCGCAGCGTCCCGGCGACCATCATCCCGAGCCTGTCGGTGCCGCTGTCGTTGATTGGCACGTTCGCGGCGATGTATCTGTGCGGCTTCAGCCTCAACAATCTTTCGTTGATGGCGCTCACGATTGCCTCGGGTTTTGTGGTTGACGATGCCATCGTCATGATCGAAAACATCTCGCGCTATATCGAGAAAGGCGAGAAACCGCTGGCGGCGGCATTGCGGGGCTCCGAGGAAATCGGCTTTACCATCGTATCGCTGACCGTATCGCTGATCGCGGTGCTGATTCCGCTGCTGTTCATGCGCGAAGTGGTGGGCCGGCTGTTTCGGGAATTCGCCATCACCCTGGCCATTTCGATCCTGATATCGGCGGTGGTGTCCCTGACGCTGGTGCCGATGCTGTGCGCGAAGATGCTGCGCCCGCACGAACAGAACAAGGCGCGCCGGCAGAGCGCGCTCGCCATCAGGGCCGAGCGCGGGTTCAACGACCTCGTCGGGCACTATGATCGTCTGCTGACCCGCGTGCTCGATCATCAGACTCTGGTGATGTGGGTGGCGACCGGCACCGTAGTGCTGACCGTACTGCTGTACATGCTGATCCCCAAGGGCTTCTTCCCGCTGCAGGACACCGGCATTCTGCAAGGCATGACCGAAGCGGACCCGAAAATATCCTTCGATGCCATGATCCAGCGTCAGCAGGAGCTGGCCGACAGCATTCGCCACGATCGCGACGTCGACAGCCTGTCTTCCTTCGTCGGAGTCGACGGCACCAACACCACACTCAACACCGGCCGTTTCCTGATCAATCTGAAGCCCAAGGGCCAGCGCGACGACAGCATTCTGCAGACCATGGCGCGGCTGCGGCAGAGCGCGCGACAGGTCAGCGGCATCGCACTGTCATTGCAGCCAGTCCAGGACCTCACGATCGACTCGACCGTCGGACGCGCGCAGTATCAATTCATACTCGAGGCCGCCGGCAGTTCGATCCTGAAGCCCTGGGTGCCGAAGCTCGTAGAGCGGCTGGCCCGCGCCCCCGAACTCATCAACGTCTCGACCAACTTCACCGATAGCGGACTGACCGTGCAGATCGATATCGATCGCGACACGGCCGCGCGCTTCGGCGTAACCGCGGCCACGATCGACAACGCGCTATACGACGCCTTTGGCCAACGCATCATCTCGACCATTTACGCGGAGTCGAACGAATACCGCGTGATCATGGAGGCCGACCCGAAACTGCAGAGCTCGGTCGCCTCGCTCAATGACATCTACGTGCCCTCGGCCGGCGGCGGCCAGGTGCCGCTCGGATCGATCGCGCACATCGGCGTACAATCCGCGCCGCTCGAGATCGATCATCTCGGACAATTCCCTGCAGCGCTGTTCTCGTTCGATGTCGCCCCCGGGGCTTCGCTCGAAAATGCGGTCGACGCCATCCGCGCCGCCGAACACGACATCAGCCTGCCGGTGAGCATCTCGACCAGCTTCGAGGGCGCGGCGCTGGCCTTCCAGTCATCGCTGCGCAACGAAGTATTGTTGATCCTGGCCGCCATCGTGACGGTCTACATCGTGCTGGGCGTGCTGTATGAGAGTTACATTCATCCGCTGACGATTCTCTCCACGCTGCCTTCCGCCGGTATCGGTGCCCTGCTGGCGCTTATGATCGCGGGCCTGGAACTCAACATCATTTCGATAATCGGCATCATTCTGCTGATCGGAATCGTCAAGAAAAACGCGATCATGATGATCGACTTTGCACTTGGCGCCGAGCGCGAGGACGGCAAAACACCGCGTGTAGCCATCCACGAGGCGGCACTGCTGCGCTTCCGTCCGATTCTGATGACCACTGTAGCGGCGCTGTTTGCGGCGCTGCCGCTGATGTTGGGTTCGGGTACGGGCTCCGAGCTGCGCGCACCGCTGGGCATTTCGATTGTCGGTGGCCTGCTGGTCAGCCAGCTGCTGACGCTGTTCACCACGCCCGTCATTTATCTGTTCTTCGATAGGCTGGCAAAGCGCACGCGGCTGCGCTTTGCGCGACACGAAACGGACGGCAGCGCCGCTTCGGAGGCCGGCGAGCTCGGCGTCTGAGCCGGCCGACACCGCAAGCATGAGCATCTCCTCCCCGTTCATCCGCCGTCCGGTCGCCACCAGCCTGCTGACCATTGGCCTGGCGATGGCCGGCGGTCTGGCCTTTTTCCTGCTGCCGGTCTCGCCGATGCCGAACGTCGACTTCCCGGTCATCGTGGTGTCGGCATCGCTGCCCGGGGCCAGCCCGGAGACCGTTGCCACCAGCGTCACCACGCCGCTCGAGCGCCATCTGGGCACCATTGCCGGTGTCACGGAGATGACCTCGCAGAGTGCCGTAGGCAACTCGCGCATCTCGCTGCAGTTCGAACTCAGCCGCGATATCGACGGCGCCGCGCGCGATGTGGAAGCGGCCATCCAGGGTGCGCGCGTGGACCTGCCGAGCTCACTGCGCAGCAATCCGACCTACCGCAAGATCAATCCGGCCGGCGCTCCGGTGCTGATCCTGGCACTGACTTCCGACACCATGACCGGGGGCCAGATCTACGACTCGGCCTCGACCATCATGGAGCAGAAACTGCTGCAGGTGCAGGGCATAGGTGATGTCACGATCGGCGGCGGCTCGCTGCCGGCAGTACGGGTTGAACTCAATCCTCGTGCGCTGTTCCAGTACGGCATCGGTCTCGAGGATGTGCGTGCCGCGCTCTCGGCCGCCAATGCCAACAGCCCCAAGGGCGCGATTCAGCAGGGCGATCAGCGCTATCAGATCTACGTCAACGACACCGCGACGCACGCGGCCGACTATCAGTCGCTGATTGTGGCTTATCGCAACAATGCGGCCGTGCGGCTGCAGGATGTGGCCACGATCAGTACCGGTGTCGAGGACGTGCGTAACCTCGGGCTGGCCGACGGCAAGCCCGCCATCCTGGTGGTGCTGTTCCGCCAGCCGGGAGCCAACGTCATCGATGTGGTCGACCGCGTGCGCGCACTGCTGCCCGAGCTGCAGGCCTCGATTCCGGCCAGCATCCGCATCATTCCGACCAACGATCGTACCGAGACCATCCGCGCCTCACTGCACGACGTCGAGACCACGCTGCTGATCGCCATTGCGCTGGTGGTGCTGGTCGTGTTCCTGATGCTGCGCAATGCGCGCGCCGCACTGGTGCCCAGTGTTGCCGTGCCGCTGTCGCTGATCGGCACCTTTGGCGCCATGTATCTGCTGGGCTTCAGTCTCGACAATCTGTCGCTGATGGCACTCACGGTCGCCACCGGCTTCGTGGTCGATGACGCCATCGTCGTGCTCGAGAATATTTCCCGGCATGTCGAGCAAGGCATGCCGCGGCTGCAGGCCGCGTTACTGGGCGCGCGCGAGGTTGGATTTACGGTGCTGGCGATGAGCCTGTCGCTGGTGGCGGTATTCCTGCCCATACTGCTGATGGGCGGGCTGGTCGGCCGCACCTTCCGCGAATTTGCCATCACGCTCTCGGTCGCGATCGTGATTTCGCTGGCGGTATCGCTGACCACGACGCCGATGATGTGCGCCTATGTGCTCGGCCGCGAGCAGCGCCAGCAGGGACGGTTTCTGACAGCCGTGGAACGCGGCTTCGACGCGATGCGCGATTTCTACGGCCGCACGCTGCGCGGCGCGCTCGAGCACCCGCGCACGGTCATGCTGGTGCTGGCCGCAACCGTGGCGTTGAATTTCTACCTGTTTGCGATCGTACCCAAGGGCTTTTTTCCGCAGCAGGACACCGGTACGCTGACCGGGAACCTGCGTGCCGACCAGAGCATTTCGTTCCAGGCCATGGTGCAGAAGCTGCGCAGCGCCATGGCCATCGTACAGCAGGATCCGGCGGTACAGGACGTCGTCGGCTTCACCGGCAGCGGCGGTTCCGGCGCCACCAATACTGCCAACATCTATGTCGGCCTGAAACCTCTTGCGCAGCGCAAAGTCAAAAGCGATCGCGTGATTGCGCGGCTGCGCACCCAGCTGGCGGTCATCACCGGCGCGCGACTGTACCTGCAGGCCATACAGGATATTCGTGCCGGAGCGCGGCAGAGCAACTCGCAGTATCAGTACACCATCCTGGCCGACAGCCTTCAGGATCTGCGCACCTGGATGCCCAAGATCACGGATGCATTGAAGAACGTGCCGGAACTCACGGACGTGAATTCCGACCAGCAGGACAAGGGACTGACGGTGGCCCTGAAGATAGACCGTGCGACCTCGGCGCGGCTCGGGATCAACCTCTCGGACATCGACAACACACTCTACGATGCCTTCGGCCAGCGTCAGGTGTCGACCATCTACAACGACATGAACCAATACCACGTCGTCATGGAAGTCGAGCCCAGCTTCTGGCAGAACCCCGAGACGCTTAAAGAGGTGTGGGTCAGCACCTCAGGGGGAGCGCTGAGCGGCACACAAACCACCTCCACCGGCTCGAGTTCCTATACGCCCGGATCCTCCGCCACCACGGCCAGCGCTTCTACCGGCACTACCGGCACTACCAGCTCTACCAGCTCCGCTGCCAGCACACCGGCCGTCCCGGGATCGGCCGGACTCACGAGTGTCCCCGGCACCGTCGGCAGCAACAGCACCACCGTAAGCACCTCAAGTCTGACGGCCACTTCAAATGCCGCCCAGAATCTCGCGCTCAACGCGCTGACCAACAGCGGCCGCGGCAGCGCTTCCACCGGCGCTTCGGTCAGCACCAGTACCGAGACCATGGTGCCGCTGGCGACCTTTGCCCAATACGGCCCGGGCACCACGCCGCTCGCGATCAATCATCAGGGCCCGTTCGTAGCGACCACCTTTTCGTTCAATCTGCCCGAGGATGTCGCCCTCGGTACGGCGATCGCAGCCATCGCACGCACCATACAGGACCTGCACGTGCCGGTATCGGTGCACGGATCCTTTGCCGGCACCGCGCAGGTGTTCCAGCAGTCTCTGGCGAGCGAGCCGTGGCTGATCCTCGCCGCGATCGTGGCCGTCTATATCGTGCTCGGCGTGCTTTACGAGAGCTACGTGCATCCGATTACCATACTCTCGACGCTGCCCTCAGCCGGCGTCGGCGCAGTGCTCGCGCTGCTGCTGTTCGGCACGGAATTCAGCCTGATCGCCTTGATCGGCGTGATCCTGCTGATCGGGATCGTCAAGAAAAACGCGATCATGATGATCGACGTGGCGCTCGAGACCGAACGCACGCGCCAGGTCGATGCGCGCACCGCCATTTATGACGCCTGTCTGCTGCGCTTCCGGCCCATCATGATGACCACCATGGCCGCTCTGCTGGGAGCCGTGCCGTTGGCCGTCACCACCGGCAGCGGCGCCGAGATGCGCCAGCCACTCGGCATCTCCATCGTCGGTGGACTGATCTTCAGCCAGGTGTTGACGCTGTACACAACTCCGGTCGTGTATCTGTACCTTGATCGCTTCCGGCTCTGGATGCGCGGGATTTCGGCGCGCCGGCACCGCCACCGGCCCGCGGGCGATGCACAACAGCAGTACACATGATGCGCAAGAACTTCCGCTACCTGCCGGGTCTGTTGCTGCTGCTGCTGGCCGCCTGCAAGGTAGGCCCGAATTATCGCCGTCCCGACGCGCCGGTGGCGGGCACTTACAAGGAAGACCAGGGCTGGAAACCGGCGGTGCCGGCGCAGGTGCCGAGCGATGAGCCATGGTGGGCGATCTATAACGACCCGTTGCTCGATTCGCTGGAGAAGCAGGTCGCAGTCTCCAATCAGACACTCATAGCCTCGGAGGCGGCCTATCGCTCGGCTCAAGACGCGGTGGGTATCGATCGCGGCCTGCTGTTTCCGGACATCACCGCCACCGGCGTCAATACCCACAGCGGCGGGGGCAGCGCTTTGACTCAGGGCGTCACGACCGGCAGCGGCACCACGATCAGCACCAACAACAGTTCGCGAACCAAAATTTACAGTGCCGGCGCTCAGGCCAGCTGGCAGATCGACGTCTGGGGCCGAATCCGTCGCACCATCGAATCGGATGTCGCCAAAGCCCAGGCCAGCGCCGCCGACGTGGCCGCAGCACGCCTTTCGGCGCAGACCACGCTGGCAGAGGATTATTTCCAGTTGCGCGCTGCCGATGAACAGCACCGTCTGTACCAATCCTCGATCAAGGACTTTCAGCAATCGCTGACGATTGCGCAGAACCAGGTCAAAGCCGGCATCACGACGCTCGCCGACGTGTATTCGGCGGAATCCGAGGTCGCCAGTACTCAGGCCCTGGACACCAATGTGCAGCTGACACGCGCGAAGTACGAACACGCCATCGCGGTGCTCACCGGTAAGAATCCGGAAGATCTCGCGATCGAAAACGGTGAATTCACCAAAACCGTACCCGTGGTGCCGGCAGGCATCCCGTCGGAGCTGCTACAGCGGCGCCCCGATATCGCCGCCTCGGAACGCAGTGTGGCCAGCGCCAACGCACTGATCGGTGTGGCCGAGTCGGCGTGGTATCCCAGCGTGACGCTGTCAGGCTCATTCGGCTACACGGCCACTGCGCTGCCTGGCCTGCTGTCGGCGGGTAATTCGCTATGGTCATTCGGGCCGTCGCTGGCCGAGACCATATTCAATGGCGGCGCGCGCCTGTACACCAACCGCCAGGCACGCGCCAACTACGATGAGGCCGTCGCCAGCTACCGTGCCACCGTGCTGTCCGCCTTCCAGGCCGTGGAAGACGATCTGTCGAGCCTGCGCGTGCTCGAACAGCAGAACCAGCTGCAGGTTACGGCAGTCAAGGACGCGCGGCTCTCCGAGGAGCTGACGCTGAACCAGTACAAATCGGGCATCGTCGTCTACACCATTCTGCTGACAGCGCAGACCACGCGCCTGGCGGCGGAAATCAGCCTGCTGAGCATTCAAAGTCAGCAGTTGGTCTCCAGCGTCGACCTGGTTTCGCAGCTCGGCGGCGGCTGGAACGCGGCGCAACTGAACCAACCCGATCGGGGCGTGCCCGCGCACTGAAGTCGGGACCTTGCCAAGCGGCAGGCAAACCCCTCAGCATCCACACGCCTTCAGGTGCGGGAGTGGCTCATGCTGATGCAGGCGGCGGCGGTTGGAGTCGGCGCAGCGCTGGGTGCGCTGGCACCATGAACGCACGCCCTGATCCCACCCCGGCCGATGCCGGCCCGGTGACGGAGCACGGAGTCAAGCGCCTGCTGCGGGCACTTGGCCCCGGCGTCACCACCGGCGCGGCGGATGATGATCCATCCGGCATAGCCACCTACTCGGTGGTCGGCGCGCAGAGCGGCACCTCTTTTCTATGGTCGGCATTGTTCATCTGGCCGTTGATGGGATGCGTGCAGATGATGTGTGCACGCGTAGGCATGGTTACAGGCATGGGGCTTGCGGGCGCCATGCGGCAGAAGTTTCCGACCTGGGTGGTGGGCTTGATCGCCTTTGCGCTGCTGGTGGCGAACATCATCAACATTGCCGCCGATCTGGCCGGCATGGCCGACGCCGCGCATATGCTTGGGGCCGGATCGAGCACGTTGTACGTTTGGCTCTTTGGGCTCGGGATTTGCGCCCTGACCATCCGGCTGCGCTATCACCAGATCGCCAATATCCTGAAGTGGCTGGCGCTGGCGCTGTTCGCCTACGTGATCACGGCATTCCTGGTGCACCCGAAATGGAGTTCGGTGCTGCACGCTGCGCTGATCCCGAGTCTGCCTCATGGCAGCGATGCCTGGGGGGCACTGGTGGCCATACTGGGCACGACCATCAGCCCATATCTGTTCTTCTGGCAGGCAGGCCAGGAGGTCGAGGAAGACAAGGCCAAGGGCCGGCACCAATTGATCAGCCGCATAGGCGCGAGCAAGCGCGAACTCGCCGATCGCCGAATCGATGTGGGCGTGGGCACATTCTTTTCCAATCTGGCCATGTTCTTCATCATCCTGACCACCGCCGTTACGCTGCATCAGCACGGCATCACCCAGATCGGCACCTCGCACGAGGCTGCCGAGGCGCTGCGTCCATTGGCCGGCGACTATGCCTATTTTCTCTACACCATCGGTATCGTCGGCACCGGCCTTTTGGCCATACCGACTCTGGCCGGCTCGGCAGCCTATGCGGTGGCCGAGACCTTCGACTGGCAATACGGTCTGGATGAGCGGCTCAAGAATGCCGCGTCCTTCTATTCGGTTTTCATACTGGCGACGGTCGGCGGCGTGGTGCTCGATTTTCTGCACATCAACCCGATCAAGGCGCTGTACTGGACCGCGATCATCAACGGCTTTCTGGCCCCTTTCCTGCTGGTCGCGTTGCTGCTGGTGTCCACTGACCGGCGCGTCATGCAGGGCCAGGTCAGCTCATCGATTTCGCGCTACGTCGTCATGTTCACGACCGTGCTGATGTTCGTGGCGGCCGCGGCAATGCTGCTGGTGTAAACTAGGTCCCGCGGCAACCAAAGGCGCTTATTCCAGCATCTGCGAGCGCTATCAGGCAGATCTGCCCACTGAGCACATCGCGGTGGCGGCGGCTTAGCTAATCGCGATAGCGCGTGAGCGCATCGCCGAGTGCTTCCTGCAGCGCGCTCAACCAGGGCTGGTAGTGACGCCATTGCTCCAGAGCCTCGCGATAGAGCGGCTGGCGCACCTGCTGCGCGCTGGCGGTACGCACGCTGCGGGCAGTCCTGTGGAACTCGACGCACGCGGGTTCGAAGTCGAGCTCGCAATGCTCGAGTATTCGGCGAACATTGGCCTCCAGATCATCCACCACGTGTTCGTATTGAACGCGCAGCACGCGCCCAGGCAACACCGCATCCCAATGCCGCATGAGTTCCAGGTAGGTGCGGTAGTAGCGCGCGATGTCTTCGAGGCTGTAGCTAAATTCCTGCCCGTGCGCGAATAGTTGCTTGAAGTTACCGAAACAGCAGGCCATGGGTTCGCGCCGCGCATCGATAATCTTCGCCTGCGGCAGCATCAGGTGGATCAGTCCGATGTGCCGGAAATTGTTCGGCATCTTGTCGATGAAACGCGCTTTGCCGGACCGGTAGACTTGCGTGTCGCGCAAATACTTCTCGCCCAGACGTTGAAAATCCTCGCTGCTCATCTGCGCCAGCACTGCCGGATAGCGCGGGTTATCGGGATCCGGGTCACGGCCCCTGAGTTCCGCGGCCATGCGCGGGATGTCGGCGAGCTCGTGCGTGCCCTCGACCATGGAGTGCGAGGCCAGGATCTGCTCGATCAAGGTCGAGCCCGAGCGCGGCAGTCCAACGATGAAAATCGGATCGGCGGCGCGTACGCCGCCATGCTGGTGGCGCGCAAATAACTCCGCAGTACACACTTCGATCTGCAGCCGGGTATTGAGTTCGATGGTTTTTGCCTGGTAGCGGCTGGCGGCGTGTTTTAGCGCATTGCCTCGCGCGTAGTACTGAAACGACTGTTCATAGTGCTGCTGGTCCTCGAGGCCCTTGCCGAGCGCAAAGCACAGATGGTATCGATCCACCTCAAGGCTGTCCGGCGCGGATTCCGCGGTGCGCATGCGCTGCAGTTCGCCGTCCTCGAAGCGGTAGGTTTTCAGATTCGCCAGACTCCAGTAGGCATCGCCGTAACCGGCGCGAGCCGCAGCCGCGGCGCGATACTCGGCGATGACCTCATCGCTGCGCCCGAGCGTCTTGAGGGAGTGAGCTATGGACAGATGCAGGTCGGCTGGCTGCGTGGCAGCGGGCAATAGTTCCCGGTAGAGTTCGATGGCGCGCTGGTGCTGGCCGAGACCCACACAGGTCATCGCATAGAGCATGCGGTAGTCACGATTGGAAGCGTCCGCAGCCAGCAGCTGCTGCGCCTGCTGCTGCGCCTGCTGGTGCAGATGGCGCTCGCTCAGCACCTGCGCATAATCGAATCGGGCGGCGCGATAATCCGGCGCCAGCTCGAGCACCGCCTCGAGCAGCAGTTGCGCATCATCGAACACCTCGCGCGCAATGCCGATGCGCGCCAGCAGACGCATGGCCTCGATGTGGTGGCCATGCTTGAGCAGGAATGTGCGAATGATCTGCTCGGCCGCCGCCAGTTCGCCGTCGGAAAAAAGCGCGGTCGCGCTGACGATCTCGGCAGGCAGTTTCTTCAGCGCCGCGACATGTCCCGCAGCTTCGGCTGCACTCGCAGCCTGCCCGATCAGCCGGTATAAGCCTTCGAGCATGCTCCAGCTGGCCGGCAGCGCCGGATTGATGTGCACGCCGCGCAGAAAGGCATCGATGGCCTCGGGGGCCTGCTTCAGCGCCACGTGGCACTGGCCGCGCTCCTGATACAGGCGGCTGAAGCGCGGATGCAGGCGCTCAAGTCCCGCGAGCGTGGCCAACGCGGCCGGGATATCGCCGAGCAGGCGCTGCGCCTGCGCGCGCAGATACAGCACATCGCGATTCTCAGGCACCATGAGCAGCAGTGCATCCGCCGCCTGCAGCGTCTCGGCGAACCGCCGCTGCGCCATCAGTTCGCGGATGTGCCGAACCTCAAGTTCCACCGCCGAAGGCTGGTTCATGAGTCCAGCAGTGTACCTGCCCAGGCTTTTGGCGCACGCCTGAAGCCGGTAAGTTCGCCTCGCGCTTAAAACTTCAAGGCGAACGAGGCGCCGATGACCCGTGGCCGAAGCGGCGTCTGCGCGACAATGAACTGATCGTCGCTGATAAACGTGCTGGCATTCGAATTGCTGAGGTTCTCGCCGTACACGGTCACGATCCAGGCATTCTTCGCGACGCCGATTGAGGCGTTGTAGGTTGAATAAGCCGGATTCTCGAACCGCAACCGGGAGGTACTGAGTCCGGCTTGCGCGATGGTCGGATTGGACCCGGCCTGCGTGAATGAAATGCCGGTGTGGGTGGCGCCGAATTGAGCGAACGGGCTGTAGCCGGCGACACTCCACTCGTAGCGGGCGCGCACACTGAACTGAATCGGCGGCGCATCGGCGCTGGGAGCACCGATGGGGCCGAACGGATTGGTGATCGGCGCACAACCGGTGCCGGTGGTGCTGCACACCTGCGTGATCGGCTTGCCGAAGTTCACGCTTTTCGGATTGTTGTCGATCAGCGCCGGCGAATTCGTCTGCACGCTTTGATTCCAGGCTATCGAACCCTGCAGGGTCAGCCCGTTGGTCACCCGGCCGACCAGCGAAGTCTCGATACCCCTGATCCGGAAGTTCTGACCGTTGGTGTCGAAGAATATGTTGCCGGTCACGGTAGGATCGAAAAAGGAGATCTGCACGTTGTCCCAGTTCTCCTGGTAGATGGCGCCGTTCCACTGCAGGCGGTGCTCGAAGAACTCCGTCTTCCAGCCGATCTCGTTGTTGGTGAGCTTGTCGGATGAGTACTTCTGGGGCGTTGCGAACTGCGCCACCCCATCCGGGCCGGGGGCATAGCTGAAGAAACCGCCGTTCTGGTTGAAGCCGCCCGGCCGGAACCCCTGCGAGAAGGTGTAATACGCCATCACGTCCGGCACGATGTGCCAGGTCACATTGGCGCGACTCTTCCAGCCGGACTCGGTGTCGCGAAGATTCTGCATGTTCAGATTGTAGGAGGCAGCGGATTGGCAGCCACCGGCCGGCGCGCCGCCCTCGAAACAGTCGAAACTGGACATGACGCTGCCGGCCGACAGATTTTCGAACAGAAAATGGCGCGTGCCCACCGTGGCCGTCAGCACTTTCGGAATCAGGTCGAAGTCGACCGAGGCAAAGAAAGCGAGCTGCTTGGTTTGTCGAAGCTGGTCCTGATAGAAGGACGTGTTGTTGCCTTGAACACCGGGATTCTGGACCGTGGTGCCGGGGAACGTGCCCACATTGGTGAGGCAGCCGGTGTTCCCCGGCGTGTCTACCGCACCGTTCGAGGTACAGGGCGGCACGCTCTTGTACATCCACGCGGTCTGATCGTAGACCGTGTTGTTTTCCCAAAATGCACCGCCGATCGCGCGCAGGCGCCAATCATCCGGCGTGCTCACGCGCAGTTCATGCTGCTGGTGCGTGTTGCGTTCGGTGGAGTGCCAGGTGGCACTGGGTGAGAAGCAGGTCGACTTGAGGGTGTTATCGTAGGCCGTTCCCGGACCATAGCACTGGTAGTAATCGGCAAACACACCGCGCGCGTAATTGGTGTAGTCGCCGGTCTGCTCGACGTTACGCACCAGGTAGCCGCCGGTATAGACGAGCTTCAGATCGCCGAACTTGCCGTTCAGCGTCCAGGCGGTGCTCTCGAACTTGTCCTTGTCATACGAGGGGTTGAACAGCGTGACCTGCAGCGGCTGCAGCGGCGCGCCGTCCGAGGCGTTGGGCTGTTGGTAGAACACCCCGTCTGCTTCCATGCTCTGGTAGGACTGCGTGATCAGTGCATCCCAGTTGTCGTTGAACTTGTACAGCGCCTCCACGCGCAATCCCTCGTAAGTGACGGGATTGATGGCGTTGCCCACCACGCTGGCGTTATTGATGACCGGGCTGCCCGGCGGCACGCAGAAGCCATCGTTCACCCCGCCGTCCGGGCACGCTCCGCCCACCGCCGGATAGTGGGCGTAGTGGATGCCGATGTCGGTGTCGTGGCGCGTGAAAGTCGCCGGCACGTTATCGATGTAGCCGCCGCGCCGGTCGTCATAGACCACGGCGCGCACGGCCATGGTGTTCTCGATCAGCGGCACGTTCAACACCGCCGTGACGTCGGCATTCGCATCACCGCCCGCAGTCATGCCCCAGCCGGCCTTGACGTTGCCCTCGGTCACATCGAGCTTGGGCTCGTTGGTGATGTAGCGGATCACGCCGGCCTCGGCGCCGGCACCGAACAGCGTGCCCTGCGGGCCCTCCAGTACCTCGATGCGATTCAGATCGGCGGCATAGATGTCGAGATTGCGATTGGGCAGCTGGCCGGATTGATTGTCGAGGTAGATGGCAACGTTGGGATTCAGGCCGGTCGAACCGCTGCCCTGGCTGGCCTGCGAACCGGCGCTGAGGCCGCGCATGAATACCTCGTTCTGGCCCGGCCCATTGCTGGCGGTGGAGACGTTCGGCAGAGTCTTGATGTAGTCGTCGAAAGTCGCGACATTGAGCTCCTGCAGCGTCTCGCTGGTCAGGGCTTGCATCGAGATCGGCACGTCCTGCATGTTCTGCGTGCGGCGCTGCGCAGTGACGGTGATCTCCGCCAGCATGTCGGTACCGGCTTCGGTGGTGTCGCTGGCCGTATCGGCAGCGCACGCTCCGAACGAGGCGCCTCCAAGAATGGCCGCTACCGCATATGAGACCTTTGAGTTCATTATCTGATCCCCTGGATCTTGTTGCGCTCGATTAAATCCGACCCCATCCAGCCTACGATTGAACAGACGCGTCGTCACGGTGTTACGGACGCGTCGTTCAGCACTCCGGAACGTTGACGGCGAGTCCGCCGAGCGAGGTCTCTTTGTACTTCGACTGCATATCGGCCCCGGTCTGGCGCATGGTGGCAATCACCTGATCGAGCGAGACGTGGTGGGTGCCGTCACCGTGCATAGCCAGCGAGGCGGCATTGATGGCCTTGACGGCGCCAAAGGCATTGCGCTCGATGCACGGTATCTGCACCAGGCCGCCGATCGGGTCGCAGGTCATGCCCAGGTGATGCTCCATGGCGATCTCGGCGGCGTTTTCTATATGCCCATTGTTGCCGCCCAGCGCAGCCACGAGCCCGGCAGCCGCCATCGAGCAGGCCGAACCCACCTCGCCCTGACAACCCACTTCGGCGCCGGAAATCGAGGCATTCATCTTGCACAACGCGCCAACTGCGGTGGCGGTCAGCAGGTAGGTGCGCAGCCCCGCCGTGTCGGCGCCGGGGACATGATCGCGGTAGTAGCGCATCACGGCCGGGATCACGCCGGCGGCGCCGTTGGTCGGTGCGGTCACGATGCGCCCACCGGCGGCATTCTCCTCGTTGACCGCAATGGCATACAGGCTGACATGATCCATGATCTCGTGTGCGGCTCGCACCGTTTTGCCCTGCGCTATCTTGAGCCGCGCGTGCAGCGCCGGCGCACGACGGCGCACTTTCAAACCGCCCGGTAACTCACCCTCGGTAGCAATGCCGCGATCGATGCAGGCCATCATGGCCAGAGCCACGCGATCCAGATGCGCTTCGATCTCGGCGAGCGGGCGCAGCGCCTGTTCATTGCCCAGAACCAGCGCCGCAATCGACAGGCCTTCGCGAGCGGCGATCGCGAGCAGTTCGGCCGCGGATGCGAACGCATACGGTACGGCCGTGGACTGCCGCGGCATCACACCCACGTCGCACTCGAGCGCGATGAAGCCACCGCCGACCGAACACCAGCGCTGCTGCAGCAGCACGCTGCCGGCGGCATCGACCGCTGTGAACGACAGAGTGTTGGGATGCGCCAGTACCAGCGCGGCGGTATCGAACACCAGGTCGGTGCGCGGATTGAATTCAATGCGCCGGCCATCGATCTGCAGCCAATGCTCATCGTTGGCGCGCTGCATGAGCTGCTGCAGCGTACTGGGTTCGACGCTGTCCGGGCGCTCGCCGCTCAATCCGGCCAGCACCGCGCGGTCGCTGCCGTGCCCGTGACCGGTCCAGGCCAACGATCCGAACAGCACCACCTTGATACGCTGCATGCGCAGCATCGACCCGCTGGCGCGCAGTGCCTCGATGAACGCCGCGGCCGCCCTCATCGGTCCCACGGTATGCGAGGAGGAGGGTCCAATGCCAATCTTGAACAAATCGAAGGCACTGATCATGCGGAGTGTTCGAATTCCCGGCTGACTTCGTGTAGCAACTGCTGCACATAGAGTGAGAATGAGCGCCATACCTCGAGATGAAATTCATCCGGCGCGGTGCGCCAGAGCACTATAGGCGCCTTGGCAAGCAATGTGCGCGTACACATGCCCACCGGAAAGGCTTGCAGGTGCAGATCGAGCGGACAGCCCGCACTGAGCACTTGCGCGACGCGCTCACCGCTGATGTGCAATGCGATCTGGCGCTGACTGATGTCCACCAGAGAGTGCGGCATGTCCTTGAGCGTTGACGCCAGCGCGCCCTGCACGTCGGCCCACTCCGATTGCTGCACCAGCAGCAATCGCTCATCGGGGCCCAGCCACAGTGCCGCGCAGCCATCGCCCTCCTTCGCGCGACAAGCTTGATCCGGCAACTTGAGTCCGAATGCCACGCCGGCGGCTGCCAGTACTTCCGGCGGACCGCGCAGACTCAGCCGTCCGAGTCCGGATAACAGCGCCACGGTTACGCCGCCTGTGGCAGTGGCCTCAGGCATTGATGCGCTCTCCGGTAGGATCGTAGGCCACGGGTGAAGTCACGAGCACGGCAATGGGTCCGCGCGGCATGGGCACATGCAAGGTCTGGCCGATACGCGCCCGGCCGCCCGCGATCATAGCCAAAGCGATCGAGCGCCCGAGCGTGACGCTGTAGTAAGCCGAACTGACATGGCCGATCGGTTTGCCGAACGAGGCCGGCGCAGGCTCCAGCACGATTTGTGCACCCTCTTCGAGCACCTGCCGTGGCTCGGCGACCGTGGCGAGCCCGACCAGCTGTTTGCGATCAGGCGCTGCCATGGAGACTCGCTCGAGCGAGCGCTTGCCGACGAAGTCGGCCTTGGCCTTGCCGATGGTCCACGCGAGGCCGGCGTCATCGGGTGTCACGGTGCCGTCGGTATCCTGGCCGACGATGATGTAGCCTTTCTCGGCGCGCAGCACGTGCATGGCTTCGGTCCCATAGGCGCTGATGCCTAACGGGCTGCCGGCATCGAAAATGGTCTCCCAGGCTTCGAGACCGCGGTCGCTGGGCACATTGACTTCAAAGCCCAGTTCGCCGGTAAAGCTCACGCGAAACAGCCGCATGGGCGCGCCGCAGAACTGCCCCTCGACCACGGCCATATGCGGCATCGCACTCGCATCCAGATCCACGCCGTGCATGAGCTTGGCGTCGATGAGCGACTGCAATATGACTCGTGCCTTCGGTCCCTGCAGCGCGATCACGGCCCACTGCTCGGTGGTCGAAGTCAGCCAGACCTTCAGGTCCGACCACTCGGTCTGCAGGTAATCCTCCATGATGGCCAGCACAGCCGCGGCGCCGCCAGTTGTGGTGGTGACATGGAAACGATCCTCCGCCATGCGCGCGACCACGCCATCGTCGATGATGAACCCATCCTCGCGCAGCAGCAGTCCGTAGCGCGCGCGCCCGGAGGGCAGCTTGCTCCAGGCATTGACGTATAGGCGATTCATGAAGGTGGCGGCGTCGGGACCGACCACCTCGATCTTGCCCAGCGTCGAAGCATCCAGCATGCCGCAACGCGAGCGCACGCTCAGACACTCGCGCATGACCGCCTGGTCCATGCTTTCCGCGCCCTGAGGAAAATAACGCGCGCGCTTCCACAGGCCGACGTCTTCAAACACGGCGCCGCGCGCCACGGCCCATTCGTGCGAAGGCGTGGTGCGCACTGGATCGAACAGCTCGCCGCGCGCGTAGCCGGCCAGAGTGCCAAAGGTGACCGGTGTGTACGGCATGCGAAACGTGGTCAGGCCGACTTCGGCAATCGGTTTGTCGAGCGCCTTGGCCACGATGCCCAGGGCATTGAGATTTGAGCCCTTGCCTTGATCGGTCGCCATACCGGTGGTGGTATAGCGCTTGATATGCTCGATCGAGGTGAAGCCCTCGCGCAGCGCCAGTCGCAGGTCGCGCACCGTCACATCGTTCTGCCAATCGACCATCGCGGCATCGCCGACGGTCGCAGGCGAGTGCGGCAGTTCGCCGATCCAGGCGTCGCTGCCGGCATCGATTGCATCGACCTGCCGCCGCGGAATCGCCGGCGAGGCGAACCCCATGGCCTGCAACGCAGCCTGGGCCACGAGCGCACCGTCATGCAGACTTGCGCCCAGCGACAGCTGGCCGCGGCACGCGCCGGCCGAGCGCACGCGCTCGAAGCCCTCGCCGGGTACATAGGCCTGAAGCGCCGGTTCCCATTGCAAGCGGCCACGGGTTTGCGAAAACAGATGCACGCTCGGTGTGTAGCCACCGGACATCAGCAGTGCATCGCACGGCAGCGTCAGCGGCGCGCCGGACTGCACGCCGCCATCGGCATCGCAACGGGCCAGTGACACTTCGCTGACACGCAGCCGGCCGCGCGTTGCGGTCACGGTCATGCGCTCGTGAATCGTCAGGCCGGCAGCACGCGCGGCCTGCGGCCATGCACCGCCGGGTGCGGCGCGCAGGTCGGCGATGGCCTGGATCTGTGCGCCGGCGGCCTGCAGCTCGAGCGCTGTCTGGTAGGCACCGTCGTGAGCAGTGACCACGACCACGCTGCGGCCAGGCAGCACACCGTAGCGGTTCAAATAGCTGCCGGCAGCGCCGGCCAGCATGATTCCGGGTCGATCGTTGCCCGGAAAGACCAGCGGACGCTCCAATGCACCGCAGGCGAAGATGACTTCGCGAGCGCGCACCTGCCACAGCCGCTCCCGCGGCTGGTGGGCCGGTGGATCGCTCAAGTGATCCTGTAATCGCTGGCATAGAGCCACGAAGTTGTGGCTGAAGTAGCCGAAGGCCGTGGTGCGCGCCAACACGGTCACGTTGGGCCGCGCGCGCAGGATGTCCGCAGTGTGCTGCGCCCAGTGTGCGGCCGGTTGTCCGCCGATGCGCGCCGCCGCATCCGACAGCAGCGCGCCCCCCGGCTGCGCCTGTTCATCGCACAGGATCACGCGCGCGCCGCTGACGGCGGCGGTCAGCGCGGCGGCCAGACCGGCGGCGCCGGCGCCGATGATCAGCAGGTCGCAATGCGCATAGCGATTGCCGTAGCGATCGGGATCAGGCTCGCTGGGCGCACGTCCCAATCCGGCGGCGGCGCGAATGCGCGGCTCGTAGAATCTGTGCCAGGCGCGTCGCGGCCACATGAAGGTCTTGTAGTAGAAGCCGGCGGGTATGAATGGCGACAGCAGGCTGTTCACGGCGCCCAGGTCGAACGCCAGGCTCGGCCATCGATTCTGGCTGATGGCCTCGAGGCCATCGTAGAGTTCGATCTGTGTGGCGCGCAGATTCGGCGTATAGCGCGCCCGATCCCGGCGCACGCTGATCAATGCATTGGGTTCATCGACGCCGGCGCTCAATATGCCTCGCGGCCGGTGGTATTTGAACGAGCGGCCGGTCAGGTGAATGCCGTTGGCCAGCAGCGCCGAGGCCAGTGTATCGCCCGCGCAGCCGTGCAGTGCGCGGCCATCGAAGCTGAAGCGCAAAACCTTGGCGCGATCGATCAGACCACCGGTGGCGGCACGAAAGTCGCTGGCGGCAGTGACCGCAGTCATGGTGCGGCCGCGCTCGCGCCCAGGGTCGGCGGCGCCTCGCCTACCCGGTAGGTGGCCAGGATCTGATCCGAGGTGGTGTCGCGAAGTGCATTGAAAAAGCGCGCGCAACCGTGGATGTGGCGCCAACGCTCGGCGTGTACACCCTTGCGATTGCGGCGCATGTAAAGATAGTCGGCCCACTCCTGATCGGGCAGCGCCATGGGATTGGCCGGACGCGCGCGATGCGCCTGGCCGCCGTAGCTGAATTCGATCTCCGGACGCTCGCCGCAGTAAGGACATTTGATCAGCAGCATCGCGGCAAGTCCTAGTGCGCCACGGCGGCCGCAGCCGCTTCGTCGATCAGATAGCCGTCGCGAAAACGCTCGATGTTAAACGGCGCGTTGATCGGATGCGGCTCGTCGCGCGCGATGGTCCAGGCAAACAGGTGCGCAGCGCCCGGGGTGGCCTTGAAGCCGCCGGTGCCCCAACCGCAATTCACATACAGCCCGGGCACCGGTGTGCGCGCGATGATCGGCGAGCGGTCCGGAGTCACATCGACGATGCCGCCCCAGTTGCGCAGCATGCGCAGCCGCCGGAACTGCGGAAACAGTTCGCAGATGGCCTCGAGCGTGTGCGTATTGACGTGCAGTCCGCCGCGCTGCGTGTACGAGGTGTAGGCATCGGTGCCGGCGCCGATGACCAGCTCTCCTTTATCCGACTGGCTGATGTAAGCGTGAATCGTGTTGGACATGACCACACACGGAAACACGGGCTTGATGGGCTCGGAAACCAGCGCCTGCAGCGGATAGCTCTCGAGCGGCAGCTGCACGCCGACCATGTTCATGATCACGCTGGTATGCCCTGCCACCGATACGCCTATTTTGCGCGTGGCCACATTGCCGCGCGTGGTCGACAGGCCGGTGACCGCGCCGGTGGCATCCTGCAATATCCCGGTCACCTCGCAATTCTGGATGATGTCGACGCCCAGGGCATCGGCGGCGCGGGCATAGCCCCAGGCCACCGCGTCGTGCCGCGCGGTGCCGCCGCGCCGCTGCAACGCCGCGCCTAGCACCGGATAGCGCATGTTCGGGTCGATGTTCAGCGGTGGGCAGAAGGCCTTGGCCTCAGCGGCCGTCAACCACTCGTTGTCCACGCCGTTGGCGCGGTTGGCGTGCACATGGCGTTTGAACGACTGCACATCGTGCACGGTGTGGGCCAGCATCAGCACGCCGCGCTGCGAGAACATCACGTTGTAGTTGAGCTCCTGCGACAGGTGTTCCCAGAGCTTGACCGAGTGGTCATACAGCGCCGCGCTCTGATCGTACAGATAGTTCGAACGGATGATGGTGGTGTTGCGGCCGGTATTGCCGCCGCCGATCCAGCCCTTCTCGAGCACTGCGATCCTGGACAGGCCGTGTTCGCGCGCCAGATAGTAGGCAGCGCCCAGGCCATGGCCGCCGCCGCCGACGATGACGGCCTCGTAGTCGGCTTTGAGCTTGGGCGAGCGCCACTGCACTCCCCAGCCCCGCTGGCCGCGCAATCCCTCGCGCAGCAGCGCCAACGCCGAAAATCTCCGCATAACAGCCCGACTCCCAGTTTTGCCGCGACGCATGATGCACAGGGCGGCAGATCCGGCACTCGCATCAGTGCGCCGCGCCGGTTGAACCGGCCCGACATCGCCCTGGATGTCGTTTTATTGAAAGCGCATGCCGCTTTCAGGCAATATCACGGCCTTCGGCTTTGCGACACTAGCCCGCCCGGTCCCTTCAGTCTCGAGGTGCGCATGATGACCGATGACACGAGGCGATACCTCTGCGAACTGATCGCACGCCGCCGCCCCGGACACAGTCTGGAGCAGGCCTTCTACACCAGCCGTGAAGTGTTCGAGGCCGACCTGCGCCTGATCTTCGGCCGTCATTGGATCTACGTCGGCGTCGAGCCGGAAATCCCGCACGCCGGCGATGTCATGACCGTCGAGATCGGCGGCGCCTCGGTGCTGATTGTGCGCGACGATGAGGATCAGATCCACGCCTTTCACAATGTCTGCCGCCATCGCGGCGCGCGCCTGGTGCAGAGCGCGCATGCCAACGTCGGCAACCTGGTGTGTCCCTATCACGCCTGGACCTACGGGTTGAACGGCAAACTACTGTTTGCCAATCACATGGGCAGCGAGCTCGACAAGGCCTGCCACGGGCTCAAACCCGTGCACGTGCGCTCGATCTCCGGTCTGCTGTTCATTTGCATGGCGCCGGAGCCGCCGGCCGATATCGATGAACTGGAAGCGGCCATGGCGCCGTATCTGCGTGCCCACTCGGTCAAAGACTGCAAGGTGGCGGCTTCCACCGAACTGATCGAGCACGGCAACTGGAAGTTCACCATGGAGAACAATCGCGAGTGCTACCACTGCGCCGGCAACCATCCGGAGCTGACCGTTTCGCTGTTCGCCCAGGGCTACGGCTTCGCGCCACAATCGCTCGACGCGTCCGAAACCCTGCAGGTCGAGCGCTACAACCAGCTGGTCACGCAGATGCAAGGGCAGTGGGAAGCCTGCGGCCTGCCATCGAGCGAAGTCGAGCATCTGGCCGATCGCGTGACTGGCTATCGCACCGAGCGGCTGCCGCTGGATCAGTCCGGCCAGAGCCAGACCCTCGATACGCGCGCGGCTTCGCGCCGCCTGCTGGGTACCATCACTGACCCCAAGGCCGGCGGCCTGTCGTTCTGGACCCAGCCGAATTCCTGGCATCACTTCATGAGCGATCACATCGTCACCTTCTCGGCCATTCCGGTCGGACCCGAGAGCACCATGCTGCGCACCAAGTGGCTGGTGCACAAGGATGCGGTCGAGGGCGTGGATTACGACGTGCGCAACCTGACCGCGGTGTGGGAGGCGACCAATCACCAGGACGCGCACCTGGTCGAACTGGCAGCGACCGGCGCGCGCAGTCCCGCCTATGAAGGCGGCCCCTATTCCACGTATACCGAGGGCCTGGTCGAGAAATTCACCTGCTGGTACATAGGCCGCCTGAGCGCCGAATTGTCGCTGCCGAGCTCGCAGACCAAAGTTGCGGCCGCCGCGCCGATTGAGGCGCCGGCCACACCGGCGAGCGCTACCGGCACGGCGCCAGCGGTCGGGCAGTTCACGATTCAATTCGCTCGCACCGGCCGCAGCATCAGCTGCGCCGCGGATACCTTCATTCTCACCGCGGCCAACACTGCCGGCGTACGGCTGCCGTGCTTCTGCACCAAGGGCATGTGCGGCACCTGCAAGAGCAAACTGATCTCGGGCACGGTCGACATGCACCCCAACGGCGGCATCCGCCAGCGCGAAATCGATCAGGGCATGATCCTGACCTGCTGCTCGCGGCCGACCAGCGACCTCGTGATCGATCGGTGAGCCCATCGCTGATGGATCCGGGCGCGCTCAGCCACTTCGGCTTTCTGACGCTGCCCAATTACTCCATGATCGCCTGCGCCAACGCGATCGAGGCGCTGCGCATGGCCAATCGCGTCAGTGCCCGCAACGCCTACAAATGGCAGCTGCTGACCGTGGACGGCAATCCGGCGCGTGCCAGCAATGGCATGAGCCTGCACCCAAGTGCCGCGCTCGCAAGCGCTCGTGCGCTCGACATCGTGTTGGTCTGCGGCGGGCTCGACATCCGCCGCTCGACCGGACGCAGCGTGATCGCAGCACTGCGTCAATTCGCGCGCGCGCGCGTGCCGCTCGGCGCCCTGTGCACGGGCAGCTTTGCGCTGGCGGAAGCCGGCCTGTTGTCCGGCTATCGCTGCGCCATTCACTGGGAGAATCTCGCCGCCATCCGCGAGGAATTTCCGGATATCCATTTCCTGGATGACCTGTACGCCATCGATCGCGACCGCATCACCTGTACCGGCGGCATCGCACCGCTGCACCTCATGCTGACGCTGATTCGGGCGCGTCTCGGGCATGAGATCGCCGAGCGCATCGCCTCTCAGTTCATCGTTGAACGCGGCCGGCGCGCCAGCGAGCGCCAACCGCTGTTGCCTGAGGCTAGCTCGGGTGCATCGCATGAACGCCTGCAGTCCGCCATCCGATTGATCCAGAGCAAGCTCGACGAGCGATTGGGCACCAGCGCCATCGCTGCCGAGGTGGGGCTATCGACGCGCCAGCTCGAGCGGCTGTTCAAACGGCATCTCGGTCAGACGCCGGCGGCGCTTTGGAAGCGGCTGCGGCTCGATCGGGCGCGCACATTGCTGACCCAGACCGCGATGCCGATCACCGACGTCAGCATCGCCTGTGGTTTCAGCACCGCCGCGCACTTTTCCACCGCCTACCGCCATCAATTTGGCCGTACACCGAGCACCGAGCGGGCTCCTTCCTGATCCCCTACTGACAACAAGCAGAGAAAAATATGAAAAAGGTCGCGCGCGTGGTGGTCATCGGTGGCGGCGTGGTTGGCGTGGGTTCCCTCTATCACCTGGTCAAGAAGGGCTGGTCGGACGTGGTGCTGATCGAGCGCAAGGAGCTGACTTCGGGCTCGACCTGGCATGCCGCCGGACTGCTGCCGCTGTTCAACGTCAGCTACTCCAACGGCCAATTGCATAAGTACTCGGTCAAGCTCTACAAGTCGTTGCAGGCCGAGACCGGCCAGGATGTTGGATTCCGGCAGGTCACCAACATACGGCTCGCCACCTCCAAAGACCGGCTCGATGAGTTCAAGTACTACGCCGGCGTGGCCTCGACCATCGGGGTCGACGTACGATTCCTGACGGCCCAGCAGGTCAAGGAGATCTGGCCGCTGTGCAACGTCGATGGCGTGATCGGCGCGATCCAGCATCCCGATGATGGCTACATCCAGCCCGCCGACCTGACCCAGGCCTTTGCCAAGGGTGCGCGCGCCGGCGGCGCCGAGATCTATCGCTACACCACCGTAACGGGGATCGAGCAGCGCCGCGGCGGTGAATGGCTGGTCAAGACCGACAAGGGTGATATCGCCTGCGAACATGTGGTCGCGGCCACGGGTAATTTCGCGCGTCAGACCGGCGCCATGGTCGGACTCGATGTGCCGGTGATTCCAGTCGAGCACCAATACATCGTCACCGAGCCGCATGCTGCGATCCTGGAGCGCAAGCGCCAGGGACTGCCTGAGATGGGCGTGCTGCGCGAGGCCGACGCCTCCTACTACATGCGCGAGGAAGCCGGCGGACTGCTTCTGGGTCCCTATGAAAAGGGCGCGCCCTGCTGTTATGTCGATGGTCCGGCGGCGGAAGCCGAATACGAACTCTTCAATGAAGACCTCGACCGGCTCGGACCGCATATCGAGGCCGCAATCCATCGCGTGCCCGCCTTCGGCGAGGCCGGTATCAAGAAAATCTACAACGGCGCCATCGCCTACACGCCCGACGGCGGACCCATAGTCGGGCCCGCCTGGGGCCTGCGCAATTTCTGGCTCAACGAAGGCCACAGCTTCGGCGTCACGGCGGCCGGCGGCGCCGGCTGGCAACTCGCGGAATGGATCGTCGAGGGCGAGCCCAGCATCGACATGATGGGCGTCGACCCGCGCCGCTTCGGCCCCTACGCCTCACGTGGCTATTTGCGCCGCAAGAACGAGGAGGCCTATGCCGCAGTCTTCACCGTCCACTACCCCGACGAAGAGCGCCCCGGCGCGCGGCCATTGAAGCAGTCGCCCTGCTATGACCGCATGAAGGCCAAGGGAGCCGTGTTCGGCACCGTCTACGGATGGGAGCGGCCGGGTTGGTTCGCCCCAAGCGGCTACGGGCTCGATGCGGCGGCGTTGGGCAAGCCCGATGTGCTGCTGAACGAGAACCACGCGGCGGTGGCCCCCGGCGAGCGGGCGCGCGAGCGCTGGAGCTTCCGCCGCTCCAACTATTTCGAGCACGTGGGCAACGAGTGCCGGCACGTCAGTGAGGCGGTCGGACTGCTCGATCTGACCGCCTTCGCCAAATTCGAAGTCACCGGCGCCGGCGCCGAGTCCTGGCTGGAATGGATCTTCGCCAATCGCATTCCGAAGAAGATCGGCGGCCTGGCGCTGTGTCACCTGTTGAGCAAGCAGGGTGGCATCCGCGCCGAGGCCACCGTGCTGCGCGAAGGGCCGCAGCACTTTTATCTGGTGTCCGCCGGCGCGTTCGAACGCCACGACTGGGACTATTTTCAGAAGCTGCTGCCCGGCGACGGCTCGGTGCACATGCAGAAAGTCACGACCCAGCACGGCGTGTTCGTTCTGGCCGGTCCGCGATCGCGCGCGCTGCTGCAAAAGCTGACCGACACCGATCTGTCCAACGGCGCGTTCCCGTGGCTGAGCGGCAAGTCCATCAGCGTCGGCGCTGCGCAGGCACGCGCGCTGCGGGTGAATTTCGTCGGCGAGCTGGGCTGGGAGCTGCATCACCCGATCGAGATGCAGAATTATCTGTTCGATCTGCTGTTCGCCGCCGGTCAGGAATTCGATCTCAAACCCTTCGGCATCAAGGCCATGGATTCGCTGCGCCTGGAAAAGTCCTACCGCCTGGTTGCGCGAGAGATGTCGGTCGAGTATGCCATCCTCGAGTCCGGTCTCGGCCGGTTCGCGCGCCTCGACAAGGGCAACTTTCTCGGCCGTGACGGCCTGGTGGCATGGCAGCGCCGCGGCTTTCGCAACCGCTTCGTGACGCTCGAGATCCACGGCGTCAGCGATGCCGACGCGCGCGGGTCCGAGCCCATTCATCATGAGGGACGGCTCGTGGGACGCACCACCTCCGGCGGCTTCGGCTGGCGAGTCGGTAAGTCGCTTGCCCTAGGTATGGTCTCGCCCGAGTTAGGCGAATTGGGAAGCGCACTGACGGTCACCATCCTGGGCGAGCCGCATGCGGCGACGGTGATTGAAGAGTCGCCGTTCGACCCCAAGAACGAGCGGCTGCGCGCGTAGGCCGGGCTTTGCCCCGCATCGATTGCTGAATTGGCACAGGATCCCGTTACCGACGATCCCATTGTGCTCGGCGCGCTTGGAATTCTCGCCTACGCCGCATCGATGATGACGCACGAAGCTCTTGGGCACGGTATCTATTGTTTAGCCGCCGGCGGCCACAACACCGCTCTGAGCGCATGGGCGGAGGGATGTAATTTACATCCGGCCGGAATTGAGGCAGCGGGTCCGGGTTTGCAATTTGCCGCTGGCATGCTTGCATGGCTGGTGCTGCGCCAGCTGTCCCCGGATGCAGCCAGGCTGCGCTTCTTCTTCTGGCTGTATATGGTCTTTGATCTATTCATTTCCTGCGGTTATATCGCCTTCAGTGGGGTCACCGATTTTGGCGATGCCGCCGCAATCATCGCCGGGTTTCGGCCGCATATTGTGTGGCGCGGGGTGCTCGTCCTGCTCGGTGCGGCGACCTACTCTCTGTCGATGCGGGCGACGGCGTTAGAGCTTGGGCGATTCGCCGGCACTGATCGCGACCCCAGGCGCCTCTTCCGCCTGGTCTGGATCCCCTATGTTGCGGTTGGCGTTTTCGCGTGTTGCGCTGCCGCCATGAATAGAACCACGCCGTCCAGCATTGTGATCGGACTGGCCGCAGCATCATCTCTCGGCGCGGGGCTTGGAATGTTTGGCTTGCCCGCGATGCAGCGCAGGGTAGCCATAGCAGCACCGGAGACGAGTATTTATATTAGCTGGAGCGCTACCTGGGTGCTGGCCGCGGCCGTAGTCGTGGCGGCCTTTCTGACTTTTATTGGACCCGGACTCGAGTGGCACGCGGGGTGAGCGGTTAGTCTGGTCCGGCCGACGACAGATTTAACGCTCGTCCGCAAGCTGCCATGGCTTCGATCTCGTCGGCGACATCAACGAAACCCAGCTCTCGTCGGATCTTCGAGGTGTCACAAGCGATGTCTTGCGCAAAATTCTTTCCATGTTCGACTGCGGGGGCGACATCCCGATCCGGCAAACGAACGAGACGTTCGGCCATCGTAGGCGTATGCGCCTCGCCTACATTAAACACGTTATTCGTAGCGCGCGGATCTATTACCGCCAGTGCGATGGCCTCGGCCACGTTCTCGACATAGCCATGAGTCCATCGCCACAACGGTTGATCTCGAAAGCCGTAAACAGTGGCAAGATCAGAATTTTCCTCAGGGCCGTATACTTTCGGGAGACGCAGAACCGTACCTGGAAGCTGACTGCGGCTACGCGCCACTCTCTCGACTAGAATCTTGTCGTAACTGTAGGTTAGATCGCCGCTTGAGGACGCGGACTCGCGATACGGGAATAGCCGGTCACGGAGCGGTGCGTCTTCGGTTAGCGGTGTAGGCTCAATCGGACCTGGCTCCGTGCCTATGAATCGGCCGTAAGCGCGATAGACGTCGCCGCTCGACAGCACAACAATGCGGCCGGCGCAGCCATCGAATGCGGCCATGGCAGCTTCAGCGTCCTGCTCTCCCATCGCGATCATGTGCAGTACTACGTCCGGCTCAAATCCTTGCGCGGCCGACGGCACACGGAGCACAGGAATGCCGGCGGACTCATCAGTGATTCGCAGGACATTCGCCGGAAGGGGGATCACGTGAATTCCCCGATGCAACACCGCGATATCCCAACCGCGCGCGTGCAGCCGGCGCACAACGCGCGGCCCGATAACCCGGGTTCCCCCTATAATCAAACATCGCATGGATCTGAGACTAACCGTCTGGCGCGTTTTGCAAAAGGTCAGGCACTTCCGGCAGGTGCCCAGCTCCACAAAGCAGAAGTAGATCGGCCCGCTCTGAGCATTCACGTTTTTGTCTTATCTCATGAATGTTCGCCCATCCGGTGGATCCCTCTTTCGTAGTAGTGTGGCTGTCGCGCTTTGACAGCGTGGAGGGCTGTATATACACTTTGTCTATGCGGTTCAGCTTTGTCTATTCGGTTCAGCTGGGACGAAGCGAAGCGCCGGTCGAATCTTCGGGAGCACGAGGTTGATTTTTTAGATGCAGCGCGGGTTTTCTCCGGGCTGACGGTGACTTTCGAAGACGACCGCTTCTCCTATGACGAACGACGCCTTGTCACCCTGGGGCTATTGGACGGGTACCGGTTTCAATTGTGCATACGGAATCAGACGACGAAATTCGCGTAATCTCATTCAGACGAGTGACCACCAATGAAGAAAAGTTCCTATTTGCAAGCATCGAAGACCAACTTCCGCCGTCTCCGAAAAATGAAGACCGCAGACGTAAAGGTCACGGCCGAGCACCCCGAGCTGGACGTAAGGCGGATCGCTCGCGTAATCGTCCGAAAGGGCCTAAAACCCGTTTCCCCTAAAGCGTCCGTGTCGCTGCGAATCGATGTCGACGTAATCGAGTGGTTTAAGGCGCGCGGAAGTGGGTACCAGACTCGGATCAATGCTGTGCTCCGAGCTTTCAAGGAAGCAGCGTTCTAGCGGTCAACATTCCCATATTTGGCGCCCTCATTAATGGGAAAGTTTGCAATTTCGCAGCCGGCGGTTTGATTTCTCTCGCCCAAAAGTGAGTGAACCATTGCGGTGCTGGCCATAGCAAGCGCCCACGAAGTGCGATATTTTTTTGCATCTCAATGGAGCCTAACGAAGCAAGCGACTTGGCGATTTTGATCGCTTTGCCCTCAGCTGCCTTGTCGCCCCTTGCCCGCGAGCGCGCGGACGATCTCGCACTCATCGCACACGCCGCCGACGACATTATCCTGCGCGAGCGAGACCGGGTGTCCGGTCAACTGCCGCAGTTGAATGATACGTTGCAGCGGTAGCGTCACCGAAGCGATCACGAGGCCGGGCGGCAGACCCGCGTCGGCGCTGAAATCCTCGTGAGCACTGAAATCCTCGTGGCGCGCGAACTCGGCCACATAATCGTTGACCGGCCGCAGCGCGATATCCTGTGCAGTGCCGGTTTGCACTATACGCCCGCCCTCGAGAATCGAGGCGTGACGAGAAGAGGCTCGTCATGCCCAGACGTCAATTGAACGCGAAGGGGCCGCAGGGAACGCCTGAGGTTGCAGGTCTACGAGACGGTGCGCGCGGTCCTCGGCAGCGCTCAGCGCAGCTGAGAGGCGCTGGATCTCTGCTTGTCCCTTGGTAGTTTTGGCGGAGACACAGGTGGTCCAATCGTCGAGCTGTTGCTTGTCCTGGCGAATCTGGCCATTCGCCGAAGAGATGCTCGCGCCCGAAGCGGCGCTGTGGCCTGGCTGATTGGTATTTTCAATTGCATTGGAGATGAGGCCGAGTGCCATACAGCAAGCATCATCGGCGGAGTATCATCGGCCTAACGACCCGATCGCAGTTTGCGTCAATAGCCGTCCCCCGCGCCGCTAGACCGCCCGCCAATTTGCGGGCCAAACTTCGGATGCGGCCCGCGGGTCGGAATATGTAAAAGTCGCTAAAAACTACAACTCGTAGTCATCGTTCGAGGCATTGATTGAGGATCGATCCGCGGGAGCCAGCGTAGCCCTTCTCACACAGCCTTAACAGCCTTAGCCGCCTTGCCGCCCCTTGCCCGCGAGTGCGCGCACGATCTCGCACTCATCGCAGACGCCGCCGACGACACCATCCTGCGCGAGCAACACCGGGTGTCCGGTCAGCTGTCGCAGCTGAATGATACGTTGCAGCGGCAGCGTCACCGAAGCGATCACGAGGCCGGGCGGCAGACCCGCGTCGGCGCTGAAATCCTCGTGACGCGCGAACGGCGCAGCCTGACCGTCCATGCTCAGCGCCGTACACTCGCCGCGCTCATTGAGCGTGATCTGGTAGCGGCGCGCGGCATCGAGCCACAAGTGCTGGCCATCGCGCACCAGTTCAGCGTGCGCGCGCATGATCATGCCGCCGGTCAGTACGGTCAGCGGATTCATGTGGCGCACGAACTCGGCCACGTAGTCATTGACCGGCCGCAGCACGATGTCCTGCGCAGTACCTGTTTGCACGATGCGCCCGCCCTCGAGTATCGAGATGTGATTGCCAAGCTTGAGCGCCTCGTCCAGGTCATGGCTGACGAACACAATGGTTTTCCTGACCTGTCTCTGCAGCTGCAACAGCTCATCCTGCAGCTTGGTGCGGATCAAAGGATCCAGTGCCGAGAACGGCTCGTCCATGAGCAGGATGTCGGCCTCGGTGGCAAAGGCGCGCGCCAGGCCGACGCGTTGCTGCATGCCGCCCGAGAGCTCGCTGGCATAACGATTGGCCCAGTCCGACAGGCCGACCAGCGCCAGTTTTTCATCCACGGTCCGGTGACGCTCGGCTACCGTCACGCCGCGCAGTTCCAGACCCAGGCCGACATTCTCGCGCACCGTGCGCCAGGGCAGCAGACCGAATTGCTGGAACACCATGGCGATGCGCTCGCGCCGCACCCGCCGCAAGCGGGCCTGATCGCAGGCGGCCACATCGACCACCGAGTCGCCGCCACCGACCAGCACCTTGCCGCGCGTAACGGCGTTCAAACCATTGGCCGCGCGCAGCAGCGTGGATTTGCCCGAGCCCGACAGTCCCATCAGCACCGAAATCTCGCCGGGTTCGACACTCAGACAGGCATCGGCCACGCCGATAACAATGCCGGTGCGTTCGGCGATCTGCATGCGCTCAAGGCCGCTGTCGAGCAGTTCGAGCGCGCGGCGCATGGGCTCGCGCTGGCCACGGCGCGCGTGCTGCGCCGGAAACAGAATGTCGACGTGACTGAATTCGAGCGCGGCGCTCATCGCTGCCTGTGCCGCTGCGGCGGACGCGTCACGCGATCGAGAATAACTGCCAGCAGCACGATGGCGATGCCGGCCTCGAAGCCCATGCCGATCTGCACAGTGTTCAGCGCGCGCACCACCGGCACCCCGAGGCCGCCGGCACCCACCAGCGCGGCAATCACGACCATCGACAGGCTCAGCATGATGCACTGGGTGATTCCGGCCATGATGCTGGGCGCCGCCGCCGGCAATTCGATCTTCCAGAGCAATTGCGAGCGCGTGGCGCCGAAGGCCTGGCCCGCCTCGAGCAGCGCGCTCGGCACCGACGACACGCCCAGATGAGTCAGCCGGATTGGGGCCGGCAGCGCGAATATCACCGTTGAAATCAGTCCCGGCACCACGCCGAGGCCGAACAGCACCAGCGTTGGGATCAGGTACACAAAGGTGGGCAGCGTCTGCATCAGGTCCAGCACCGGGCGCATGAGCGCGTACAGCCATGGACGATGCGCGGCGGCGATTCCGATCGGCACTCCAATGAGGGTCGAGGCCGCGGCCGCGAACGCCACCAGCGACAAAGTCTCGAGCGTGGCCAGCCAATAGCCCTGATTCATGATGAACAACAGGGCCAGCGCCACGAAACCTGCCAGCCAGCCTGAGCGGCGCCAGAGCCAGATCACCACCGCTATACCCAGTATAAGCAGCGGACCTGGCACGGCCTCGAGCAGCCGCGTCAGACCGTCCACGCCCGCGTGCACCACCAGCGCGATGCCATTGAACAGCACACTGCCGTGCGCCTTGACGTAGGTGATGAACACATTCATCGAATCACCGACCGGGATCTTGTGCTGCACGATGCCGGCCTCAATACGATCGAGCCAGCCGTGACCGCCGGCCGCGACCGCTGCGTGTGCGGACCCGCCGTACATCGCCACGCCCTGCAACCACTGCGCGCGTACTTCGGGATGCGCGCTGAGCCAGTCCTTGGCCGCCTGCTGCGGATCGCGGTGCTGGTCGAGAATCTCGCTCATAAGCTGATTTTCGAGGTCGAGATTGAACTTCAGATTGCGCAGCAGCGTGCCGACGTTGGGGCATTGCTGGGCATAGCCGGCCCGCACGTTGGTGTAGATGGTCGCGCCGCCGAAGTTGGGACCGAAGACGGCATCGCCGCCGGTCAGATAACGCATATCAAAGCGCAGATTCATCGGGTGCGGCGCCCAGCCTAGAAACACGATCGGTCGATGCGCGCGAATCGCACGTTCGACTTCGGCCAGCATGCCCTGCTCGCTCGATTCCAGCAGCTTGAAGTTGCCCAGGCCGAAGGCATCGCTGTGGATCATGTCGAGCACGTGCCGATTACCGTCGTTGCCGGGCTCGATGCCATAGATGGTGTGCGCGAGCGCCGCCGCAAACTTGCCGATGTCGGCAAAATCGCGCAGACCCGCCTCGTAAGCGTAGGCCGGTACCGCCAGCGTGTATTTCGCGCCGGTCAGGTTGGCACCCAGCACATCGATCGAGCCGTCGTCCAGATAGCTTTTTCGATCCCCTTCCTGCGACGGCATCCAGTTGCCCATGAAGACATCGATGTCCTGGTGCTTCATCGAGGCGTAGGTCACCGGCACCGACAGCACCGTGATCTGCGGGGTGTAGCCCTGCTGCTGCAGCAGCACCGCGGTCAGCGCCGTCATGGCCGTGACATCGGTCCAGCCTATATCCGACAGCCGCACGCTCTGGCAGCTGGGCGGTTCAGCCGCGGCCGCGGCCGCGGCCGGCAGCGCCACAAACGCGGCCGCGAGTGCCGAAATCAGCGCCAAAAATCGATTGAACGGGTATTTAAGTCCTCCATTCCGCGAGTTTGCAGGCCAGTTCCCAAGCTTATGCCCGGTGCTTTTTTCCCCTGAAATCATGCGCATTTGAGGCTCATTCGATTATAGTCTGCGATATTAAATGATGATTCAACCGGGAGTCGCAATGGCTTTGGCCGATGCCGGGGGCACTCGTCGGGAGCAGCTGATCGAGATGACCATAGATAGCCTGGCGGACGTGGGCTACGTCGAGAGTACCCTGACTCGGATCGGTAAGCGCGCAGGCGTTTCGGCCGGGCTGGTGGCGCACTACTTCGCCGACAAGGATGGCCTGCTCGAAGCCACGTTCCGTACCCTGGTGGCGCGCCTGGGTGCGCGCGCGCGCGCGCGCCTGCGACAGGCGCATACGCCGCGCGGACGCGTACAGGCCATCATCGATGCCAATCTGGCGGCCGAGGAATTCGACCGGCGCACCGGTACCGCGTGGCTCGCCTTCTGGGGCCAGGTGCCGCATGTGGAGCGCCTGCGCCGTGTGCAGCACGTGTATCAGCGCCGCATGCTGTCCAATCTGCGGCACGCCTTGCGCTCACTGCTCGACGCTGAGGAAGCCAGCAGCCTGGCGGCGATGATCGCCGCCATGATCGACGGCGTATGGCTGCGCGCGGCGCTGTCAAACTGGACCGAAGCGGACAGCGAGGCCGCACGAGCGCTGCTCGCGACCTTCCTCGACTACCGGCTCAAACCGCACAACGCGCCGGTGCTGGCACCGGCCTCGCGCGCGGCGCGGCAGCGAATACCCGATGACAGCACCATAGTCTCGATCAATCCCGCAACCGGCAAGCCGCTCGCGCGGCTGGCGGTGGCCGGTGCGCATGAGGTGGAGACAGCCGTGGCGCGGGCCCTGGAGGCCCAGCAGGCATGGGCCGCACGCACCGGCGCCGAGCGCGGGCGCGTGCTGCGGCGAGCGGCCGATCTGCTGCGCTCGCAGAACGAGCGGCTGGCCGTGCTGGAGACCGCGGACACCGGCAAACCAATTCAGGAGACCCGCGCGGTCGATGTGGCATCGGGCGCGGATTGCTTTGAATACTACGGTGCTCTGGCGGCAGGACTGGCCGGGGAGTATCTGGATCTGGGCCGCGATGCCTTCGGTTATACCCGCCGCGAGCCGCTGGGCGTAGTGGCCGGCATCGGCGCCTGGAATTATCCATTGCAGATCGCCTGCTGGAAGGCGGCGCCGGCACTGGCCTGCGGCAATGCCATGATCTTCAAGCCCGCCGAGCTCACGCCGCTCACGGCCATCGAACTGCAGCTATTGCTGCGCGAAGCCGGACTGCCCGAGGGCGTGTTCCAGGTGCTGCAAGGCTATGCCGATACCGGCCGGTTGCTGACGCGTCATGCGCAGATCCGCAAGGTATCGCTGACCGGCGAGGTCAACACCGGCAAGGCCGTCATGGCTGACGCCGCCAGCACGCTCAAACAGGTGACATTGGAGCTGGGCGGCAAGTCGCCGCTGATCGTGTTCGATGACGCCGATCTCGACAATGCCGTCGCCGGCGCCATGCTCGGCAATTTCTATTCGGCCGGCGAGGTGTGCTCGAACGGCACACGGGTATTCGTCCAGCGCCGCATGCTGCGGCCGTTTCTCGAACAGTTGCAGCGGCGCGTGCAGGCCATGCGCATCGGCGATCCCATGCGGGAGGACACCCAGGTCGGTTCACTGATCAGCGCCGAACACCTGGACAAGGTGCTCGGCTACATCGCACGCGGCAAGACAGAAGGTGCGCGGGTGTTGACCGGCGGCGCGCGCATCGTCGACGGCGATCTGATCAACGGCAGTTTCGTAGCGCCGACGATCTTCGTCGACTGCCACGATGACATGGGCATAGTGCGCGAAGAGATCTTCGGCCCGGTCATGGCGGTACTGGCTTTCGATGACGAGCAGGAAGTCATTGAGCGTGCCAATGCTACTCCGTACGGCCTCGCCGCCGGTGTGTTCACGCGCGACCTGACGCGAGCACACCGCGTGATTGCACGCATGCAGGCCGGCACCTGCTGGATCAATCACTACAACATGACCCCGGTCGAACTGCCCTTCGGCGGCGTCAAGCTGTCCGGTCTGGGACGTGAGAATGGCCGCGCCGCCATTGAGCACTACTCTCAGCTCAAGAGCGTCTACGTCGCGATGAGCGATGTGGTCGCGCCGTACTGAGGGTTGCATCGGCCATGCAGAGCGAGGAATTCGACTATGTGATCGTCGGCGCCGGCTCAGCAGGCTGTGTGCTGGCCAATCGCCTGAGCGAGGATGGAGCGCATTCGGTGCTGCTGCTCGAATACGGCGGCTCGGATCGCTCGATCTTCATTCAGATGCCCAGCGCACTGTCGATTCCGATGAATTCGGAGAAATACGCCTGGCGTTACCATTCCGAACCCGAGCCGCAACTGGGTGGACGGCGTATCTACACCCCGCGCGGCAAGGTGCTGGGCGGCTCTTCCTCGATCAACGGCCTGGTGTATGTGCGCGGCAATGCGCTCGACTTCGATCACTGGGAAATGCAGGGCGCAACGGGCTGGGGCTATCGGCACGTGCTGCCTTACTTTCGACGCGCCGAGCACTGCCAGGGCGGCGGCGATGCCTACCGCGGCAGTGCCGGACCGCTGCACACGCGCTATGGCACGCTGCGCAATCCCTTGCATCAGGCCTGGCTCACGGCCGCGAGCCAGGCGGGCTATCCGGCGACCACCGATATCAACGGCTTCCAGCAGGAGGGTTTCGGTCGCATGGACATGACCGTGCGAGAGGGCCGGCGCTGCAGCGCTGCGAACGCCTACCTGCGGCCGGCCATGCAACGCCACAATCTGAGGATCCGTACTCATGCCCTGGCCACGAAGATCCTGTTCGATGGCCTGCGTGCCACCGGCGTGCATTATCTGCGCGGCGATACCGCGGCGGTGGCCACTGCGCGCCGCGAAGTCATACTCGCGGCCGGTTCGATCAACTCGCCGCAGCTGCTCAAACTCTCGGGAATCGGTCCCGCGCTTGAACTGGCCAACCATGGCATCCCGGTGGTTCGCAATCTCGCCGGCGTGGGCGAAAATCTGCAGGATCATCTGGAATTTTATTTTCAGGTGGCCTGCAAAGAGCCGATCAGCCTGTATTCGGCCATGAACCCCATCGCCAAGGGTCTGATCGGCGCGCGCTGGCTGCTGCGGCACGACGGCCTCGGCGCTACCAATCATTTTGAAAGCTGCGGTTTTATCCGCAGCCGCGCCGGCATCACCTACCCGGACATCCAATATCATTTTCTGCCCATGGCGGTCAGCTACGACGGCTCGAACCAGGCCACACAGCACGGCTACCAGGCTCATGTGGGTCCGATGCGTTCGAAGAGCCGCGGCTGGGTGCGACTGGCCAGTGCGGACGCGCGCGAAGCGCCCCGCATCCAGTTCAACTACATGAGCCATGCCGACGACTGGATTGAGGCGCGCGCCTGTGTGCGCCTGACGCGCGAGATCTTTGCACAGCGAGCCTTCGATCGTTACCGCGGCGATGAGCTGCAGCCCGGCGCCGCGGTGCAGAGCGATGAGCAGATCGATGCTTTCATTGCCGCCAAGATTGAGACCGCGTACCACCCCTCATGCAGCTGCAAGATGGGCTCACCCTCCGATCCCACCGCCGTGGTCGACTACAGCGCGCGCGTGCTCGGCCTGACCGGGCTGCGCGTGGTGGATTCCTCGATCATGCCATCGATCACCAACGGCAATTTAAATGCGCCGACCATCATGATCGCCGAAAAGGTCTCGGACCTGATTCGAGGAAAGCCGGCGTTGCGAGCGGCCGATGTGGCCGTGTATGTAGCGCCCAATTGGGCCGTGGCGCAGCGCTGAGAGGACGGAAGGACCAGCGACCTCAGTCGAATACGCGCGTGCAGGCGCGATCGCCTTCGGCCAGCACGCCACCCTGCTTACGCCGCAGCGAAGGCGACAGGCCGTAGGTCTCTTTGTACTGGCGCGAGAAATGCGCGCCATCGGCAAAACCGGCTTCCAGCGCAATGGTGGTCATCGAACGGTCGGTATTGTTGATCAACCACTGCGCATAGCGCATGCGGATGCGCCGATACAGCGAAGCCGGTCCGGTGCCCAGCGCGCTGCGGCACAGACGCTCGAACTGCCGCACCGATAATCCCAGCTGCTTGGCCACATAGCCAATCGCGACCGGCCGCGCGAGATTCTGCTCCATGAGCAACAGCGCGCGGCGCACGCGTTCATCGGCGACATTCTCGAACAGCGGCGGATGCGGTTGCGCGTCATTGCCCGCGCGCGCGCGGTCGAACAGCAACACTTGATTGGCCTTCTGTGCCACGGCGCGTCCGAGATGCAACTCGAGAATAAAGGTCGCCAGATCCGCCGTGCCGGCGCCGCCGGCGCAGGTAATGCGATCGCGATCGGCGATGAACAGACGGTCGGCGACCACCTCATGATCGGGAAACTCAGCGACGAAGTCCTGATAGTGATACCAACTCACGCAGCAGCGGCGGCCGCGCATCAAACCGCTGCGGCACAGAATAAAGCTGCCGGTGCACAGACCGATCAACGGCACACCGATGGCCGCCGCATCACGCAGGTACTGCGTGGTGGGCTGATCGATCTGCGGGCCGCCATGCAACAGTCCGCCCACCACCACGACATAGTCGAGCCCGGCCGGATCGAGCAGCGTTGCGGTCGGAGCAATCGTGACGCCACAGCTGGCGCGCAGCGGCTCGGAGCGGCTCGACATCGTTGACCATTGCACGTGCAGTGGCCGGCTGCGATCACCCTCGTCGGCAGCCAGTCGCAGATGATCGACAAACAAAGCGAACGCCGACAGCGTGAAGTTATTGGCCACTACCACGCCCACGCGCAGCGGTTCGGGTCGTCGGGGCAACGGCTGAGTCTTGGATGGGCTAGTCACGCACTGATTGAACGAGCGTGCAATCCTCTTGTCAAGCGCTTCATCGCGCGCGCTCTGAGGCGCGCCCAATGGACACCGGTACTCAGGGTCGCAGACCAATTAGTCGTTTTTTATTAACAGCTTGTACGAAAATGGAGCAAACCCGGTTGGCAGCGCACTGACATGGCCCAGATTGAACCGCGGTTCAATCCAGATCTCAGGCCTGCAGCAGCAGCGCCGCATCGGCGCCCCAGCTCACATACACCTCATCGCTCCAGTCGATCGACCATTCGGACGTGCGCCGCTCGTTCTGCGCGAACACGGTCACGAGTTTTCCGGCTGAAGTCTTGATCTGGTAGGTGGAGCGATTGCCCAGATAGCCGAGCTCCCAGACCGTGCCCTTGAGCTGATTGACCCGCTGGCCGCTGACCGGCTGCTTGGTCAGGCGGATCTTCTCGGGTCGCAGTGCCACCCACACCTGCTGCCCGGGAGTGTAGTGTCCCACGTCATCGACCCATAGCGCGCAGCCGGTTTCCTCGCATCGGACCGTGATCAGTCCCGGCTCCCAATCCGTGACCGTACCCTCGAACAGATTGGTGGTGCCGACGAAGTCGGCCACGAACCGGCTCTGCGGAAATTCATAGATTTCCGAGGGCGTGCCCACCTGCACGACCTTGCCGCGGTCCATGACCGCGATGCGGGAGGCCAGCGCCATGGCCTCATCCTGATCGTGGGTGACGACAATAAAGGTCGTGCCCACCTGAAACTGCAGATCCATGAGTTCGAACTGCGTGCGCTCGCGCAGCTTCTTGTCCAGTGCCGACAACGGCTCATCCAGCAGCAGCACCTTGGGCCTGCGAATCAGCGCCCGTGCCAGGGCCACGCGCTGCCTCTGGCCGCCCGAAAGCTGGTGCGGCTTGCGCTTGCCCAGCGAGCCCAGTTGCACCATGTCGAGAGCCTGCTGCAGGCGCCGCTGCTTCTCGACACGCTCCAGATCCATGCGCCGCAGCCCATAGGCGACGTTCTGTTCGACCGTCATATGCGGAAACAGCGCATAGGACTGGAACATCATATTCACCGGGCGCAGATGCGGCGGCACGCCGCTCATCTCGACGCCGTCGATCAGTATCCTGCCGGCGCTTTGCTCGACGAATCCGGCCAGCATGCGCAGCAACGTGGTCTTGCCGCAGCCGGAAGCGCCGACCAGAGCAAAAATCTCTCCCTTGAAGATCTTGAGGCTGACGTTGTCGACCGCTGCGAAACCACCGTAGCTCTTGGCCAGATCCTCGATGACCAGCTGCGGGGTGGCTTGCGGATCGAGCCACGGACGATCGGGAGTGGCTTTCGACTGGGTCGTCAACATGGCTTTCAATAGTCCTGGGGCGGCGTCAGTCGACGGCGTTCTGGCGCGTAAAACGGCTTGTCGACGATGCGCGCGGCGCACATACGGCGCTCCCAGACCAGTTCGGTGTTCAAATAGACTTCCACCCACACTTCCCGCCCCACATTCACGTACGGCGCTTCGAGCAATGCGAGCGCCAAGTTGCGCTTGCAGGTCGGAGACCAGGTGGCCGAAGTCACGGCCCCAATCTGCGTGCGACCTGATCGCGCAGCATAAACCAAGGCGTTGTGGGCCGGCTTGTTGCCCTCGACGTCGAGCCCGATCAGGCGCCGCGGCGTGCCGGCGCTGCGCTGTGCCAGCAGCGCACGACGACCGGTGAAATGACCCTTGTTGAAATCGACCAGCCAGTCCAGACCCAGCTCGAATGGCGAGCGATCGCGGCCGGTACGAAGGGTACGCTCGGCGGACACGAACTCCACATTCGGCAGTATGAAGCCGGCTTCAATGCGGGCCATATTGAGCGCCCGGGATCCCAGTGCGCGAATACCGCGCGACCGACCCGCCGCCATGAGACTGTCCCAGACCAGTTCGGCATGCTCCGGCCGCATCCACAGTTCATAGCCCAGATCACCGGTGAAACCGGTTCTGGAAACCGTGATCTGGGCGCCACCGAGCTCAAAGGGACCTATATCGAAGGGCTTGAGCTTGTCGATGCCATTCAAACCCAGCTGCTTCAGAACCGCGCAGGAAGTCGGGCCCTGCAGAGCCAGCGCCGCGCTGTGCTCGGTCACGTCGGTGACCTGCACGTCGAAGCCTATGGCCGAATCCAGCAGCCAGTCGAGCTGTCGCTCCTGAGCACACAGCCGGTATTCGGACTCCGCGAGCCGGAACACTGTGCCGTCATCGATCATATGGCCCGCGTCATTGCACCAGATCGCATAAGCCACGCGGTTGAGTTTGAGTTTCGACAGATCGCGCGTGACCAGCCGGTTCAGGAATCGCAAGGCATCGGCCCCGGCGATGCGGTACTTGGCCATGGGCGTCAGATCGTAGAGCGTGGCCGCATTGCGGATTGCGAAGTACTCCTGCTCCACGGTGCTGAAGACATCGACGGTGGTATAGCCATTCCAGGCAATGAAGCTGTCGAGCTGACTCAGCGCCCGGGCGCGCTCATGAAACGGCGTGCGCAGCAGCGGCTCGCTGAATATGGCTGGTGCTGCCAAGGCAGGGCTACTCATGTCATGCCGCTCGCGCCAGAATCGTTCGTGCCGCGTTACGCCCCGCCGTGCCCATGACGCCGCCGCCGGGATGGCAGCCGGCACCGCATAGATACAGTCCATCCACGGGCGTCGCGTATTGCGCCGCGCCGGGTACCGGCCGCACCATCAGGAATTGATCCAGCGCCAGCTCGGCGTGATGCCAATGACCGCCGACGATGCGAAATTGGGTTTCAATGTCGGCCGGCGTGAGCAGCTGCGCGGCTGTTATCGAGCGGCGCAGGCCCGGTGCGTAGATTTCGAGGTGATCCACGGCCAGCTTGAGTAGCTTCTGCTTTCCGTGCTCCCATCCGCCCGCGAGCGAGTACGGCACATACTGCACGATTGCCGACAGCACGTGCGCGCCCGCGGGCGCGAGCTGCGGGTCGTTGACGCTCGGAATGGTGATTTCCATGCTCGGCTGCGCCGAGTACTCGCCATACTTGCTGTGATTGTAGGCGCGCTCGAGATAGTCGAGCGAAGGGGCGATCAGCAGACGGCCGCCGAGCGCCTCGGGCTCGAGTCCGGTGAACTGCGGCGAGCGATCCAGAGCCAGATGCAGTTTCGCCGCCAGTCCCGCGGTGCGCAGGTGCGTGAGGCGTCGCACGAAGCCGGCGTCGAGATGCTCGCTGCCGAGCAGACCGAGGAAAGTGGTTTTCGGATCGGCGCTGGAGATCACCAGCCCGGCGCGAATGGCTTCGCCGGACTCGAGCCTCACGCCGGCCACGCGATCCTTCTCGAGTTCGATGCGGCGAACGCCGGCGTCAGTACGGATCGTGACCCCGGCTGCGCGCGCGGCCAGCGCCAGTGCGTTCGACAGCGCTCCGAGACCGCCTTGCGGCTGCGCCGGAGCAAATCGCCCGGCGTTCGCGGCCGCGCTCAGCCGATACAGCAGCGTAAACACCGAGCCCGGGGAGCGCGGGCCCAGGTTGGTGCCCAGCAGCGCGTCGAAGGCCAGGGCCCCTTGCAGCAGCGGACTGGCAAAGTTCTCCTGCAACAGATCGTAGACGCACATGCCGGCGATGCGCAGCAGCTCGCGCATGTCGCGACGGCCCAGGCGGCGAATCTGCCAGCCCAGCCGCAGCAGCGCCAACTGCTCGGCGCGCGAGTCAGTGCCCAGCCTTGGCGCCGTGCGCCCGAGCATGGGTCCGAGCGCGCGCGCAAAACGCTGCAAGCGTGCGCTCAATGCCTCGTAGGCATCGGCATCCGCTGGAGTGCACGCGCGCAAACCCTGGCGATCGAGGTTCATCGATGCCCCATCGGCGGACAGCGCCACCGTCGGCATGTCTGCGGCCGCGAGCTTGAGCCCATGGGCTGTCAATGACAGCTCATCGATGATCGCGCGCGGCATCATCTGCAGCAGATGGGCGCAGGCCGAGACGCGAAATCCGGGCGCGAACTCGCGCGTGACCGCGGCGCCGCCGACCTCGGAGGCCGCCTCGAGCACCAGCACCGAGCGGCCGCTGCGCGCCAGATAGCTGGCGCACACCAGGCCATTGTGACCGGCGCCAACCACGATGCAGTCGTAGTCCGCCCTTAAGCTCAATGCGCTCTCCCGAGATCCTGCAGGATCGTGCGCGCAGCGTTGGCGCCCGGAGCGCCCATGACGCCGCCACCGGGATGGGTGCTGGCGCCGCACATGTATACCCCGCGCACCGGGCCGCGATACTGCGCATATCCGGGTATGGGCCGGTTGAACAGCAGTTGATCGAATGTCAGCTCGCCCTGGAAAATATTTCCCTCGGTCAGTCCGACCTCATGCTCGATGTCCCAGGGTGTGCGCACCTCGGCGTGCAGAATCAGGGATTTGAAATTCGGACTGTGTTCGGCAATCGTATCGATGACGGTGCGTCCGAATGCCTCGCGCCTGGCAGTGGTCCATTCACCCTCGGCCAACCGGTACGGACAGTACTGCACGAATACCGACATATAGTGCTTGCCGTCCGGCGCCATGGTCGGATCGATCTGTGAAGGAATCAACATGTCCAGGTAAGGTGCGCGTGACCAGCGGCCCTCTTTCCAGTCGTCATAGGCCCGCTCCATCATCTCGATCGTATCGGTGACATGCAGGTCGCCGCGCAGACTGGGCGAGTCGGGCGGCAGCGCCGGGAATTGCGGTAAGCCATCCAGAGCAATGTTCAATTTTCCCGACGAGCCGCGGATCTTGAATTGCCGCACCTGACGCAGAAAATCCTCGGGCAGATCCTTGGCATCCATGGTCTCGAGAAAGGTGCGTTTAACATCCAGGTTCGAGACCACGATCGGCGCCAGCAGCTGCTCGCCACCCGCAAGCAGCACGCCGGCCGCGCGGCCGTGGCGCACCAGGATCTGAGCCACGGGCGCGTCGGTGCGTATCTTGCCGCCGCTGGCGCGCAGTGAATCGGCCAGCGCGTTCGACACCGCGCCCATGCCGCCGCGCGCGAATCCCCATGCGCCGACGGTGCCGTCGATGCCGCCCATGTAGTGATGCAACAGCACGTAGGCCGTGCCCGGTGAGCGCGGTCCCAGCGCCGTACCGATGATCGAGCTGCCGGCCATATGCGCCTTGACGATCTCGCTCTCGAAATACTCATCGAGAAAGTCCGCACAGCTCATGGTCCAGAAGCGCAGCGTGTCGTACATGCGTGCTTCGCCCAGATCATGGAACTGCTTGCCCAGATGCAGCAGTTCCATGAGGTCGCGCGGCTTGAATGAGGTGGGATCGGGCGGCGTGCGCATGAGCAACGGCTTGATGAAGCGGCACTGACGCAATACGTCGCGCACGTAACGGTCGTAGCTTTCGGCATCGCGCCGGGAGTGTCGTGAGATCTCCCGGCGCAGTGCATCGTGATTGTCGTACATGGCCAGGTAGCCGCCGTCGCGCATCATGGTGCAGCCGCCGTCGTAGGGAATGATCTGCAGACCAAAGCGCGGCAATTCCAGCGTGCGCATGATTTCCGGGCGCAGCAGACTGCACACGTACGAGCAGTTCGAATAGGTGAAGTCCTGGTACAGGCGGCGGCTCACGGCCGCGCCGCCGACCCAGGGCTGACGCTCCAGCACCAGCACATCAAGTCCGGCGCGCGCCATATAGCAGGCCGCCACCAGGCCGTTGTGCCCGGCGCCGACGACGATGGCATCGTGGCGCCCGCTGCTGGCTGTCACGCCGGCATCTTGCGCGAGATCCCGACCGAGCGCAGCGTGGTATCGATCGCCACCTCGAACGCGGTCAGCGTGTCTTTGAGACACGAATCGTCATGCGCGGCGCTGACGAACCACGGCTCGCGCGAGTCCGGCTCGCATAGCACGCCTTCATCGTGCAGTACGCGCGCGGTGGCGTCATAGAAGGCATAGTCGCTGCTCTTCCAGTCGCGATAGGTGCGCGGCGGATCGTGTGCAAAGTACAGGCCGCTCATCGACGGGTGGCCGACGAAACTATGCGGGATGCCGCGGGCGCTGAGCACGGCATGCATGCCGCTGCGCAGCCGCGAGCCGTACTGCGCGATGCGCTCGAGAGCATCGGTGTGCTCGAGAATCTCGAGCGTCTTGTCGGCCGCAGCCAATGACACGGAATGCGCCGTATAGGTGCCGCCATGCGCTACCCCGCGGCCGATCTTGCGCATGATCTGCTCGCGGCCCGCGAGCACCGAGATCGGATAGCCGTTGCCCATGGCTTTGGCGAAGGTGCACAGATCCGCATGCACGCCGTAGAGTTCCTGCACGCCGCCGCGTGCCACGCGAAATCCGGTCTTGACCTCATCGATGATCAGCACCACGCCGTACTGATCGCACAATGCGCGCGCGGCGCGCAGATACTCCGGGTCGGCGGCAATGCCCAGGCAATTGCCCATGATGGGTTCGATCAGCAGGCAGGCGATGGAGCCGGCGCGGCGCTTGAACACATCCTCGAGCTGATTGGCGTCATTGGCCTGCACGAAATGCGCAAAGCTGCGGGTGCTGATCGGAATGCCCTCGCTGTAGGGCTGCACCTGCGGATCGCCCACCTGCGACCATTTGTCCATGGGCGTGTACCACATCGCGGCATCGAACAGGCCGTGATAGCTGCCTTCCAGAATGACGTAGTCATCCTTACCCGTGTAGGCGCGCGCCAGGCGCAGCGCAGCCATGACCGCCTCGGTGCCGGAGTTGGAGAAGCGCACCAGTTCCGCTGCCGGCACCATGCGCGAGATGCGCTCGGCCACCTGCAATTCGCGTTCGGTCGACAAAGCAAACACGCCGCCGACCTCCATGCCCTCGCGAGCGGCCGCGTCGACGCGTGCATCGGCGTAGCCCAGAATCGCCGGACCGTAGCCCATGCGATAGTCCACGTAGACGTTGTCGTCGAGGTCGACGATGCGCGCCCCCCGGCCGGATTTCACGTAGATGGTGCGGTCCTCACCCCAGTATCTGAAGTTGGAGGCCACTCCGAGTGGTAGCCGCTTCACGGCACGCTGGAACTGGGCATGGCTCTTGGTCAGGCTTCTCGTCATGGCCGTACTCCCCGCATGAGTCGGCCGCCCGGAGAGGGCAGGCCGAGGACAGACCGTAACATCCCGCTATGGGCACTGTCTATATGGCCATATAAATTTTGGTAAAACTGCATCCATTGTGGCGAAAACGCCGCAAAAACATCACTTTGCGGCGCAGACGCGACGCAATTCGACTTGCCAGGAGCAGGCAAAACCGCGTAAATTGAATGGGTATATAAATTTCCGGGAGCGCCGATGAATTCCCCCGCCCTCTCAGCCCTGGAGCCGGCCGCCAGCATCGCGCGCGCGCTTCCCGCCTGGACCTACAGCCATCCCGAGATGTCGCGGCTGGAGTACGAGCGCATTCTGAAGCCGAGCTGGCAGATCCTGTGCCATGTGAACTCGATTCCCAATCCGGGGGATTTCCTGACGCTCGATATAGGCAGCGACAGCGTGGTCGCCGTGCGCAACGCGAAGCGCGAGATTCAGGCGTTTCACAACGTCTGCCGGCATCGCGGCGCGAAGATACTGGATGGCGCCGGCCATTGCCCGGGCGCCATCACCTGTCCCTATCACGGCTGGTCATACAAGCTCAGCGGCGAGCTGCTCGGCATGAGCATGCGCGAGACCTTTCCTGCTCTGGAGCGTGCGCAGTTCGGATTGCGGCCGGTACGCATGCAGATCCTGTTCGGTTTCGTGTTCGTGTTCCTGGGCGCCGATCCGCCGGGCGGCGCTGCGCCATCGCTGAAGTCCATCTGGGGCGAGTTCCTGGACGATTTCACGCCCTACCGCTTCGAGGACATGGTGCCGCTGGGGCCGCTGTACCACGAGGAATGGGCCGTGGATTGGAAGGTCGCGATGGACAACTATCTCGAGTCCTATCACGTGCCGATAGGCCACCCTGGCCTGTGGCGCATGTTTACGCCCGACTACGACGATCAGAAAAGTCTGCCCAGCGGCGTGGCGCGCGGCACCAGTCACATGCGCGAGCAGCCGTCGGCAAAATGGAGCGAGCGCCTGTACCAGAGGCTCGTGGGCCAGGTGGCGCCGCAACTGCCCGAATCGATGCGAACGCGCTGGAGCTTCTACAGCATGCTGCCGAATCTGGGCATCGACGTATTCCCCGATCAGATGGATTTCTTCCAGGTGCTGCCGCGCGGCCCGGGCCAATGCACCATTCGCGGCGCCACTTTCGGTCTGCCGGATTCCAGTCGCGCCATGCGCGCCGTGCGCTATCTGAACGCGCGCATCAACCGCCAGGTGCAGCGCGAGGACGAGTTCCTGTGCCGGCGCGTACAGCGCGGACTGGCCTCGAGCAGCTATGAGCCCGGACCGCTGTCGCGGCTGGAGGGCTGCATGTGGAATTTCCACGAGCTGCTGCGCGAGCGCATCCCCGAGGCGCGGCTTGCGCGCGCGCCCTCGCACTTCGCCTGACCGGGAATTTGAGCGCGCTAATCCTTACGCGCCGGCAAGCGGGGTTTCTATTGCCGACAGCAGCGTGAACACGGATCCGCGAAATGCGGCCAGTGCCTCTGGGATGGGTCCGGCTTCGGTGGCCGCAAAGCCGGATGCGTTCAGACCCGACTGGATCGAGCGCGCCAGTTCGATATCCTGACTCAACCAGCGCCGGATCAGACGCCGCGCCAGATAGTTGAGCGCCTGTTCGGCGCGCGTCGCCTCCGTCTTGCGAAAATCAAAGCGCCGGATGCGGCAGCGGCCGGGCGCCTCGGGAATCACCTGCAGCACCAATGCGCCATCGGGTCTGATTTCGAGCAGCTGATTGGGCGGCACGAACAGCCGCTGCCAAGCGGCGCCATCGGTCAGGTGCGCCAGACGCGCGTAATGCCCGGCGGTCCAGGCGGCGGCATTCGCGTTGAGCATCGCATGCCATTCGACCGTGCCGCCTGCGCGCTCCAGGTGCAGCTGCGCCGGGTGAAGGAGTTCGACCAGGCCCGCGGGGCGCTGCGCCAGGGCCGATTCGAGCCACTGCTCGACCACCAGTTTCCAGTCCGCCGCCAGTTCGATCTCACGCATGTTTCGCGGGCTCAGCGCGGCCAGGGACTGCGATCCATCCCAGGTGGACGTGGGCTCGGGCGCGCTGGCCGCGCCATCGCCGGTGCGCGTGAAAATCAATCCCGCGCGCTGCGCGATCTCCAGCGCGGTCAGATCGCCGGGGGTCTCGCCTTGCCGTAGCCGGCCGTCATAGCCGTACTGCAGCCCATGAACGCTGCAATCGATGCTGCCGCCAAACTGGCCGCTGCGCGCCGTGACCAGCGCGTGCGGCCGGTGGCGGCAGGTATTGCGAAATGCCCGAATCGCGCCGGCCTCATCGCGCAGCACCAGCACCCGCTCGGTGGGCAGATCGATGGTCAGGAAGCTGCCGGAGCGGGGCAGCTCGGCCACGTGACCTGCGATCTGCCAGGCGGGGCGGAATAACTGTTCGCGCTCGATCGCGAACACGGCTGCATTCGAGTACGCCCAGCTGGGCAGGCGGGTGCTGTCGGCACGCGCACCGGCGGGCTCTGCCGCGCGTTGCCGCGCGAATTGCTGCGGGAACAGCGAGCGCAGGAATGCCATGCTGCGCGCCCGGGCGGCAGCACGGTCGATGTTGGCCTCGGTCTGAAACGCGATGCCCTGCCACAGCACTTCGAGCACGCCCATGAGACCGAGGGCGACGCCGTCGGCGTCCAGATGCCGCGCGCCGGAATCGGCGATCATGCGCTCCATGAGTTCACGCACCAGCACCGCAAAATCCTCATCCTTATTGCCGCAGATATCCAGATATTCCTGGCGCGAACTGGCTTCGCCCCAGAACGAGTACCAGACCGAGACCTTGCGCGGACTGGCGATGTCGGGATCAAAATACAGCTCCACCAGCAGCTCCAGCGCACGCACCGGCGTGTGCTTGAGTGCCGCCACCGGCACCAGTACCCGTTGCTCGAATTCCGAGGCCAGAAATTCCAGCGACGCCACCAGCATCGCCGCCTTGGATTCGAAGTAGAAGCGCACGATGCCCGGGGACATGTCGGCCAGCGCCACGACTTTTTCGACCGTGGTGCGCGAAGGGCCGTGCAAATGCAGCGCCGAGATACAGGCGTCGATCAGCCTCTGACGCTGGCGAACGCGCGAGGCGCGCTCGGGCGCCGGTTCCAGCGACGACTTGGGTGCTCCTTCGCTCGACACGTTCAATACCCTGTCACCTTGCCCGCGGGCTCGAGACAAAAATTGTACAGTGGCTGCGGTGTATGCGCAGAATAAGCGCAATTTCCCTCAAGCGCGCCTCATGAAACGGACTGACCGCCCCGGGCGTTGGCTGATCATCCTGCCGCCGCTGTTGTATCTGCTGGTGTTCTTTCTGATCCCGTTCGCCGCGGCCTTGAAGATCAGCTTCGCCGAGACGGCGCCGCGTGTGCCGCCGTTCACGGATATCCTGACCACCACCGCCGATCATCACCTGCGGCTTTCCTTGAGCTTCGCCAATTATAAATATCTGCTGACCGATGAAGTCTACGGCATCGCCTACCTGTATTCGCTGCGCACGGCGTTCTTTTCGACGCTGATTTGTCTGCTTCTGGGCTACCCGATGGCATACGCGATTTCGCGCGCCTCCAAGTCGGCGCAGAACATTCTGCTGTTCATCATCATCCTGCCGTTCTGGACTTCGTTCCTGCTGCGCGTGTACGCGCTCGAGGGCATTATTCGCGACAATGGCCTGCTCAACAACGTGCTGCTGCATCTGGGGTTGATCAAACAGCCGCTGCACATCATGCGCACCACGCTGGCGGTGTACCTCGGAATCATCTATTCCTACCTGCCGTTCATGGTACTGCCCCTGTTTGCGACCTTGGAGAAACTCGATCACACCTTGCGTGAGGCCGCCGCGGACCTGGGCAGTTCGCCGTGGCGCGTGTTCAGCGAGATCACGCTGCCGCTGTCCATGCCGGGGGTCATCGCCGGCTCGATGCTGGTGTTCATCCCAGCGGTCGGTGAATTCGTGATTCCCTCTCTGCTCGGCGGCCCCGACAATCTGATGATCGGCCGCGTGCTGTGGGATGAATTCTTCGGCAACCATGACTGGCCGGTGGCCTCGGCCGTGGCGATCGCCTTTCTGGTGCTGCTGGTCGGCCCGATCGCGCTGTACCAGTACTACAGCGCCCGGCAGCTCGAAGCCTGAGGCATGGAAAATCGCATCTCACCGCTGCTGCTCGCAGTGCTGTGCGTGGGCATTGCGATCCTCTACATTCCGATCCTGGTGCTGATCGCCTACTCCTTCAACGCCTCCTCGCTGGTCAATGTCTGGGGCGGATTCTCAACTGCCTGGTACGGACAGCTGATGCACAACCGCCAGGTGCTCGAGGCGGCCTTGCTGTCGGTGGAAGTTGGAATCGCTGCCTCCACGGGCGCAGTCATACTGGGCACGTTGGCGGCGATTTCACTGGTGCGCTTCGGAAAATTTCCCGGCCGGCTGGCTCTGACGGGCATGGTGAACGCGCCGCTGGTGATGCCCGAGATCATCACCGGCATCACGCAGCTGCTGCTATTCGTGTCGATGCTGCAGCTGCTGTCCTGGCCGCATCGCGGCTTTACCACCATCGTGATCGCGCACATCGCCTTCTGCACCGCGTACGTCACCGTAACCGTGCAGTCGCGGCTGCAGGGGGCCGACCGCTCGCTCGAGGAAGCCGCCATGGACCTGGGCGCCAGCCCGGCGCGCGCCTTCATAGACGTCACCTTGCCGCTCATCGCCCCGGCGTTGCTGTCGAGCTGGCTGCTGAGTTTCACGCTCTCGCTCGATGATCTGGTGATCTCCAGCTTCGTCTCGGGACCCGGAGCTGGAACCCTGCCCATGGTCATTTATTCCAAGGTCAAGCTGGGCGTCAGCCCCGATATCAATGCGCTCGCCAGTCTGATCATCTGCGCGGTCGGCGCCTGCGTAATCTTTGCCGGCATTGTCATGCGCCGCACCGAACGCCGGCGGCTGCTGGAGCTGCAGGGCGCCGAGCGCTGACGGCCGGCTCAGCGCGCGGTCTTGATGCGGGTCCAGGTACGCGTGCGAATGCGTTCGGTGGCCGGATTGACCTCAGCAGTGTGATACAGCCGGCTCTCCACCGCCGGGGTCGGATAAATGGTCGGATCATTCAGTATGGCCGGATCGACGTACGGGTCGGCGGCCAGATTGTCGTTGCCGTAGTGGATCTCGTTGGTGACCGCGGCGATGACCTTGGGCTCGAGCATGTAATTCAGGAACGCGTGGGCGGCATGCGGATGCGGCGCCCCGGTTGGAATCAGCAGCGCGTCGAACGACTCGTTGGCGCCTTCCTTGGGAACGGTGAAGGCCAGATTCACCTTGATGCCAGCGGCCGCCGCGCGCGCGCGCGCCGCCGCATAATCGGCCGACCACGACATCGCGATGCACACCTCACCGTTGGCGAGCGCATTCATGTACTCGGAAGAGTCGAAGTTGCGAATATAGGGCCGCACCGACAGCACCAGGTCCGCGGCGGCCTTGTAATCCTCGGGCCGCGTTGAGTTGGGGTCCAGGTGCAGGTAGTTCATCGCCAGCTGCAGCACATCCTCAGCCGAGTCGAGCAATGTGACGCCGCAGTCCGCGAACCGCTTCACGATCCCGGGCTTGAAGATCATGTCTAGGCTGTCGATTGGCGCCTCGGCCATACGCGCCTTGATCATATCGACGTTGTAGGCAAAGCCATTGACGGCATGCAGATAGGGCATGGCGTGCAGGTTGCCGGGATCGGCCTCGGCTTCAGCCGCTAGTGCATGCGGATCGAGATTGCCCCAGTTCGGCAGCTGGCTGCGATCGAGCGACGCGTAGATGCCGGCCTTGATCTGGCGGCTGAAGTAGCTGGTGGAAGTGCTGACGACGTCATAGCCGGAATCTCCGGCCATCATCTTCGCTTCCAGCGTCTCATCGGCGTCGTAGGTGTCGTACACCACCTTGATACCCGTGGTGCGTTCGAACTCGGCGATGGTGCCCTTGCCGATGTAATCCGCCCAGTTGTAGACATAAAGGACCTTGTCCTCCGCGCCGTGGCCACCCTGGTGGTTGCAGGCGCTCAGGGCCAGCGCCAGCAGCAGCGTGCAGGCGCGAAGCGAGCGGACGGCGGGACGGGACGCTGACACTCTTGGGCCTTCTGCGCGCGGCTGAAGTGATATATTATTGACGCTATAATATTAAACGGCAAGCGCCGTGCAAGCAGGCCGAAGGAGCGCCGTATGAATTACGATGTCATGATCACCTGCGCCGTCACCGGCGATGATACCAAGGTCACGAAAAGCCCCCATTGCGCGATTACGCCCGAGCAGATCGCGGCCACCGCGGTAGCGGCGGCGCGCGCCGGGGCTGCGATCGTGCACATTCACGTGCGCGACCCGGAGACCGGGGCCTTCAGCATGGCCACGCGGCACTACCGTGAAGTGGTCAAACAGATCCGCGACAGCAAGGTGGACGTGATCGTCAATCTGACCTGCGGCATGGGCGGCTACATCTGCGTCGGCGACCACGGCCTCGCCGACACCCCGGCCCCCGGCACGGATTTCGTCAGCCAGGAAGAGCGCATGCGGCACGTCATCGATTTGTGCCAGGAGGGACTGTATCGCCCCGACATTGCGACGCTCGACTGCGGCAGCCTGAACTTCGGCGACGGCAACCGCGCCTATGTTTCGACCCCCAACTATCTGCGCAAGGGTTGCAGCATCCTGCGCGATCTCGGGGTCAAGGCGGAACTGGAGGTGTTCGACACCGGCAATCTGTGGTTCGTCAGACAACTGGTCAAGGAAGGTCTGGTTCCCGACCCGGCGCTGATCCAGCTGTGTACCGGAATTCCCTATGGCGTACCGGCGGACGTCGGTCATCTGGTGGCCATGGTCAATACGCTGCCGGCCGATAGCATCTGGACCTCATTCGCCGTCAGCCGCATGCAGATGCCGTGGGTAGCGCAGTCGATACTGCTGGGCGGCAATGTGCGCGTCGGACTCGAGGACAACCTGTATCTGAGCCGCGGTGTTTACGCCAGCAATGCGCAGCTGGTTGAGAAGGCACGCACCATCATCGAGGCCATGGGCGCGCGGGTCCTGTCGGCCAGTCAGGTGCGCGAGCGGCTGCGCTTGCATTGAACGGGCGGCAACGTGGCGGGCGTAGCGATATATCGTACCGGGATCGCACCCGAGTGGATCGACTATAACGGTCATCTGCGCGATGCCTATTACGGCCTGATTATCAGCTATGCCACCGATGCGCTCATGGAGCGGATCGGCTTGGACGCGCCGTATCGCGAGCGCACACACTGCACGCTCTACACGCTGGAGATGCACGTCCACTATCTGCGCGAGATCAAAGCCGCCGATACCGTGATCGTGGACCTGCGCATCATCGCCGCCGATCACAAGCGCATCCATGCTGCGTTCGAGCTGCGCTGCGAATTGCAGACGGATCCTGCGGCCACGGCCGAGGTCATGCTGCTGCACGTGCGGCAGTTGCCGAGCGCGGCCAGCGAGCCGTTTACGCCGGCGCTTGCCGCTGCGATCAGCGCGTTGCAGCAGGCCGCTGCGGCGCTGGACGCTGGCGGCCCGGGCTCCCGGCGCATGGCATTGCCACAGCGATGACTCGGACAGCGTATGCGCTCTGAGGCCATCAAGCGGCTGCTGGCCCCGCGCAGCATCGCACTGATCGGCGGCGTCTGGACCGATGCGGTGGCGGCGGCCAGCCGTGCCATCGGCTATGACGGCCAGCTATGGCGGGTACATCCCTCGCGGCCTTCGAGCGCGCAGGCGCCGTACTACCGAACGGTCGCGGAGCTGCCGGGCGTGCCCGACGCCGCCTTCATTGCCGCACCCAACCGCGAAGTGCCGGACATCGCCTCAGCGCTGGCACTGCGCGGCGCGGGCGGCTTCGTGTGCTTTGCGGCCGGCTTTTCTGAAACCGCGACCCAGGACGGACAGCGTCTGACCGACGAACTGGTCGCCGGCGCCGGTGAGCTGCCGTTCTTCGGCCCCAACTGCTACGGCTTCATCAATTTCTTCGAAGGCGTTGCGCTGTGGCCGGACCAGGTCGTGGGCGAGAGGCGTGAGCGTGGCGTGGCGCTGATCTGCCAGAGCGGAACCATCGCGCTGAATCTGTTGTTCAATCACCGCTCATTGCCGATCGGATACGTGATCACGGTCGGCAATCAGACCTGCCTGGCGGTCGAAGACATGATCGATCTACTGTGCGAGGATCCGCGCGTGTCGGCCTTCGGCCTGTATGTCGAGGGCGTCAAGGACGTGGCGCGTTTTGCCCGCTCGGCCGAGCGCGCGCGCGCCGCCAATAAACCGATTGCGCTGATCAAAGCCGGCCGCACCGAAGCGGCAGCGCGCACTGCACGCAGCCACACCGGTGCACTGGCCGGCGCCGATGTGGCGTTCGACGCGTTTTGTAGGCAGGCCGGTATCGCTCGCTGTGAATCCCTGGCAACGTTGTGCGAGACCTTGAAACTGTTCCACTGTGGCGGACCGCTGCCCGGCCGGCGCGTGCTGATCATGGGCGCATCCGGCGGCGATATGGCCATGACTGCTGATGCCTCGCGTCACCTCGGGCTCGAATTCGCGCCGATACCATCGCGCTCACACGCAGCGCTACAGCAGATACTGGGCGCGCGCGTGCACATCGCCAATCCGTTCGATTTTCACACTCATCTATGGTTCGACCGCCCGGGACTGCGTGCGACTTTCTCTGCTGCACAGCAGGCTGGCTTCGATGCCGTCGGCCTGATGGTCGACTGCCCTCCAGCGGACCAGGCAGACCCCGCCAGCTATATCGCCGCGATCGAAGAGTTCATCGCCGCGTGTCCCGATGCGCCGGCGCGCCGTGCCGTGATCAGTTCGCTGCCTGAATCCATGGCGGCCTCGACGCGCGAACAGTGCCTGGCTGCCGGCGTAGTTCCGTTGCAAGGTCAGCGCGAAGCGCTCGAAGCACTGGATCTGGCGGGGGCCGTGGGCCGAACCTGGGCCAGCGGCAAGGCGCTGCAACTGCGGCGGCCGACCCGGCAAATTGCCTCGAGTGCGGATTCCACCACCATGCTGGCCGAGCACGAAGCCAAGACTGCCCTCGCAGCCTACGGCGTGCGCATACCAAGTGCGCGCGTGGTCAGGCCAGCACAAGTGCCCGGCGCCGCTGAAGCCATCGGCTTTCCGGTGGTGATCAAGGCCACCGGTGCAACGCTGCAGCACAAGTCGGAGCTCGGCGCGGTGATTGTGAATGTACGCAGCGCCAATGATGCCGCGGCGGCAGCCCAAAGACTGTCCGCGTTATCCGACACCCTGCTGGTCGAGCAGATGGTCACGGACGGCGTCGCCGAGATCCTGATCGGCATCACGGTCGATGCCCAATTCGGCCAGATGCTGGTGCTGGGCGCCGGCGGCACACTGACCGAACTGCTGCGCGATACCGTGGCGCTGCTGCCGCCGTTCACCGCCGAGGCCATACAGTGGGCGCTCAGCCAGCTCAAAGTCGCACGGCTATTGGCCGGCTATCGCGGCCAGAGCGCCGCCGACGTGCCGGCGCTGATCGATATGGCGCTGGCTTGCACGCGCTACGCCGAGGCACAACTCGATCGCCTGCTCGAACTCGATATCAATCCGGTTATCGTACGGCCCGCGGGCCTCGGTGCAGTCGCGGTGGACGCACTGATTCGCCTGACCAAGGAGCATTAATATGTCAGATGGTGTCAGGACACAACGTATCGGGCCCATCCTCGAGGTGACGCTCGATCGCCCAAAGGCCAACGCCATCAACCTGGCGGCCAGCCGTCAACTCAATGAGATCTTCGGCCAATTTCGTGACGACCCGCAAATGCGCGTGGCCATCGTCACGGGTGCCGGCGAGCGATTCTTCAGTGCCGGCTGGGATCTCAAAGCCGCGAATGAAGGCGAGAAATCCGATGAGGATTGGGGACCCGGCGGGTTCGGCGGCTTGAACTATCCGCGCAACCTCGACAAGCCGATCATTTCGGCGGTCAATGGCATCGCCTGCGGCGGCGGCTTCGAAATCGTACTGGGCACGGACATCATCGTCATGGAGGAGCACGCCCGATTCGGACTGCCCGAAATCAACGTCGGCGTGCTGGCGGACGCCGGAACCATCAAACTGCGGCGCCGTATTCCCTATCACATCGCCGTGGAATTCCTGATGACCGGCCGATGGATGGATGCCACGGAGGCCAAGCACTGGGGGCTCGCGAATCATGTGGTGCCAAAGGGCGCGGCGTTGGCGAAGGCCCATGAGATCGCGCAGCAGCTGGTCGCAGGTCCGCCATTGCTGTTTCCGGCGATCAAGCAGCTACTGCGCCACAGCGAAATGCTCACCGAGCATGAGGCTTTTGAACTGCACGACAGTCTGGCCGCGGTACAGAAGGTACTGCGTTCCGAGGATCTCAAGGAAGGCGCGCGCGCCTTCAGTGAAAAGCGCAAACCGGATTGGCAGGGTAAATAATCGCCTCTGCCTCATCGTGCAGGCCGTGCGCGCTACTCCAGCAGCTTATGTCCCGCGGGCAATTTATGGGCGTACCAGGTCGCGAGCCGATGCCGTATGGTCTTCTCGCTGACCTGGTCTTCAGGCATCGGCGATATGAGCTTGTCATGCACCAGCAAGCGATAGACGTAGAGTGCCTTGTCGCTTGCCGAGTCGGTCGCCTCGAACTCCACCGCCTTGCGGCCTTCTGCGTATTGCGTGCCCGCAAGCAACGCCGCCTTGAACAATTCCGCTTCGTGCTTGAGCTTTTTCATATGCCTTCCTGATCTACGCCGGATCGCAGGCCGAGGGTGCCGCCTCAACCGCCCAGCGGCCGCAGCAATGCCCTCGAAATGATATGCCTCTGGACTTCACTGGTGCCGTCCCAGATTCGTTCGATGCGCGCATCGCGCCAGATGCGCTCCAGCGGCAGCTCGGTCATGAGGCCCATGCCGCCATGAATCTGCAGCGCCTCATCGGCCACCATCGCCAGCATTTCGGTCGCTTTGAGCTTGGCGATCGCCATGTCCATGTCGGTGGCGGTCTTCTGTTCCATTTTCCAGGCCGCCTCGAGCGTCAGCAGTTCGGCGGCCCGTAACTCCACGGCCATGTCGGCAAGCTTGAACGCCACACCTTGGAACTTGCCGATCTGCTGACCAAACTGAGCGCGATCGACCGCCCACTGCTTGGCCAGCTCGAGCGCGCGCTCGGCACGCCCGAGGCAGGTCGCGGCTACCTGCAGCCGCGTGGCGCCAAGCCAGGTGTTGGCCACCTCGAAACCCTTGTGCACTTCTCCGAGCACCGCGGAGCGCGGAACCCGGCAATCGTTGAAATGCAGAATGCTATTGGTATATCCGTGGTGCGAGACGTTGCGGTAACCCGGCCGTACTTCAAAGCCGGGCGTGCCCATGTCGATCAGAAACGAGGTCATGAGCTTGCGGCTGCCTCGCGGCGTCTGCTCTTCGCCCGAGGCAGCGAAAAGAATCACGTAATCCGCATGATCGACGTGACTGATGAAATGTTTGGTGCCATTGATGATGAAGTCGTCGCCCTGCTGCACGGCGGTGGTCTTCATGCCGCGCAGATCGGAACCGGCCTGCGGCTCGCTCATGGCCAGACATTCGACCCGCTCGCCGCGCACGGTGGGCAGCAGATAGCGCTGACGCTGTTCGCCCTCACAGGCCAGCAGAATGTTCGAGGGTCGGCCCACGCAGCTGTAGTGCAGAATGTAGCTGGTGCGTCCGAGCTCCTTCTCGTACAGGATCCAGCTGACCGCATCGAGCCCGGCCCCGCCGACCTCCACCGGCATGTTGGCGGCGTATAGCCCGGCATCGATCGCTTTGGCCTTCAGCGAGTGCAACAACTCCACCGGCAGCACGCCGGTGCGCTCGATTTCCTGTTCGTGCGGATACAGCTCCTGCTGCACAAATTCGCGCGTGGTCGCCACGATCATCTGCTGCTCTTCGCTCAGGGAGAATTCCATACCTTACCTCTCCGCCCGCCTGGCCCAGGCGCGCAGCAACTGCAATTGCAGCCGCAGCTGCCCGATCTGTCTGGCCGCAGGCCAGTCGCTCTGGCTCACCACCGCGCTGGCGGTGAGTCCGTTGATGAAGGTCACCACGGAGCGCAGCACCTGCTCGCGCGTGGCCGATCCCCAGCGCGCCCATTCCGGCCAGCCTTCGGCGACGCAGCGCTCGAACAGCCGCATGTATTCGCGATGCACCCAGGCATTGATGCGCCGCAGACGCTTGTCCGCGGACACCTGGCCCCAGAACGCGGTCCAGAATGCGCACTCGGTGTAGCGTTGCGCATCGATCGGCAATGCTTCGGTCAGCACCGCCAGCAGCTGCGGCCGTGGATCCACCGCCGGTTTGGTCAGCCGCGCCTCGATGCGCTGCAGGATCAATCGCAGCGCCGCGATGATGATGTCCTGTTTGGTATCGAAATAGTGCGCCACCATGCCGGTGGTGTACCCGGCTTCGCGCGCAATACGCACGATGGTGGCCTGCTCGAAGCCGTATTCGGCCACGACGCGGCAGGCTACCAGGGCAATCTGATCGCGCCGTTGCTGATGATCGACGATCTTTGGCATGGCGCTCAGCTACGCATCATGCCGACGTGACGGCGCGCCTGCGCGGGTAGCGCCAGGCTCGCATGTGCAGCGCGCCAGCTCTCGAGCCTGGCGCGCAGCGCCGCCGGCATCGACGATGCCTTGCCCGCCAGCGTCGCCACATGCAGATACAACTGCTCGCCGGTCGCGATCAATGCGCCATCGCGGCGCCGATGCAGGCTGTGGAACAGATGTACGCGCTTGTCGTCGACCGCGAGCACCTGGACGGTCACGAACAGCTGCTCCAGCGCCTTGGCCTCGGCCTGGTGAGTCACGTGCGATTCGACCGTATACAGAGAATGACCGGCCTTGCGGTAGGCCTCATCCACGCCGACCGAGCGCCACAATGCATCGGTGGCGTCGCCGAACACCTGCAGGTAGCGCGAGTCGGTCATGTGACCGTTGTAGTCGACCCAGTCCGGGCGCACTTCAAACTCGAGCAGCCGCGCCGGGGCGCCGTGCTCGCCAGCGCCGGCATGCGCTGCCGCGCCGCTGTCCTCATAGAGCCGTTGCTCGAGCGCGCGCAGCGTGGCTCCGGCACCAATATCGTATTGCCGCAACACCTGCTGAATGGCGACCAGGCAATCATCGCGCAGCCGTTCCAGTTCGCGAATCGAGCGGCCGTTGGCCTGGGCCTGCGTACCCTCGACCATGCGATCGATCAGCTGCTCGGTCAGCTCGGGGGCTTCGAGGTGAGTCCACGGCCATTTCAAGCACGGCCCGAACTGCTTGAGCATGTGACGCATGCCGCTCTCGCCGCCGGCCAGGTGATAGATCAGATTGGTACCCATGGCCGCCCAGCGCAGACCCGGCCCGTAGATGATCGACTCGTCGAGTTCGCCGGTCGTGGCCACACCGTCGTTGACCATGTGCAGGATCTCGCGCCACAGCGCTTCCTGCAGCCGATCGGTCAGATGGCCTGCTATCTCGTGCCGCACGCGCAGCGCATGCATGCCGATATAGCGATAGAACTGGCTGGCGGCGGTGAGCGCGGCTTCCGATGTTTCGGCGCCGCCGACTATTTCCACCAGCGGCAGCAGGTACACCGGATTGAACGGGTGTCCGACCAGCAGACGTTCCGGGTAGCGCATGTCGCGCTGCAGATCCGACGGCATGAGCCCGGAGGTGCTCGAGGCGATCAGTACATCCGCTGGCGCGTGCTGACTGGCTTCGGCCAGCACGCGCTGCTTGAGCTCCAGCTGTTCGGGAATGTTCTCCTGGATGAAGTCGACCTGCCGCGCCATGGCACCAAGATCGGTAGTAAATGACAGCCGGCCTGGCGGCGGCAGTGGCGCCATGGTCAAGCGCGAGAGCGCTCCGGCGGCATTGTCGACCGCACCGCGAATCCACGCCTCCATCTCCGGCCGGACGTCGCGGGCGACAACGTCGATGCCGAAATGCAGCGCCCGGGCGGCCCAGCCGCCGCCGATCACCCCGGTGCCCAGCAGTCCCAGCGTTTTCACCTGCCTCATAGCGCCACCATCCTCGCTCGCACGTCCCGCCGAGTCGCTTTTATAATGTCGTCGTAATAATATAACAGTTGAACGCGGTCGGCGAACCGTCTGCCGCCAGAGGTGCGAATGTCCGGCGGCACGCTCATAGAAAAGCGCTCGATCGACTACGTGCCATTGGCCGAACGGCACGGCAAGGTATGGCACCTGTGGCCGGTATGGTTCTCGGGCGACGCTCATCTGGCGACACTGGCGGTCGGCGTCCTGGGCATCACGCTCGGCGGTAATCTGCTCTGGACCGTGCTGGCCGTGATCATGGGCTGTGCTCTGGGCACATTTTTCATGGCATTCCACTCGACCCAGGGTCCGCAGCTCGGACTGCCGCAGATGATTCAGTCCCGGCCGCAGTTCGGCTACGCCGGCGCGCTGCTGGTGTGGGTCGTGGCGCTGGTGGCCTACATCGGCTTCAACGCCTTCAACCAGTTGCTGTGCGCGCAGGCTCTGCACCAGCTCTCGGGCGCGATCGCGCCGAATTCGCCGATCGCCATCATCGTATTTGCGCTGGCCGCGGTCAGTCTGGCAGCGGTCGGCTATGACAAGATCCACCTGGCGCAGCGTGGCTTTGCCTATCTGATGATCGCCATCCTGACGGTGTTTTCGATCGGCGCCGTGTTCCTGCTCAGATTTCCCGCCGGCCAGTTTGCCGCCAGCGGCTTTCGCGCCGTGCCGTTCCTGGCGCAATTGTTCGCGGCCGCCTCGTATCAACTAAGCTGGTCGATCTACGTCTCCGACTATTCGCGCTATCTGCCGCGGGATGTCGGCACGCGCGCATCCTTCTGGTGGACCTATCTGGGGGCTTTCATCGGCGGCGCATGGATGATGCTGGTCGGCACGGTGGTGGCGGCAACCAATCCCAAGCTCGACGTCGCGGCGGCCATGCAGACGGCTGCCGACGGCATCTTTCCGGGGCTCGGAAATGTGTTGCTGATTGGATCACTGCTCGGGCTGGTGACGATTTCGGCGCTCAATTTCTATGGCGCCTCGCTGACGCTGCTGAGTGTCGCCGACACCATCAAGCCGCTGCGCTGTACGGCGGCCAAGCGCATCGCGAGCCTGGCGGCCGCGGCGCTCGCGGCTACCGGGCTGGCCCTGATCTCCTCGAGCGATTTCATCAATCGCTTCGGGGATTTTCTCGCGCTGCTGCTGTATCTGTTCACGCCGTGGACCGCAATCAACCTGGTCGACTTCTACGTCGTGCGCAAGGGACATTATTCGATCCGCGAGATCTTCAATCCCAGGGGCATGTACGGACGCTGGAACTGGCGCGGCCTGCTCGCCTACGGCATCGGCTTCCTGGTCATGATTCCTTTCTTCAGTACCGATGCTTACCAGGGACCGGCGGCGCGCGCTCTGGGCGGGGCGGACATCGCCATGCTGGTGGGGTTGCCGGTGGCCGCGGCCGTCTACCTGCTGGCCTGCCGCTCCATGAATATCGCCCAGGACCGCCGGCAGGCGCTGGCCGCCGATGAGGGGCTTGACCCGTAGCCTCTTGCGCAATCTATGACAACCCTTCATATTATTCTCATCACATCGGCACTTGGCGATGTGTAAGTTCTCGGGGCGGAGTGAAAGTCTCCACCGGCGGTAATGGCGAATCGTCGCCAGAGCCCGCGAGCGGCTGCTGATCCCAAGTCAGCAGATGCAGATCTGGTGAGAATCCAGAGCCGACGGTAGGAAACCCGTAAGGGTTCCCTGAAAGTCCGGATGAAAGAGAACTGAAGACGGCTCAGCGCCGTCGCGGACTATTTTGGGTGTCTCTGACTGCCGAGAGCGCAAAGCTTTCTCGGCGCCCGGGCGCCTGAATTCCGCGGCGTGTGTGCGTCTTCTCGCCCCGAGCCATTTGTCGGCTTCGGAAGCGAGACATGTACCGATATCTACCCCTGGCGCTGCTGCTCGCGCTGCCTTTCGTCGCTACCGCCAAAGCTGATGAGCCTGACGGGCTTCAGGAGGTCGTTGTGGTCGCCGAGCGGCGCGCGGTGGACCTCGAAAGCGCTCCGGTCGCGATCACAGCCGTGAGTGCGGAAACCCTCGAATCGTCGAACGTGACCCAGCTGGCCGAACTAAACGGGCTCGTGCCGGGACTCACGATTGCCAAGAGCAGCGGCTTCGAGCGCATCGTGAGCATCCGCGGTATCGGCTCTGAAACGCCCGAAAATGCCTACACCACCCAGCCCGGAGTGTCCTTCCATATCGATGGCGTCTACATTGCCAATACCATCTCGTTGGATGAGAGCCTGTTTGACGTCGATCAGATCGAAGTATCGCGCGGCCCGCAGGCGACCGTATTCGGACAGACTTCGACCGGCGGCACCATCAATCTGATCAGCAGGCAGCCCGAACTCGGCCGTTACGATGCCTATGTCGATGCCAGCGCCGGCAGCTACGATCTGCTGCGCGGCCGCGGCGTGCTCAACGTGCCCATCGGTGACAGCATTGCGATTCGCGCCTCGGTGCAGGCCTATGGCCACGAAGGCTTCGCTACCGACACCGATATCCCGGGTTTCCGCCTGGATGCGGCTGATGATCAGACCGGCAAGCTGGCGGTGCTGTGGCAGCCCACGGAGCAGTTCAGTGCCACGCTCACGGGCCAGGCCTACCACGCCAATCACAACGGCGATGAGCAGAAGAACATTCTCGACCCCAATCCGGACCCGCGCACCGTGTCGCAGGATTACCCGAGCTACTTCCAACTCGCCAACCAGCTCTATTACCTGAATCTGAAGTGGGAATTGCCCTGGGCGGAAGCGAAATCCATCAGCAGCTGGCAGGTTCTGAACAACCACATTCAGCAGGATGGCACGCGCCTGGATGTGGCACTGCTGGGCTTCTTCGACCATGTGCAGCCCTGGGACACCTGGATGCGCGACCTGACGCAGGAGCTGAGCCTGGCGTCCCGGCCCGGCGGATTCTGGGACTGGACCGTCGGCGCGTTCTATCTGGCTCAGATCAATCACCAGTACGTCTACGAAACCAGCGATGTCTCGGGAACCCCTGGATTGCTGTATGACAACGATGGTCACATCGATCGCCATTCCTATGCCGCTTATGCCCAGGCCACCGCCCACCTGAGCTCGGCCTGGCGTTTCACACTGGGCGGGCGCTTCAACCACGACGAGTACGGCGGACCCAGCACCTCGTACGGCGTGACCACCGACGATCGATATGCCAAGTCAGTGCCTACCGGCAAGGCCGAGCTGCAATACGACCTTAATGCCAGCAGCATGGAATATCTGAGTTTCACGCGCGGCTACAAGCCGGGTGGTGTCAACGACAATCCCGGGGCGGTGCTGGTGCCGCATCTGTTTACAGACGAGACCATCAATGCCTTCGAGTTCGGATCGAAATATCACTCGCTCGACCATACTCTGGTGGTCAATTCCGCGGCGTACTACTACGACTATCAGAACATGCAGTACATCGCCAATGACCCGGTGCCGTTCGAATATGGCATCGACAACATCCCCACCAGCCACATCTTCGGCCTGGAGCTCGAGAGCTCCTATCTGGCGCTCGACAACCGCCTGCGCATCGACGGCACTCTCTCCTGGTCGCATGGGCGGCTGACAGGCAATTTCCACACCCTCGATGCCAAGGCGGCCGATACGCTCGAAGCGGCTATTCCGGCTTGCCAAAACGGCGGCGCCTTCTTCAATCCGCAATGTTGGGCACAGGTCGTGGCGCAGGCACCCAATAGCAATGGCAATGATGTGCCGAAGCTGCCGCAATGGCAGGGTTCGCTCAATGCCGGCTATACCACGAACCTCGGCGGCTATCGCCTGCTCTCGCGTCTGGAATACATCTATCGCGGCGGTTTCGACTACCGAATCTTCAACGATCAAACACTCGATCGGGTGCCCTCGTACGATCAGTGGAATCTATTCTTCCAGCTGACACCGCCGGCAGGTCACTGGAATTACTCCCTCGGCATCAGCAATCTGTTCAATGTAGCCGGCATCAATGCCCGCTACACCGATCCCTACGGAACCGGCCAGACCAGCAATGAATACATTCCGCCGCGCCAGGTCATCGGCACGGTGGCCTATCACTTCTGAGCCGTTCAGGCGGCCGCTTCGCAGGCGACTCGGACCGGGGTGCGCATCAGGAAGATCGGCAGCGCCAGGGCGATCAGCAGCAGCGCGTAGATCACGAAGATCGGGCTGAAGGTGCCGAACTGGTCGGCGATCATGCCTGCCGCCGCGGGCCCGGCCGCGGCCAGGGTGCTGATCATCCAGACCGCCGACAGGATGCGCGAACCCACCTCGCGCCCAAAATACTCGAGCAGCACCAGGTTGGCAGCCACGTAGCTGAAGCCCCATCCAACGCCGAAGGCGCACGCAAAGATGTAATCGCCCGCGCGCGAGTCCCCGGTGCTGAAAGCGACATCGCCGATACTCTGCAATACCAATCCCGCAGCCAGCACGCGACTGGGACGAATAGTCTCAGAGAGTCTGCCCGCCGCACCCTTGGCCAGCGTCGCGACCAGCGCCACCAGACTGAGTATGAAGGCCGCAAATGCCGGCGTGGTACCCAGGTGCACCAGATGTGTCACCGCAACGCTCGAGGTAGTGGTAATACCGGCGACCGTGATGGTCATTGATGCCGCCACCAGCAGGAACTGCCGCGTCCACATCGCTTCGCGATCGCGCCACGCAGGCACGGGCGGCTGTGGCGGCGCATCGTTCAGTGTCCCCGGACCGTGGGCTGGTACAGCGCCGCTGGTTGGCGGTGCGTCACGGATGAACAGCAGGCAGAAAACCGTAATGAACACGGCGATGAGGCCCATCAGCAGCCAATTGAACCGCCAACTGTGGCTGGCCGCGACCACTGCTGCCACCAACGGCGGACCGGCGACGTTGCCGGCGGCGCCGATCATCAGATAGAAGCCGATGATGCGCGAAGAGCTCCTGGGAAACCACGAGGCAATAAGATAGACGCCCGGAATGTTGCCGGCCAACGCGTAGCCGAGACCCAGAAAAATCATGGCCAGGTAGAACAGCGGCAGGCCGCTGGCCGCGAACGCCAGCCAGAAACCGGCGGCCAGGCAGCCCCCGCCCAGCACCACCACTCGGCGGGAACCTATGCGCTTCATCAGCAGGGCCGGCAGCGGACTCGCCAGTCCGCAGGCAATGCCGAGCAGCGAAAAGCTGACCCCGGCCGCGGTCTGCGACCAGTGCAGCTCCCCGATCATGCTGAATAGCACCACACCGAGCGAGGCAAAGGTGGCGCCGTTCAGAAAGAAGAAGATCAGGCTTACCGCGACCAGTACCAGCCATTTCTGCTGCATGGGAAAGACTTCTATATGACCGGCCGCGCCACTGGATTTGGAGCGACTGACAATCACACATTCTACATGGGCGCGCGCGCGCTCGATCCGGCAGCTCGCAAGTTTGCACGCCGCGCCGCGAAGTCGCGTACGAAGCGATCCTTTTCGGCCGGCGAAATCATCAACGCGCGCGCGTCGCCGTATTCAATGCGCAGCCGATCCAGCGACAGCGCCGGGCTGCTGCCCACATCGCGCGTGGCGGCAATGCCGGCCACGTCTATCAGCGCGATGCGCCAGGCAAAGGGTCCGCTGCGAACCAGCAACGCCTCGTCGGTCAGCGTGTAGCGGGTCATGAGCAAACTCCACGCCGGAAAGCCCACACCGAGCGCGAGCAAGGGCAGGAGCAGCAGGCGCATCACTTCGGGCCCATGCATGCCCTCAGAGGCAACCACGATAGACAGCAGGATCGCGAAGCCGAACACCACCAGCATCCACACATCGACCTTGGACTGGTAGACCACTGCATTCATGGCGTGAGCTCAGGTGCCGCACCGCCTGCGCGCCACAGCAGCGTCTGACCGGGGTGGGGCACGTGGAATACCTGCGGTGCGAGCTCGTGGACGCGGCAGGCGTGCTCAAGCTCGAGCGCCGGCTCATCGATGCCCTCATCGGTGAGCCGGAAGCAGCCGAAGTGCATGGCTACACTGGTGTGCGCAGCCAGGTCCAGATGCGCGCGCACGGCGTCGTCGGGATTCATGTGCTGATCGCACATGAACCAGCGCGGCTCATAGGCGCCTATGGGCAGCAGCGCCAGCTCGGGCGGTCCGCATCGGCCGCGCAGCTCGGCAAACCACGGCGAATAGCCGGTGTCGCCAGCAAAATAGATCGTGCGCTGGCCGGCGATCCACAGTCCGCCCCACAGCGTGCGGTTCTTGGCGCCGGGCCCGCGTGTAGACCAGTGCTGCGCAGGGGTGAACATCAGCTGCACGCCACGCAGCGAGGTCTGCTGCCACCAGTCGAGTTCGACTACCGGCGCGATGCCCTGCTGGCGCAGAAAGCTGCCGTTGCCCAGTCCGGTCAGAAACAGCGGGCCGTGCGCAGCGGCCACGCGCTTGAGAGTTGAAAGGTCCATGTGATCGAAATGATTGTGACTGACGAACACCAGATCGATGGCGGGCAGACGCTCGAACGCCAGACCTGGCGCATGGACCCGGCGCGGGCCGGCCCACTGCACCGGGCTGGCGCGCTCGCAATACACCGGATCGGTCAGTATGTTCAATCCCGGAAACTGGATCAGAAAAGACGTGATTGATGAACGTGATGGCCATCTCATCGGCTGCTAAAGCATCGGGCAATGCGGGTGCGATCCGATTCTCGCGCCAGCGGGGCCACGCCACGGCGTGGCGGGTGCGCTGCCAGCGCAGAAAGTCGGCAAACGAGCGTCCGGCGGGAGCGCCCGGATTGAAGAAGTGGCGCCCATCGAAATGATCCCCGGGCGGTCCGCTGTATCCCGGGCCGCCGCCCAGGGACTGCGGCAGCTGCAGGAGTTCGGCGATCAGCTCACGGCTGCGAGTCCAGGACATCGCTATCGCTCAATCGCGCGTCACGCGCCGCGGCCGCGCCGCGAACTCCATGATGGTCTCGATTCGTACCAGCCGCTTCTCATGGTCCTCAATTTTGCTGAGCAGGGCCTTTCGGTCCTCGAGCAGCTGGTCGACCCGCTCGGTCAACAGAATGACCTCTTTGCCATAACTGAGTACCTGGCTCAGCACACTCATCTTCGCAGCGCCCTTATCCGTGCGCCGGCTCCGCTGGAGCGCCCTCGGGCCTCGCTGGTCCGGACATTGCCGCCCGGCGAGGCTGCGCCGAACAGCTCCGCAAAACCCGCCAGCGCCTGCGGATTGCGGCGCAGCCAGCTGTGCGTATCGCGCTGGGCCTGCTCACGCACGCTGCCGTCATCAAGGGCGCGCTGGCGCTGCTGCAGCGCCGCGGTATCCGAATCGATGCGGCGAATGGCCTTGCGCAGCTCGCCGTGCACTTGCGCGAGCAGCTCCATCGCCGCAGCCTCCTGCACCGTGCGCTCATCCGCAAGCGGGTCGTAGGCGTCGATCGCCCGGCGTACGATCTCGGTGGCCGATACGTTCTGCAGCTTGCTGAGCTGGCGCAGCTTGGCCACGCTGCGGCGCGGCACCAGGTATTGCTGGCGTACCAATGCATCGGCGGTTTTGTCCATTAGAGTATTATACACAGCACCTACACATACACAACTTATACACATGTTTTGTGCGGAGCGGATATGAAATTCCACGTGCTGTTTGTGATGTGCACGCTGATTGTGAGCGCACCGGGCAGCGCCGCGGCCGGCGTGAGCATGCAGGCGGCGGTAGCGCGCGGCGGCACGGTGCGCATACAGAGCCTGGCGCGGCCACTCGCCGCTGCCGGCCAGGTGCTGGTCCGGTTGCGCTTCGCCAGCGTCAATCCGGCCGACTGGAAGGGCGCATCGGGACACGCGGACGGCGATGTGGGCGAGGCAACTGACGGCGACCTGACGGCGGCAAATGCCGCGGCTATTCCAGGGGTGGACGGCTCGGGCGTCATCACGGCCCTCGGAGCGCACGTCAGCGGTTACCGTACCGGCGATGCGGTGATTGTCTGGTCGCGTGAACGCGGCACCTACGCCCAATACGTTGCGGTGCCGGTTCAGACGCTCGCACGCAAGCCCGGCAACCTGACGTTCGAGCAGGCGGCCGGCATGGCGCACGCCGGCCTCGCCGCCTGGAATATGCTGATCGACATTGCGCAGGTACGCGCTGGTCAGACCGTGCTGGTACTGGGCGCTGCCGGCGGTGTCGGCTCAGCCGCGGTACAGATTGCCAAAATCAGGGGCGCCCACGTGATCGCGACGGCTTCGGCGCGCAACAGCGAATACCTCAAATCCCTCGGCGCCGATCAGGTGATCGACTACACGCGCCAGCATTTTGAAGATCAGGTGCGCAGCGTCGATGTGGTACTCAATACCGTGGATGCGGATAACGCCTATCGCGGCCTAGCCGTGCTCCGGCAGGGCGGCTACCTAGTCTCGGTCAGTGGCTTGCCGACTCCGGAGCATTGCGCGGCGCGCGCGGTCACTTGCTCGAGGCGCACCAGAACGGGCACGCCCATCAGCGTGGCGCTCAAACAGCTCGCCGACTGGTCGCAAGCTGGCCTATACCGGGTCAATATCGATCAGACCTTTGCGCTTTCCGAGGTACTGAAGGCCTGGAACTACAGCCAAGCTGGCCATACCCGCGGCAAATCGGTGATCCGGGTCGGCGAATGACCCCGCCAGGCCGGAGTTCCCGCCCATGTGGCGCTTTAGCGTCAACGCAACGGCGCCCCGCGCGCTGTTGGCATTAGTGCAAACCGGCGGAACCTTCGGGGGGTGAGGCCGGTCTCGGTTATTACAGTAATAATTCTGGCAAGCTAGGCCCCCTAGAAGGTTTTGGAGTCGCCAAGCCGCATGAGCTACCGCATTTTGCGCACTGCACGAGCACTGCCGGCACTGCTGCTGGGGTTTGCCTGGATCGCGGCACCGGCCTGGGCCAGTCTGGGCGGGGATGTGGGATCGGTGGGCGCCGATAACGTGCAATTCAAAGGTCAGCTGGTCAGCACCCCGATGCTGCAGTACGACCGGCACGACATCACGACCGACTCGGGCACGGTGCATGAATATTTATCGCACGCCGGCAAGGTGTTTGCGGTCACGTGGCAGGGCCCGCGGCCGCCTGATCTGCGGCAGCTGTTCGGCAGCTACTTCGAGCCATTCCAGAGCGCGACGGCCGCGCAGTCCCGGCCTGGCATGCACCGTCAAGTGAGCGTTGCGCAACCCGATTTCGTCGTGCATGCCGTGGCACTGTTGCGCACGTTTCAAGGCAAAGCCTATGTGCCGAGCCTGGTCCCTGCAGGCGTGGCCGTGGCCGATCTGAAGTAGCGCCATTCTGGTGTTCCAAATAGGGCGGGAGTTCTGCATGCTGCGATGCCTTCGTTGGACTACGCTGCTTGCCGTCGCTGTTCTGACAGCCTGCGGTGGCGGCGGTAGCACCCTCTCCAGCGGCGGGGGAAGCACCAGCAGCTCCTCGAGCAGCAGTGGCGGCAACAACTTTTCTGCCGGCGGTCCCAATGTGGTGAGCATGACGGTCGGACCGGGCCCGACCGCGGGCAGCTCCACATTTAATAGTCCCTATGTCAGCGTGACGGTCTGCATCGCGGGAACGAGCACCTGCAAGATCATCACCGACGTGCTGGTCGATACCGGTTCGGTCGGTCTGCGCCTGTTTGCTTCGGTGATCTCCGGCCTGGCGCTGCCGAATCAGGTGGACACGACTGGCAACGGCAACGTCATCGCCGAGTGCCTGCCCTTTGCCGACGGCTACACCTGGGGACCGGTCGCGAGCGCCGATGTGACCGTCGGCGGCGAGAAAGCCAGCGCCGTGCCGGTCAACGTCATCGATGACACTTCCAGCTTCGTAGCTGTGCCGAGCAGCTGCACCAGTGGCAATGGTACTTCGCTGAACTCGGTCGACAATTTTGGCGCCAATGGCGTACTTGGCGTGGGCATACTGCAGCAGGATTGTGGTCCCTACTGCGCCCAGGCGGCAGTTCAGCAAACCAACACCCAAGGCGCCACGTACTACACCTGCGGCAACAACACCTGTGCGATCTACCAGGAGCTTATTGGCTCCCAGGTCACCAATCCGGTGGCGCTGTTCCCCACTGATAATAACGGCGTGATCCTGCAGTTGCCCGCGATCCCCGCCACCGGTGCCTCCACGGCCACGGGTTATCTGGTCTTCGGCATCGACACCGAGAGCAACAATGCTCTGGGCAGCGCTACCGTCCTGACCATTGATCCCTCGAGCGGAACTATCATTACGCTGTTCAACGGCCAGACGCTCATGGGAGTTCTGGATTCGGGCTCCAACGGGCTGTTCTTTGCGGACAGCGCCATTCCGAACTGCACCGGCTCTACGAATGCCGAGGAGTTCTTTTGCCCGACCTCAACGCTGATGCTGTCGGCTACCAATCAAGGTGAGAATGGCAACTCGGTACTGACGCCATTCCAGATCGCCAATGAGAATTCGCTCAATGGATCGTTCTTCGCGCTCGACGACGTCGGCGGCAGCACCGCGACCATCACGGGTCTGAGCGACCAATTCTTCGATTTTGGCGTGCCGTTCTTCTACGGCCGTACGGTGTTTACCGGAATCGAAGGCACCACGGCCGGCAGCGCCGCGGGGCCCTACTACGCCTACTGATCCGCGGCGGCCCCGCGCGCTGAAGAGTGCTTAATCCGCACCTGCCATAGCTGCGCTGAGCGTATTCTCTGTCGCAGGCAGACCCATGCACTATCAAACTCTCGCTAAAGCGCTTTCGCTGGCGCTGGCACTGATCACAGCCGCCGCATCGCTCCACGAGCGCACTCCCGGCATGGCGAGCGCGCACGCTCAGGATGCGAACGCGACTTCCGAAGCTGACATCACCTATTTCTACCGGAACCCCAGTGTCGAGCGTGTGGCGCGAATTGTCAGTTATCTGAACACCTCGGCATTGCTCGACAAGCCCAGTGCTGAACCGGCGACCATTGGCTTCCTGGCCGCGGCATTTGACCGCTACCCGAAGAATATCGATGCCATGATCCCGCAAGGATTGTCCGCGCGGACGCAGGGGGTTATTGCGCTGTCGCTGCGGCTCGCGGGACAGGAAACCCGGGCAAAGGCGGTGGCTGAGCGCCTGCGGGCGAGCGGTGCCGCGGTGCCGGATCCCGCTCGCGTCCCTGCAAGTTTTGACTCGCTCACGGCCACCGGACCGAATGAGTTTGACATGCTCTGGGGCGCGAGTTTCGCCACCGGCGATCCACGTTATGCCTCCAGGATCCTGGCGCGCTTCGCTGCGATCGCCAACGTGGATGGCAATGCAGAAGACATGCTGACGATCGCCCGCAGTTTCGGAGCTGGCGCTGATCTGCACTGGGTTACGGACAAGCATGGCGCCGACCAGGCGCGCGAATTGATCATAGGGTCGTCGGCACTTTGGGCACTTCAGTCAAATGCCGAGCAGCACGATTTCGTGCGTGCACTGGTGAACGATTACATCCGAGCACACCCGGCAGAGCCGGCCGCAAAGGCGCTGCTGACGCTGGGGCGCGAATATGGCCATTACGATATCAAGCAGGTCATCTCCGTCGCCCCGGGCGCGTCCGGCAAACCCTCGGTCACAGTCAACATCATCTATCTCAGCCGGATTGTCGATGACCTCGGACGGCACGCGGCCGTGTATCCGCCGCATTTCGAATCCGCCGAGGATCGTCAGCGCGCCGAACGCGACGTGGTCGCGATCTCGGCGCTGCTGGATCCTATATCCGACAAGTTTTCGCATAACCCCGTATTGCTCATGCGCCTGGCGCTACTGCACGCATTCGGTCATAACCTGGATGTTCCAGGCTCGGCACCCAAGGCGGTCGCGGCGTTCACGAGCCTGCTGAACCTGGCGCCTGACGATCCGCAGGCGAACTACCGCTACGGCGTGTTCCTGGCTTCGAGCACCAAAAGCGGCGAGGCGATCCCGCTACTCGAGAAGGCGAAGAGCCTTGGTGTTGCGGATACCGATTACTGGCTGGGATGGAGCTACGCGGTAGCAGGGAACAAGGCCAAAGCGGTTGAAAACCTCGAGAGCTACACGAAGCGCATGCCGGGCGACCAGAATGCTGCCGCCATTCTGGATGCCGTTCGCAACGACAAATTCAACATCAAACCGATGAACACCCCGCCGTAAGCATTAGTGCGTGCCCGCGTTCTAAAGTCCCGGCGGCGCGAGCGGAGAGACTCCAATCAGCATGACATGCAGCCTGAGCAGGAACAGCGCGTAAAGCGCCAACCCGAGCACCACCGCGATCAGATCGTTGAAACGAGATGGCGGCGCATGCGGCGGCGACGCCTTGACGCGGCGCTTGAGCGAAATGCGATCGACGATCGCCCAGAGCAGAAATGCGCCAAACAGCAGCACGTCGGCCAGCGTGCCGGCCGCGAGCAGATGCGCAGTCGCCCAGAGTTTGACTGCCGCCAGCATGGGATGTTTTGCCTTCGCCTGGATTGCTCCGGGCAGATAGGCGGCCAGCAGCAGCGGGAACACCGGCAGCATCAATATAAAGGTCAGGTATCGCAGCCAGCCCGCGGGCACGTACAGCACAACCGGCATCTGTCGCGCGTGCGCGAACCCCACCACCATCAGCACGAAGCCGGCCAGACTGAGCAGGCTGTAGACCGCCTTCCAGGCGCCTTGGCCGACAAACAGCAGCATGCGTTCGCGCCAAAAGGGCGCCACAATCGCCACTGAATGCAGTCCGAAGAACAGGATGAGTCCAAGGATCAGCGTCAGCATCGTATAATCCCCGCAACGATGGCGCCCCATGATGCGCCATCGCGCGCACGAATTCGAAACTTAGGAGCACTCATGACGGGACTAAGGATTCTTGGGCCGGCGCTGGCGGCCGCCGGGCTGTTGGCCGCCTGCATGCTGTCGGATGCGGCGGCAACCGGGTTCAGCATCGATATACCCACGATCAAGCCCAACAGCACTCTGAGCGACGCGCAGGTCTACAACGGCTTTGGCTGCAACGGCAAGAACGTATCCCCGGCCTTGAAGTGGAGCGGCGCGCCAAGCGGCACCAAGAGCTTCGCGGTAACCGTCTACGATCCCGATGCGCCGACCGGTTCCGGCTGGTGGCATTGGGTGGTCTACAACATTCCCGCGACGGTGAGCTCGCTGCCCGAACACGCTGGCGACGCCGATGGCAAACAGCTGCCCGGCGGCGCCGTGCAGGGTCGAACCGATTTCGGAACGAGCGGCTTCGGTGGCGCGTGCCCGCCGGCTGGAGACAAGCCGCATCGATACATCTTTACCGTGTATGCGCTCAAGACCGAGAAGATCGATGTGCCGGCGGGCAGTACCGCTGCCATGGTGGGCTATATGCTGAATGCCAATCAGCTCGCCAAGAGCAGCTTGACCGCGCGCTACGGACACTGAGCCGCGCCGGGAATGCAATGACCACTGCGATGAGCGCGACTGAGGTCGAGATCCAGCAACTCAAGGTCCATGCCGATGGCCGCGGCAGCGTATTCGAGCCGCTCGAACCGGCCCTGCTGCACGGGTGGCGCAACGTGCATGCGGTAGTCACCGAGCCCGGAGCGATTCGCGGCAATCACCGGCATCTGCGCGGCACCGAGATCACGGCCGTGCTCGGACCCGCGTTGGTGCGTTACGCGTGCGGCGAGCGGGTAGAAGAAGTCTCGGTGCCGCCCGGTGAAGCGTGGCGCTTCATGTTTCCGCCTGGCACCGCGCACGCCTTCAAGAACACCGGTAGCAAGCCGTTTGTGCTTGTGTCCTTCAACACCGAAGCGCACGACGCTGCACGGCCGGATGTCGAGCGCGTAGAACTGATCTGCTGACGAGATCGTGTGCCTGGCGCCGCCGCGCATTGTGGTCTGGTTTTCAGCGCCCGCCTGATGGCGGCGCTGCTCGGGCTGGCGGTACTGCAGGCCGCCGGCGTCGTGCCGCAGGATGCCATCGGTGCGGCCCGCAGCCTGCGCCTTCAGGGCTGTGATGGTCACCCGGGCGTACGCGCCCCCCTGCGCTCGAACGTGACGCTGAACGGCGCGGCAGTGCAATGGTCGCGTGGTGCGAGCCTGAAAATGGCGATCGCACATTCCGGATACCGCGAAGATCAATCGGCCGGATTGCATCTGAGCGGTACCGCCCAGGCGCTCAGAGGCGCACTGTCGCAGAATCTGTGCGCGGCGTTGACCGATCCAGCCATGACCGACATCGGCATTTTTGAACACGACGACGGCATCTGGATCATTTTGGCGGCGCCGTTTGCGGCGCCGAGCGATGCTGCCGCGAACAGCGTCACCAGCGAGATTCTGCAGCTGGTGAATGCCGCGCGCGCGCAGGCTCGTCAGTGTGGCCGCAGCACCATGCCCGCTGCACCGCCGCTGCGACTGAGTGAACCGCTGAACCAGGCAGCGCTCGCACACGCGCAGGATATGCTGCGCTACCACTACTTCGAACATACCGGTCACGACGGCAGCAGCCCCGCGCAGCGCATCACCGCGGCCGGCTATCGCTATCGTATAGTCGGTGAAAATATCGCCTCGGGACCGGAAACGCCGCGGGAGGCCGTGCAGGGCTGGTTGTCCAGTCCCGGGCATTGCCAGAACATCATGGATGTGCGCTTCGAGGAAACAGGCGTCGCCTTCGACGCCAGCCGTAGCGGCGAACCCAACATCTATTGGGTGCAGGAATTTGCCGCTGCGCGCTGAACCTATCGTGGAGACAGTAATGAGCGAGTACTCAGCTGAAGTCATCTGGCAGCGGGGGGAGGCGCGATTCGTCGATAATCGCTACAGTCGCGCGCATAAGCTGCGATTTGACGGCGGGCTCGAGGTGCCCGCCTCATCCTCGCCGCACTCGGTACCGTTACCGTGGTCGGATCCAGCAGCGCTCGATCCCGAAGAGGCGTTCATCGCCTCGCTTTCCAGCTGCCATATGCTGTGGTTTCTTTCAATCGCGGCCAAGCGTCAGTATTGCGTTGATCGCTACCGCGACCTGGCCGTCGGCACGCTGGGGCAGAATGACCAGCGCCAGTGGTGCATGACACTGGTCACGCTGCGGCCCGAGGTCGAATTCTCCGGCGCGTCGCGTCCGACGCCTGCCGATATCGAATCGATGCATCATGCCGCGCACGAGCAATGCTACATCGCGCATTCCGTGACCTCGGAGGTGCGCTGCGAACCCGTCATTCGGCCCTGAGCGCAGCTACCAACTAAGAGCCCAACGCATGACGGATCGCGCCACGCCCGATGTACCTCAGGAACCCGCGGCTAGCGCGCCTGTCCCAGCGCCCAAAGATGCGCAAGCACGTCCAAACCCGGAGAATTCAGATCCCATGCTCGATGTCCACGCTCCCAACCAGTCTGTGCATACCTTGAAGGATTTTCTGATTCACATTGCGGCAATCACCATTGGTCTGCTGATTGCGCTCAGTCTTGAAGCAACGGTTGAATGGGTTCATCACAAGCATCAGGCGCAGCAGGCGCTTGAACTACTGAAGCAGGAAGTGGATCGGAACCGGATCGTACTGGAGAACGATATGAGATCCGGTGATCTCGGGGAGCGCAATCATCGTGCCGCGCTGGCTGTGTTGCAGCGTTTGCGATTGGGCACTCGCAGCCCGAACGATCGTCTCATATTCGTGCGTAAATTCGACCCTTTCGGCTCCACGGCCTGGAAAGTTGCGCACGAGTCCGGCGCAGCAGCTTACATACCGTATGAATTGATGGCGCGATACGGCGATATCTATGAAACGCAGCAACTGATCAACGATGCTGCGATGTCCGTCTACGCCGATTTGCAGAGTGCTACGTCGATTCTCAATACCGAGGCGGAAGATCAAAGCGGCAAGGAGGAAGCCGGTATTCAACGCGACGCGGAAAGTGCCGATGCGCAGGCGCTGCAGTTACGTACGCCGGACTCACGATCCGAAACAGCGGAGAATGAAGTCAACGCGAGCTTGAGTGGGCGCCCTGATCTCGCGACTCTAACGCCGGTGCAGATTGATCACCTAGAACAGGGTTTTCAGCAGGCCATCACCAACGATCGCCGCGTACATCGGCTTTACATCGCCCTGGACGTTCTCTATGCCTCGCTTGCAAGGTGATTACGCCGCTTCTTGATGGGCTACTTATGCATGCAGCGGCGTGGCTGTGCTTACTTCGGTTGAGACTCTCACGGCAGCCCCGCGTTTCAATTCAAGCGCTGTCAGGCATCCCCGCCTGACTGCCTGGGGAAAGGCGATGCTTGTTCTGACAGTCGTCTTTGGTGCTGTCGCGACCGCTGTCTCATTGGCCCTGGTTTGGCGCATTGCTAGCACCGGCTTGACCAAAGCAGCGCTACCGGCCGTTATCACGGTGCTGATATTTGATTTGGTGCCGGCCGGCTTCGTTGTGTTGCTGCACAAAACGTATCAGCTCGTCCTAACCGGACGTTTTTCCACCGGCATTGTGGTCGCGGCCAGGATCAGGTCCACGACATCCTGGGGTCTTTTCTATGACTTTCTGGATGGGAGCGGCCAGGTCGTGCGCGGTAGCTCCTCGCGTCGCTTTTACACCGTGGCGTTGGCGCGTTGTTTTTATGGTGCCGAGATGGGCAGCTACTTTGGAGTCGGGTCCTATGTGCCGGTGCTCCACGGCGCCGATGATTCTTCTAAAAATGCACTTTACGTTTCTTTCCCCTGGGCAATCTGAAGCGCAGTGATGCTCTAAGTGAGCTCCTGCTCCATCAGCAGCGGCCCCGAGCCCTGAGCCGACACGGTATCCCCAGGATTGCGCAACTGGCATACCTTCAGCGACAAGCACCCGCAACCAATGCAGCTATCAAGCTGACCGCGCAGTCTCTGCAACAGCGCGATCCTGCGGTCCAACTCTGCTCGCCACTCGCAAGACAATCGCTGCCAGTCCCTGGCGGTGGGCGTGCGTCCGCCAGGCAAAGAATCAATCGCCTGTTTGATCATTGACAAAGGCAGCCCCAGGCGCTGCGCGACTTTGATGATCGCAACACGCCGGAGCACATCCCGGCTGTAGCGGCGCTGATTGCCGCTGCTGCGCCAGCCCCTGACCAGCCCCTTTGCTTCATAGAAATGAACGGTCGATACAGCGACACCGCTGCGCGCGGCCACTTGGCCCGACGACAGTGGCCGATCGAGTTTCTCCGGAGTAATCCTTGCCACCGGCATACCCTCTTGACCTCAAGTGCGGTTGAGGTTTTACGCTGGCGCTCATCTGGAATCAAGGTACTGCCGTCGGCAGGCCTCGAATTGGGGACGTCAGCAGGGAGAGTGGCATGACGCGCGGACCATGCTCAGCACCATAGCTCTATTTTCCAGCTCCCGCCGCCACGGGAATACTGGACAGCTCATCGATCGCATAGCGTTGGAGCTGAATATCGAGGTGGTCGATCTCGCCGGCCGGCGCATGTCCTCGTATGACTACCAGCACCTGAACAGGAATGATGACTTCGAGCCGCTCATGCAGCGGGTGCTGGCGCACGATCAGATCATCTTTGCAACACCAATCTATTGGTACTCGGTCAGTCCGGCAATGAAAGTATTTCTCGATCGGATCTCCGATCTGCTCGAACTTCCGGACCTGCTTGCCGAAGGCCGAAGATTGCGGGGAAAGAAGGCGTACTTGGTCTGCACGTCGGTCGATGAGCAGCCTTCGACAACATTCCTGGCTGCGTTTCGCGAGACCTTCGATTATCTCGGCATGCACTTCGGTGGCGTGGCGCACGTCAACTGCGAAAAAGGATATTTGCCGGCTGTGCACGATTCGGCAGCATTGAAATTTGCAGCCCTCGTCAGGGGCGCGGTTCCGGTACCAGCCTAGAACAATGGCATTGCGGCCGGCAGCCGCACGGCAGCGAGTGCACGGGCCTCGAGCGAATCGTGCCGTACCAGCGAGGCGACCTTTACCCCAAGCAGCCGCAAGCGCCGCTCGAGCGCTGCACGCTTGAGGCATTGGCCGGCCGCGCGCCGAATCAACACGGCATCGCTGGTGTAGCGTTCGAGAGTTTGCTCGCGCGTCGCGCGCTGAAAGTTGTCGTAGCGCAGTTTGACGCCTATGGTCCTGCCGACGTATCCATGCCGCTGTAGATCCAGGGCCACCCGTTCGCACAGGTCGGTAAACACCGCACGCAACTCATCGCGATCGCGCACCGCGTGCAGGTCGCGCTCGAAAGTGGTCTCGCGGCTCATCGATACCGGCTCGCTCTGCGTCACGACCACTCGCTCGTCCCTGCCCCAGGCGGATTCATGCATCCAGGCGCCGTGATTGGGCCCGAAATGCTGCACCAGCCAGCTGGGCTCGCAGCCCGCGAGTTCGCCGATGGTGCGCACGCCGAGATCCTCGAGTTGCGAGCTCGCCTTGGGTCCGATGCCGTTGATCTTGCGGCACGGCAACGGCCAGATTTTCTGAACCAGCTCGGATTCGTAGACGATCGAGATACCGCGCGGCTTGCGAAATTCGCTCGCCATCTTTGCAATCAACTTATTCGGGCCGACGCCGATCGAACAAGTCAGGCCGGTATGCCGCTCGATGGCGTCCTGGATCCGTGCCGCCAGTGCGCGTCCGCCCTCGAGCTGTCCGCCGTCGGCATCGGTGAAATCGATATAAACCTCATCGACACCGCGGTCTTCGACCACCGGCGCGAACTTCGCGATCACTTGTTTGAACGCAGCCGAGAACCGGCGGTACTCGTCGAAATCCACCGGCAACAGAATCGCCTGCGGACACAGCTGTGCGGCCTTCATCAGACCCATGGCCGAATGCACCCCGAACTCGCGCGCCGCGTAGGTGGCAGTGGTCGCTACGCCGCGGCCGGTGTAATCGCGCAGGCGCGGAAACTGCTCGGACTTCGCGCCCACGACGGCCTGCCGCCGCCGGCCGCCGCCGATGACTACCGGCAGGCCGCGCAGCTGCGGATAGCGCAGCAATTCCACCGACGCGTAGAACGCGTCCATGTCGAGATGGGCGATACGCCGGATTGGCGTGGTCGGATTGGCGCTCATTGCAGCTTAAGCAAACCTCAACACACCTTGAGCTCTTCGCGCCGTGCGCGCATTTCAGACGCGCATCCTGTCTCACAGCCGCTCAAGGCTCAAGACTCGAAAGCAAACAGGAGATCGACATGTCGTACATCACAAGAATTTGGTTGGGTGCGGTCGCGGTACTGGTATCCACCCTTTGGCTCACGGCCGTCGTGGTCGTGCCGGCTGCAGCAGCCGCTGGCGAGCTGCATTCGATAACGGTGAAATTCGCGGATCTGGACCTCAACCGGGCCGCCGACGTCAAGGTGCTGTATCGCCGCATCCATGTGGCGGCCGAGGACGCCTGCGGCGAGAAGGAGCTGACCGGCTCGCATGTGATACTGCTGTCCTGGCGGCGTTGCGTCGAGCTGGCCGTCAACCAGGCGGTGCTGCAGCTGGATCGGCCGGCACTGAGCGCCTACCATCAGCAGCTCACGGCAGACTCCGCGCGGAAGGGCTGAACTATCGCAAACCCCAAGAGTGTCCAGAGCCGGCGTCGTCGACCCGGAAAAGGCCCAGTCCCCCGGGCCACATTACGCAGGCTGCCCTTGGGTAGCCTGCGGGTGTTTGTGGCGGTCGCCGATCACCTGAATTTTACCCGCGCCGCCGATGCGCTCGGGGTCACGGCCAGTGCCGCCAGTCTGCAGATCCGTGCGCTCGAGGACTATCTGGCGCGACCGCTGTTTCGGCGCGACGGCCGCCACGTGCACCTGACCAGCGAGGGCGCCTGCCTGCTGCCGCGCGTGCAGCAGGCGCTCACGGACATCGAGCGCGCCATCGACGATGTCCGCGGCGGCCGCGATGCCGGTCCGGTCAAAGTCACGACGCTGTCGTCATTTCTGCATCAATGGCTGCTGCCGCGCCTGGCCCGGTTTCGCAGCAAGCATCCTGGCGTGGATCTGCACCTGCAAAGCTCGGCCAATACCGTGGATTTCGTGCGCGAGGATTTCCACATGGCGATCCGATTCGGCACCGGCGGCTGGCCCAATGTCAGAGCTGAGAAGTTGCTGGACGAGTGGTTGCTGCCCGTCTGCACGCCAGCGCTGTACAAGAAATTCGGCCCGGTGCGCGGCGTCGATGATTTGCGCCGCTATCCGCTGCTGCACAGTGTCAGCGAGCCCTGGACTGCCTGGTTGTTTGACGGTCGCGCCGATGACCCTTCCGCCGGTTTTCGCGGAGCGCTGTATGACGATTCGCAGGCCGTCGTGCGCCTGGCGGTGCAGGGAGACGGGTTGGCCCTGGGGCGCTGGTGCCTGGTTGCGGACGATATCGCCAGCGGTGCGCTGGTGGTCGCCGGCGATCGCCCGATCCGGTACGAGCGAAGCTACTGGGCGGTCTGGCCCAATCGCTCGCATGAGCTGCCCGGCGTACAGGCCTTGATCGGCTGGTTAAGGGCCGAGGCGGCAGATTTTCCTGGGCCGCCGGGCGCGCCCCAGGGGCGGACAATTGTTTCTAAGGCGAAACAATAAGCGCTTCCACGCCCAGCATAACTATCCAATCTGTACCAATCCCGGTCGGCTAACGTGCCGTAGCAGCGCGTTACGCGCCCGCCATTGCTCCGAGGGCGTCAGCGCAGTCAGGTATTGCACTTCGCCGCCTGCGTACGTGGCCATGGGTACACCGTCAGCCAGCAGCAGGCGATTGCCCGCAAGGGCCGCGATCCGTGCTCCCGGGGTCACGATCCCGGCGAGATTCAAAGGGTCGGCGGCGCTCAGCGACACCAGCACACCGTCTCGCTCACGCTTGCGTACCGCGCGCAGCGCGCCGACCGCGTCCGGCAGTGCGTACTGCTCGCCGCTGACGCCGGCCACGAAACGTCCGCCGCGGATGTGCCCCTGCGCCTCGAGTCGTCTATAGGCGCGCAGCAGCGCATGCCACGGCGGTAGCCACTGCGCCTCACGCGCCAGCAGCCGGCGGAACACGACCCCATACCGGCGCAACAGCAACCAGGCTACGGATTCGTTGAGCTCGGCCTGCTCGCAGGTGCCGGCCGGCGCCGCCGGGGCCCCGAGGCGATGGATCAGGCTCCAGCGGCCGGCGTCTTCCAGTCCGAACTGCGCGGCGCGCCGGCCGCGGGCAGCCAGCTTGCGCTTACGCTGGAGCGGCATCAGCAGCGCGCGCAGGCCGCCGAAGCTATCGGCGCTGAGCCGTCCGGCCGCGACCAGTTCGGCAAGGCTGCTCTCGGCCTGCGCCCGCAGCAGTCCGGTGCCCTGCATGAGTTCGTCGAAGAATGAGGCGCCGTGCCGGTGCAGATAGTCGGCCACCGCCTGCGCGTTGGCCGAGAGCGCCGCTTCCTGGCCATCCAGCCGTCGCAAGCTCTGCCATAGCGGCCAGTTCTTGCGCGTCAGTAATGCTATGGGCGTCGCGCGCACCGGGCCGGCCGTAGCGCTGGCCGGTCTATCCAGCCGCGCCCACAGCGCCCGGCCCGACAGGCACAGGCTGTCCAGCCAGGCGCCATCGTAGTCCTGCAGTCGCGCCGCCAGCACATCGGCCTCCCAGGCCACCGCCGGCACCTCGAAACCTTCGAGCTGCTCGATGACGGCGGCCAGGCTGGCCACACCCTCGGGCCGAGGCGTGCGCGTGAGACCCTGCCAATCGAGCAGAAAGCGCATGAAGTCGGCGCTCGCCACCGGTTCGATTTCGGCGCGCAGCGAGCGAATGGTGTAGCGGTGTATGCGTGCCAGCAGGCGCCGTTCGCACCACTCAAGCTCAACCACATCGGCTGTGAACTGTCCGCGCAGCACGAAACCTTCGGTCTCGAGCGCAGCCAGCGCGGCCTCGACATGCGCACCCGGCCATGACAACAGCTCCGACAGCGCCGCTGCAGTGGTCGGTCCCATGGCCTGCAGGCGGCCGCGCAGCAGCTCTTGCCGCGCCTGCTCCACCTCCCAGGTTCGCTGCCGGTACTCCGCGGGCGCATCGATCGCCGGCTGCAGCACGTGGTCGGGATAAATGCGCTCGAGCATGGGCAGCTGTTCAGCAGCAACCCAGAATGTCGCGCCCGCTGCGGCACCGCTGGCAATGCGCAGTCGGGTCGCGCGACGCTGCTGCACCAGCGACTCGAACGCCGTGGGCTGCCCGAGCGCGAGCGCTTCGGCCTGGGTCATCGCCCCCAGCAGCATCAGCGCATCGTGCAGCTCGTCCGGGCCTTCCGCACCGGGCCATGCCTCGCTGCGCACCGCATCGATCGCGGCAGGGTCCAGGCGGCCGAATGCCCCCGCACTCTGCGGATCGAGCCAGCGACGCGACGCCACCGCTTGCGTGCGGCGCTCTTCGAGTGGCGCGTCGTCCAGGTAGGCGTACGGCCGCGCGTTCAGAATTTCCTGCGCCAGCACCGAGGGCTGCGGCAGATCGCGCATCACGGTCTGGATTTCCCCGCGCTCCATGCCGGACAGCAGCGCCACCAGGCCGTCAATATCCATGGCTTCATGCAGACAGTCGTGCAGCACCTGGCGCACCAGCGGATGATCCGGCACCTCGCGCTCGCCGGCCAGATTCTCGCCGCACGCCAGCTGCTCCGGGAATACCACCGAAATCAGATCCTCCGCGGCCATGCGCTGCAGTGGCGCCGGGGTCTTCTTGCCCGCTCGCGAGCGCCGAACCGCCAGTGCGATCGTGACCACCCAGCGCCAGCGGGTTGCGAACAGCGGCGCATCCAGCAGGGCTTGCACCAGCACCGACTCGGCACTGCGGCTGTTGAGAAAGCGCGGCAGATCCTCGAGCGCGAAGCTGTGGGTCTCGCCGAGCGACAGCACAATCGCATCTTCGGTGGCGGCGGCCTGCAGTTCGAAGTTGAACGCGCGGCAGAAACGCTTGCGCAGCACCAGCCCGAAGGCGCGGTTGATGCGCGCGCCAAAGGGCGAATGAATCACCAGATGCATGTCCCCGGCCTCGTCAAAGAATCGCTCGAACACCAGCCGCTGCTGAGTCGGCAATTGCAGCAGCACCGCCTTGGCGCTGGCCAGATACTCGACCAGCTGGCGCGCCGCCGTGGCCGACAGCTCATGCTGTGCGCACACCTGGGCGATGCAGGCCTCGATGTGTGCGCGGTCAATGATCGGCAACGCAGCGTCGATCTGCGCCCGCAGACTCGAGACCGCCAGCGACAGCTCGGCGCTGCGCGCCGGCGCCTCTCCGAGCCAGAACGGCATTGTCGGCGGCTGGCCCTTGGCGTCCTCGACGCGCACACGGCCGGCCTCGACGCGCAGTATTCGGTACGAGCAGTTTCCGAGTTGAAACACATCGCCGGCGAGGCTCTCGACGGCGAAATCCTCATTGAGCGTGCCGATGAAAATGCCGGTGGGCTCGAGCACCACCTGGTAGTCGGCATTGTCGGGAATGGCGCCGCCGCAGGTGATGGCGGTCAGGCGCGCACCGCGCCGTGCGCGCACGCGTCGATTCACCGCGTCGCGGTGCAGATAGGCGCTTTGCCGGCCGCGACGGGTGGCAATGCCGTCGGCGAGCATTCGCAGCAGCTGGTTGAAATCGCGGCGCTCCAGTGCATGGTAGGGCCACGCGCGCCGCACCAGATCGTACAGCTCATCCTCACCGTACTCGCGCGCACTGACCTCGGCCACCAGTTGCTGCGCCAGCACGTCGAGCGGCTGCACCGGAATGCACAACGCGTCGAGCTCGCCGGCGCGCACGGCATCGAGCAGCGCCGTGCATTCGATCAGCTCATCGCGACTCAAGGGCAGCAGCCGCCCCTTGGGCACACCGCCGACCGCATGATTGGCGCGACCGACGCGCTGCAGAAAAGTCGAGATCGAACGCGGGGTCCCGAGCTGGCACACCAGCTCAACATCGCCGATGTCGATACCGAGCTCGAGCGATGCGGTGGCCACCAGCGCCCGTAGCTGGCCGGCCTTGAGCCGGCGTTCGGCATCGAAGCGCTGCTCTTTTGCGAGGCTGCCGTGATGCGCGGCGATAGCATGCTCGCCGATGCGCTCGCTCAAATGCCGCGTCACGCGCTCGACCATGCGGCGGGTGTTGGCAAAAATCAATGTCGTGCGGTGCGTCCGGATCAATTGCGCCAGTCGGTCGTAGAGGTTTTCCCAGACCTCATTGGACATCACCGCCTCGAGCGGTGAGTCCGGCAGCAGCAGCGCCAGATCGCGCCCACGCACGTGGCCGCGGTCGACAATGACGCAGTCATCGCCGTGCGCCGCCCCGGCCAAAAATCGTGCAATCTCCTGAATCGGTTTTTGCGTTGCCGACAGGCCGATGCGCTGCAAGCGCCGACCGCACAGGCTCTCGAGCCGCTCGAGCGACAGCGCCAGATGCGCCCCGCGCTTGCTGGCCGCCAGCGCGTGAATTTCATCGACGATTACGCTGCGCGTGGTCGCAAGCATCTTGCGGCCTGAATCGCTGGTGAGCAGCAGGTACAGCGACTCCGGGGTCGTGACCAGAATATGTGGCGGGCTCCTGCGCATGGCGGTGCGCTCAGCCTGCGGGGTATCGCCGGTGCGCACCTGAGTGCGAATGGGCGCGGCGTCCAGGGCCATGGCCGCGAGTTCCGCCGCGATACCGGCCAGGGGCTGCTCAAGATTGCGTTGAATGTCGTTCGACAGCGCCTTGAGAGGTGAGATGTACACCACCTGAGTGGCGTCCGGCAAATCGCCGGCGACCGCCTGGCGCACCAGCTGATCGATGGCGGACAGGAATGCGGCCAGCGTTTTGCCCGAGCCGGTGGGCGCCGCAATCAGCACATCGCGCGCACGTGCGATTGCCGGCCAGGCGGCACTCTGCGCCGCCGTGGGTTCCGGAAACTGCGACGCGAACCAGCGCGCCACGGCAGGATGGAAATGTTCGATCATGGATGTTCGATTCTACCGCACCCGCACCCGCACCCGCACCGGCGGGCACACGCGAGTGGATATGGGGGCGCCAAGCGTATATATAGTGGCAAGCAAGCCCTATCCAGCCTGTGTTTTGACCCGAGTATGCCTCAGATCCAATCTCAAATCGGCTTCAGCATCTTTCCGACCCTGGTCGGCCGCTGCGCCATAGCCTGGGGTCAGCGCGGCATCCTTGCGGTGCAGCTGCCGGAGGCCAACGAGAGTCAGACCCGCGCCCGGCTGCTGCGCTCACTGGCGGACGCCCGGCCCATGACTGCGCCGCCGCATATCCGGCGCGTCATCGACGACATGGTGGCGCTGCTCGAGGGCGAGCCCTGCGATCTGCGCCATGCCGTGCTCGATATGAAGGGTTTGTCGCCGTTCCAGCAGCGCGTGTACGAGATCACGCGCACGATCGCGCCCGGGCAGACACTTTCCTATGGTGAAGTCGCGCTGCTGTGCGGCGATCGCAGCGCGGCACGCGCGGTGGGTCAGGCCCTCGGACACAATCCTTTTCCGATCATCGTGCCCTGCCACCGCGTGCTCGGCGCCGGCGGCAAGAGCGGCGGCTTCTCGGCCCCTGGCGGCGTTACGACCAAGCTGCGGCTACTGAGCCTTGAGCCCTCGGGACTGTTTCAGCTGGCGCTGCCCCAGACTTCCGTGGCGACCTCCACCACCAGTTCCAGTTTGCGCCGTTGAATCTGCGGCGTGATGCAATTGCCGTACTCGGTACTGGCAAAGCCGCATTGCGGGCTCAGGCAGATGCGCTCGAGCGGCACATAGCGGCTGGCCTCATCGATGCGGCGCTTGAGCGCATCCTTTGATTCCAGCACTGCCGACTTTGAACTCACCAGACCCAGCACCACTTTCTTATCCTTCGGTATGAATCGCAGCGGCTCGAAGCCGCCGGCGCGCTCGGTATCGTATTCGAGAAAAAACGCGTCCACATGCGGCTGCGAAAACACAATCTCCGCGACCCGGTCGTAACCGCCCTCTGCCATCCACATGCTGCGATGATTGCCGCGGCAGGTATGCACCGTCACCGTCATGCCCGCGGGCGCGCCGGCGGCGATGGCATCGACCACTTCGGCATAGCGCGCAGCCACCGCGTCCGGATCGAGACCGTCCTGACGCATGCGCGCACGGATGGCTTCATCACAGATGGTGGCGAACACGATCTCATCGAGTTGCAGGTAGCTGCAGCCGGCGGCAGCGAGGTCGGCGATTTCCTCGTGATAGGCGCGAATAATGTCGTGCCAGAACTCCTCGATATCCGGATACACCTGCTCGCTGACGCTCGCGCGCCCGCCGCGCATGTGAATGTAGGTCGGCGATGGAATGCACAGCTTGGGCGTGCCGGTGGTGGCGGCGCGAAGAAAACCGAAATCCGCCACCGCGATCGGGCGGGTGCGCCGGATCTTCCGGTTCACCGCCAGCATCGAATGCGTCTCACCGCTTTCGCCTTGCGCGCCCCTGAACTTGACCGCGTAGTTGCTGTGCATGGGCGCAATACCGTCCAGGGCGGTCAGAAAATCAACCAGAAAATGAGCCCGGCGAAACTCGCCATCGGTGATACCCGAAAGGCCCGCGACCTCCTGCATGGCGACCACATCGGCAATGGCGGCATCCTCGATCCCCGACAATGCCGCGGCGGTGATTTCGCCGCGTTGTGCCTGGGCGCGTGCCGCGCGCAAGCCTTCCGGGCGCAGCAGGCTGCCGACATGATCGGCGCGGAACGGCGGTACTTTGGGTTCCACGGCCCCATGATAAGCAATTGTGCTGCCCGAATGGCCAGCATAAGATCCCGCTTCCCCAAATTCTGGAGCATGCCGATGAATCCATTCCGAACCGCACTAGCGGCCCTTGGCTTAACCGTGGCGGTCAGCGCTTCGGCATTGGCCGCGCCCGTCACTTTCATTCCGAACGCGGATCACACCTTTGTGCGCTTTTCGTATGACCACCTGGGTTTTTCCACCCAGGAATCGCGCTTCAACAAGACCACGGGCACCGTCATTCTCGATCCGGAGGCCAAGACCGGCTCGGTGAATCTGGTAATCGACACCACCTCGGTCGACACCGGCTCGGAGCTCTTCAATGGTCACATTCAGGGCGCCGACTTTCTCGATACCTCGCACTTTCCGACTGCGACCTTCAAATCCACCTCGGTCAAATTCGACGGCGATAAACCGGTCAGCGTCGTGGGCCAGCTCACGCTCAAAGGCGTCACCAAACCGGTTACGCTGAACGTGACCTTGTTCAAACACGGCATGAACATGATGAAGAAGGACGGCATCGGCGCCAACGCCACCACCACGCTCAAGCGCAGCGATTACCAGATGGCCAAGTATGTGCCCATGGTGGGCGACGATGTGACCGTGACCATCGCCCTGGAGGCCGCCGCACCGTAGCAAATCCCGGGCGCTGCCGGTCGAGGTGTGACGCGCATCGCATTGCGCCTCGACTCCGGTAGCGTTCGGCGTAATCCTGACGGCACCATCACTTAAGATGCCGTCCGCCCAGCCGATAATCCCAAAATGATCTTGCTGGGCGCGCCCCGTTTTGCAGCATCACTCGCGCCGGATGCAACCCAACGCCAGCAAGTTGGGCACTGACAGCCACAGTGGCACGGTGACGAGCGACTATGCGAATCCTCGATCAGCAGTGCGCGGGCCGCGTCCTCAGCTTCCTGAGTGCAATGCTGTGGGCCATGTGCCAAAGGGCGAACCCGGCCGACCTCAACCTGTCGGTGCTCGACGCCGGTGGTCATGGCGTCGAAGGCATCGTTTTCGTCGCCCAGCCCCAGTTCGAATTGCCCAATAAGCATCCGATTCGCACTGCCATCATGGATCAGCAGAAGATGCAGTTTGTGCCGAATATTGTGGTGATCCAGGCCGGCACCGGCGTCGAATTTCCCAACAGCGATCAGATCGAACACCAGGTCTATTCGTTTTCGGCCGCCAAGACTTTCAAGCTGTCTTTGTATGCGGGCCATAAATACCCGCCCGTGGTGTTCGATCGCCCGGGTCTGGTAATTGTCGGCTGCAATATTCATGACCACATGGTCGGTTACATTTACGTCACCGATACGCCCTACTTCGGCCGCAGCAACCAATCCGGGCTGTTGTCGCTGCACGAGTTGCCGACCGGGAGCTATCGGATTACGGCCTGGCATCCGCGAATGCAGGAGCCCGGCGGCGCCTCGCCGCAAATGTCCGTGATGGTCACCGACACCGCGGCCGCTTCCGCCGTTTTTCAGCTCACACAGCCATTGCGGGCGTCCACCGAACACAGTGGCGACAAGCGATGGGCCGACTATTAGTCGCTGTGACGCTGCCGGCGCTGCTGGCCACACTGCCGGTGGCGGCGGGTAACAATGAATTCGACGCCAGCGCCGATGTGGTGGCGGTCTCCTCGAACGGCGAGCGGTCATTTCTCGATGGCGGTCTGGGCGAGCTGCGTTTCGACGACGATCACCAGGGCCTGCAACTCGACAATGTGCGCTTCGGCTATCACGGCGAGCTGGCCGAGATCGTGCATTTCACGGTCGAAGCGGTCAGTTATGCCGATCGTGACAGCAATCTGCTGGATCTGACTCAGGCCTATGCGGAGATCAGACCCTTCCCGAGCGGTCCCTGGCGCTCGCGCCTCAAGGTCGGAGCCTTCTATGCGCCCATTTCGCTGGAGAATCGGCTGCAGGGATGGCGCAGCGCCTATTCCATGTCGCCCTCGGCTATCAACACCTGGGTCGGCGAGGAGCTGCGCACATTCGGTGCCGAGTACGATTTGGACTGGCTGGGACGCCAGCGCGGTCACGATTGGGAGTTGGGAGCCGGCGCCAGCGTCTACAGCTGGAATGAATCCGCCGGCGAACTGCTGCAGCAGCGCGGCTGGGCCATACATGACCGGCAGGCGACGCTGTTCGGCAGGATCGGCGGGGCCACTTCGGAAGCCGTCTATGACGAGCGGCTGCTGACGGCCGCGGGCGCCGCGCGCGCTGGATACTATCTCGACGGCACCGCCAAATACCTCGATACCTTCGAGCTGCGGGCGCTGCACTACGACAATCGCGCCAACCCGGATGCGTATTCAGACGCCGCATACAACTGGCCCTGGCATACACAGTTCAACAGCGCCGGCTTGCGCTGGACGCCATCGACGCACTGGACCGTGATCTCGCAGTGGCTCTCAGGCAGCACCTGTTCGAACGCGGAGGAGTATTACGATTGCTGGAACTTCGCCTCGGAATTTCTGCTGGCGAGCTGGCAGCTCGGTCCCAATCGCCTTACGGCACGCTACGACCGTTTCGACATGGATCAGACTCCTGCTGCGGAAGAGGACGCGTTCAGCTATAACGATCACGGGCATGCCTGGACCGTCGCCTATCAGCGCGAGATCAACCGTTACGTGAGCGTTGCACTCGAATTCCTGCAGATTGACAGCACACTGACCTCGCGTCTGGAAATCGGCGAGCCCGCGGCCGCCGCCGAACGCGAACTGGAACTCGCGCTGCGTCTGCAGTTGTGACCGTGCAGTAGTGAGGGGTGTCGCTGACCGAGCAGGGCCGCCGCATCCGCTACCTGCTCAATTGAACTTTGGAGATCAAACGTGCTGTACCGACTCTACTACTGGCCCGGCATTCAGGGGCGCGGTGAATATGTGCGGCTGGCGCTCGAGGAGGGCGATGCCCGCTATGTGGACATCGCTTTGCTGGCCGAAGAGCGCGGCGGGGGTGTGCCGGCGATCGAACGTTTTCTCGAAGGCCGCGACATCGCGCGAGCGCCATTTGCGCCGCCGTTTCTGCAGGCCGGGCGGCAGCTGATCGGACAGACCGCCAATATCCTGTTGTTTCTCGGGCCGCGTTTGCAATTGGTTCCGCGCGATGCCGCCGGCCGGCTCTGGGTACACCAGCTGCAGCTGACTATGGCCGATCTGGTCAGCGAGATACACGACACCCATCATCCGTTGGCGAGCGGCTGGTACTACACGCAGCAGAAGGCCGCCGCGCGACGACGCTCGCAGGATTTCCTTGCGCACCGGCTGCCCAAATTCCTAACGTATTTCGAGCGAGTCATCGAACGCAACAGCGCACGCGGGCCATGGATGGTCGGCCGCAGCCTGAGCTACGCGGATCTTTCCATGGCCCAGGTGCTGGCCGGACTGCAGTACGCCTTTCCCAAGGCCAGCCGCGCGCAGCTTCGCAAGTGCCGCCATCTGCGGGCGCTGCATGAGGCGGTGTTCATGCGGCCCAGGATCCAGCGCTATGTGAATTCCGGACGCCGCCTGGCGTTCAACAACGACGGCATCTTCCGTCACTATCCCGAACTGGATCGTTGAACCTGCCTTAAGACTTCAGGCCACGCGCAGCACAATCTTGCCGATGTGATCGCTGCTCTCCATGAGCCGATGCGCTTGCGCAGCCTGCTCCAGCGGCAGCACATCGTGGATGACCGGCGCGCAGCGGCCGGCATCCAGCACCGGCCAGACTCTCGCCCGCAGTTCCCTGGCAATATCGCGCTTTTCCGCGGCGGTGCGCGGACGCATCATCGAGCCCATGATCGAAATGCGCTTGGCCATCACGCGCGCAATGCTGAATTGCTCCACGACATTGCCGCCCAGCGTACCGACGAACACCAGGCGTCCGTCTTTGGCGAGTGACTCCATATTGCGCTCGAAATACTTGGCGCCGATGATGTCGAGAATCACATCGACGCCATGTCCTTCGGTGCGCTCTGCAATGACTTTCTCGAACTGCTGCTCGCGATAGTTGATCGCCAGTTCCGCGCCCAGGCGCACGCAGGCCTCGGCCTTGGCCTGACTGCCTACGGTGACGAATACGCGCGCGCCAAATTCCCGCGCCAGCTGCAGCGCCGTGGTGCCGATGCCGCTGCTGCCGCCGTGAATCAGCACGCTCTGGCCTGCATGCAGCGCGCCCATCTGAAACAGGTTGGCCCAGACGGTAAAGAAAGTCTCGGGCAATGCCGCCGCGCGCACGGCATCGAACCCACGCGGCCAGGGCAGTACCTGACCCATGGGCACGCGGCAGAATTGCGCGTAGCCGCCGCCGTTGGTCAGCGCGCACACCTTATCCCCCAGTGCCAGATCGATGACGTCCGGGCCAAGAGCCGCGACCTCTCCGGCGACCTCGAGTCCGAGGATGGGACTGGCATCGGCCGGGATGGGGTATCGCCCCAGGCGTTGCAGGACATCGGGACGATTGACGCCGGCCGCGTGCACGCGGATCAGCACCTCCTGCGGTGCGGGACGCGGCACCGGGGCCTGCGCCATCTGCAGCACCTCCGGGCCGCCGGCGCCCGCGCATTCGATCAGATTCATCTGACCCGGCAAGGTCGGCGGCGCGGCCGATGTCATGCTGATCCTCTACCCGCGCGCACCTGAGCGATGTTGAACGCCACGCCGAATGGATCACGGATATAACAGCGCGGCAGCGCGGCATCCTCTTCCAGCACCGCACAACCCGCAGCCAGCAGCCGAATCCGCGCGGCCTGCAGGTCCGGCACCAGAAATTCAAATACCGGCCCATGAGCGCTGCCCGGCTCCAGGTACAGGCAGAATGACCCGGTTTCAAAACCAATCATATTCTCGCCGCGATGAACCACCGGCAGACCCAGCACCGAACCATAGAACGCGATGGCGCGTTGCCAATCATTGGTGCGAATGATCACATCGCGCGAAGACTCGAAAGCGTGCTCGAGCATGTCACGCATCGCCAGATCGAGCTGCTCGAGTACGCGCGGCCATGCCTCCTGATGCCGTGCCAGCGAGCCCTCATGCGGAAAACCCGAATGCGTCAGAAGCAACATGGTCCCGGTGCCGTGCGGGAGCAGCTCGACCCGAACCACGGTTTCAGCGCCCTGGGTTCCGCCGGCCGTGAGCCAGGTCATCTCGATCAGCCGATCCAGCTCGAGCTGTAGAAACCGGCCGTAATGCGGATGTCGCCCACCCTCGTGCTCGGTCTCGAAGAAGAACGGTGCATCAACCTCCGCTCTCATCAACACGCTGCCCGCAGCCGCGAACCAGCGGTCGAGTTGTTGTGTCCAGGCCCGGAACAGCACTTGCGGTGGCGCACGCATGCTGCGTTCGACGCTCAGGTGATGGGGCCTGGAAGACAGGTCCGGCTGGGTCAGCGACTTGGTTTTTTGCATGACGAGCGCGGTATAACCCCATGCCGCGCGCCGCGCAAGCGGTCCGGGCCGCCGCGCGGCGGCCCGGAACCAAGCCGGCGTTCAGCCCAGAGACATGGGAACGAAGATGCGGTTGTCGCCGCGCTGGATCAGCAGCGCAATCTGCTTGGAATCGTGCACCAGCTCGCGCAATTGGGCCACGCTGCGCAGCGGCGTGCCATTGACCGACAACACCACGTCGCCCTGCTGGATACCGGCTTCAGCCGCGCGTCCGGAGGCGTCTTCGACAATGAGGCCACTCGAGACTCCGGCCTGCTCGCGCTCGTCCGGCGTCAGCGGCCGCATGCTCAGGCCCAGATGGTTGTCTGCGGTCCCCGAAGCACCATGATTGTCGGCCGTGAGCTCGCTCGCCGAGCCGATCTTTGCGGTCAGCGTCAGGGGCTTGCCATCGCGTGAGATCTCGAGCGTAGCCTGCTCGCCGGGTGCCGCCATGCTCACGCGCGCCGAGAGCTGTCCGGCGTCGGCCAGGGTGGCGCCATCGTATTTGAGAATCACATCGCCAGGCTTCAGGCCGGCACGTGCCGCGGCGCTGTCCGGTATGACTTTGGCGACCAGGGCTCCGGTGGGCGAACTGAGCTTGAAGGAATCTGCCAGCGACTGATCCAAGGTCTGCACTTCGACACCCAGTCGCCCGTGTTCGACCTTGCCGTTCTTGACGATCTGATCCTCGACCTGCTCGGCCAGGTTGATCGGGATCGCGAACGCGACGCCCTGATTGCCACCGGAATTGGTATAGATCTGAGAGTTGATTCCCACGACCGCACCGCTGGCATCGAACAGCGGACCGCCCGAGTTGCCCGGATTGACCGCGGCATCGGTCTGAATGAACGGCACCGCCCCATCGCCGGGCAGTGAGCGCGCCTTGGCGCTGACGATGCCGGCAGTCGCGGTCTCTTCGAGCCCGAACGGCGCGCCGATGGCCAGCACGTAGTCGCCGACCGCGAGCTGATCGGAATTCCCGATCCGCACCGATTGCAGACCGTGAGCGTCGATCTTGAGCACGGCGATATCGCTGATGGGATCCACGCCCAGCACCTTGGCCTTGAATTCGCGATGATCGGTCAGCTTGACCGTGACCTGATCCGCGTCTTTGACCACATGCGCATTGGTCAGCACCAGGCCATCCGGGCTGATGATGAAGCCTGAGCCCTGGCCGCGCATGGGCATGCTGTCCGGGGCACGGTCACCGCGATTTCCATTGGGACCGAAGCCGAACATATTGCCGAAATCGGGCATCTCGGAAGCGTCGACTTTGCGTCGGCCCTCCATGGATACGCCGACCACTGCGGCCTGATTCTGCGCGACGATGGCGCGGTAGTTCGGCGCGGCCATGGGAGCAACCGGACCCGGGGCTACCGCCGCAATACTGGCGCCGGCCGTGGACTGACTGACTCGCAGCAGCGCCGGCGCGGACCAGCCCGAGACGGCGCCGATGGCAAAGATGCCTGCGACAGCCCAGGCCAGTCCTTTGATCTGAGAAGGCATGGTGATCTCCTGTGTAGTGACGAGGAGCTTCACCGCCCAGCCTTAAGCCACGCTTAATCCTCGAGCAAAGCGCACCGTCACGTGCAAGCCGCCGGCGGCGGCGTCTTCCAGAGTTACGTGAGCGCCATGCCGATCGGCAATGGCCTTGACTATGGCCAGCCCGAGTCCGCTGCCTTCCTCGGCGGCGCTGGCGCGGCGATAGAAACGGTCAAAGGCGCGTTCGCGGTCCGCAGCAGCGATGCCCGGACCGGTATCGATGACCTCGAGCACCGCGGCTTCAGCAGTTGAGCGGCAGACAACCCGTACCTGGCCGCCTACCGGCGTATAGCGCACGGCGTTATCGATCAGATTGCGCACCATCGCACGCAATGCCTCGCGATCGCCCTGAATCAGTACCGTGGACTGCGCATCCAGGCTCAGGTCGATAGCGCGAGCCACGGCCAGAGCGTGAGTGTCACCGATGGCATCGGCCACAACCTCTTCGAGAGCGACCGGACTCAGGGCACCGCTCGAGGTGCGCGGCTCATTACGCGCCAGGGTCAACAGCTGCTCAACCAGATGGATCGCGCGCTCCACCGCGGCGCCCAAGGCCGTGCGCGCTTCAAGCCGCGCCGATTCGTCGGGTGCACGATCGAGCAGCTGCAATTGCAGCCGCACTGCGGTCAGCGGTGAGCGCAGCTCGTGCGCGGCATCGGCAACGAAGGCCCGTTGGGTCGCGAACGCAGCCTGCAGGCGCACCAGCAACATGTTGAGCGCATCGATCAGCGGCGCGATTTCCTGCGGTAACGGTATCGAGCCGATCGGCGCCAGGCTGTGCACGTCGCGGCGCTGCACCTCGGCCGCGACCCGCCGCAGCGGCGATAGACTGCCGCGAACCACCCAGGCGATGGCGACGCCCAGCACCGGCAACAGCAGCAACAGCGGAATCACCACGCGCAGGGCGGCCGCACGCGCCAGCGCCTGCCGCACGCGCACCGGCTGCGCGATCTGGATCACACCATCCACGGTTTGCAGACTGTACACGCGCCAGATCTGCCCCTGCAGGCTCAAGTCATCGTAGCCCAGCACCGCGCGGTTGATCAGCGGCAGCCCGGGACGCGACAGATAGACCCGTGCACCGAATGCATCCCATATTTGGATTACGAAATCGGCATCGCCCTGATCCGGCGGCAGTTCCAGACGCGGCGCCAGCGACACCTGGCTTCGCAGCGACAACGCCATCTGGCGCAATTGATAGTCAAACAGCGTCGAGGTTTCCGCCAGCACGCGCCGGTAGGTCAGTGCACCGGCGAACAGCGATGCGCAGGCCACCAGGGTCAGCAGCGCGACCAGCAGGCGTGCGCGGATTGAAGTCATTCTTTGGGAATGAAGTAGCCCACACCGCGCAGCGTACGAATCGCCTCGCTGCCCAGCTTGCGGCGCAGGCTATGAATGTAGACTTCCACGGCGTTGCTCTCGACCTGCGTATCCCAGCCGTACAGCCGGTCTTCGAGTTGCGCGCGCGACAGGATTGCCCCGGGCCGCTGCAGCAGCGCTTCCAGCACCGCATACTCATGCGCCGACAACTGCACCGGCACGCCCTGCTGCTCGACCGCATGCGTAGCCGGATTCAGGCAAATTCCGCCGGCGCGGATGCACGGGTCACCGCGGCCGTTGGCGCGGCGCAGTACCGAGCGCATACGCGCACTGACCTCATCGAGATCGAACGGCTTGACGATGTAGTCATCGGCGCCCGAGTCCAGACCGTCGATGCGATCCTGAACCTCGTCGCGCGCCGTCAGAATCAGCACCGGTGTGGCATCGCCGCGGCGGCGCAATTCGCGCAACACCTCGAGCCCGTCACGCTCGGGAAGACCCAAATCCAGCAGCACCAGATCGAAATGCGATGAGTGCAGCGCCGCGGCGGCACTGTTGCCATCGCCCATCCAGTCGACCGTATAGCCGTCCTGGCGCAAGGCCGTCTGCAGGCCTTGCGCGATCATGCGATCATCTTCAACCAGCAGAACGCGCATGCACGTCGTTCTGGCGCATATGCGAATCCCCGGTCAGCAGCCGCGCGCCACGGCCGTAGGTGAAGAACGCCCAGGACCAGTTCCAATACACCACCACCCGGCTGCGAAAGTCGACCAGCAGCATCAAATGCACCAGCGACCAGGTCAACCACGCCAGAAACCCCGTGAGCCGGAAACGGCCAAAGTCGGCGATGGCGTGCGAGCGGCCAATGACGGCCAACGCGCCCCAATCGCGATAACGAAACGGCCTGGTGAAGGCTGCGCCGGCGATGCGTGCCTTGAGCAACCGTCCCACATACCGGCCCTGCTGCTTGGCCACGGGCGCAAGCCCGGGCAGCGGCTTGCTCAGTCCGGCGCTGAAGCTGGCCACATCGCCGATCGCAAAGATCTCCGGCCACCCCGGCACCGAGCAATCCGGCGTCACCTCAATCGCGCCATTGCGCGCCGCCGCGGCACCGATCCACTGCGCCGCCGGCCGCGCCTTGGTGCCAGCGCACCACAGAATCAGCGCCGCGTCGATGCGCGTGTCGCCTACGAGCAGACCATTGGCATCGATGGCATTGACCGCTTCGCCCAGCCGCACCTCGACCCCCAGCGCCCGCAGCGCACGCAACGCGTAGTCGGACAGATGCGGCGGAAACGCCGACAGAAGCCGGCCGCCCGCCTCGCACAGCACGATGCGCGCCGATCGTGGGTCGATGCGTTTGAAGTCGCGCGCCAGCGTGGTTCGCGCCAGCTCCGCCATGGTTCCGGCAAGTTCGACCCCGGTGGGACCGCCGCCGATCACGGCAAAGGTCAGCAGGCGCCGGACCTTTTCCGGATCGGCACATTCCTCGGCCCATTCAAAGGCGCTGAGCAGGCGCTCGCGGATCGATAACGCATCGTCGAGCGTCTTGAGCACATGCGTGTAGGCTGCCCATTCATCGTGTCCAAAGAAGCTGTACGCGGCGCCGGTTGCCAGCACCAGATAGTCGTACGGCAGCGTCAGACCATTGGCCAGCCGCACGCAACGGTGCGCGGGATCGACGCCGATGACTTCGGACATGAGCACTGTGGCGTTGTGATAGCGGCGCAGCAGTACGCGGCTGGCGGTGGCGATCTCGGCCGGCGACAGCGCCGCGGTCGCCACCTGGTACAGCAAGGGCTGGAACAGATGGTGATTGGTGCGATCGACCAGCGTGATGTCGGCATCGGCACCGCGCAGAGCCTGCACGGCGGCCATGCCGCCGAAGCCGGCGCCGACCACTACGACCTGCTTTCTGCCCGATGCACTCCCCGCCACTACGCTCTCCACATGCCGCGCTTGCCGCAGCGCATTACAACTGCGAACTTGTACCGCGCATGATGAAGCGTCCGCAACTGATTCACGCCGGCGAGGTGGCGCCCCAGCCGTGGCGCAACGGCGCCGGCCGCACGCGCGAGCTGCTGACCTGGCCTGCCGGCCCACAGCCGTGGCAATTGCGCATCAGTCTGGCCGAGATCAGCCGCGATGGGCCGTTCTCGCTCTACCCCGGCATTGAACGCTGGATCTCGGTCATCGAAGGCGCCGGCGTGCGCCTGCTGCTGGAGGGCCGCGAGCATCGCCTGGACTGCGACTCCAAGCCATTGCGATTCGATGGCGCGTTGCCGGTGTCCTGCACACTGATCGATGGGCCTGGCACCGATCTGAATCTGATGCATGCCGGCGGCCGCGCCGCCATGATAGCCGCTCACAGCGCCGTCGCCTGGATCTCGGCGTTACCACAACGCGGACTGTTCACCCGCACCGCCGGACTCTGGAGCGCTGGCGACGCCCAGGCGCTGCACGTGCCGGCGCATTGCCTGCTGTGGCTCGATGAGGCGGCGAACATCTCATGGACCTTCAGGGCCGACTCGACGGATGCCGCTGCCCCGGCCCTGTGGCTGGGTTTCATGCCAGCTGCCGCCGTGTACCACCGCGACGCACGGATTCAGACCTAAGCTGTGGCACAACTCGGCCGGCTGGCCGATGCGCCATAGCGCCAGATCGGCGCGCTTGCCCACCTCGAGCGTCCCGCGATCCTGCAGGCTGCCCAGGGCGAGCGCGCCAACGCGCGTGACACCGCTGAGGGCTTCCTCGGCCGTCAGACCAAACAGCGTGCAGGCCATATTCAGCATCAGCAGGATGGAGGTACACGGCGAGGTGCCTGGATTGCTGTCGGTGGCGATGGCCATCGGCACGCCGGCCTTGCGCAACCAGGCCACCGGCGGCGGTTGCGTCTGGCGCAAGGTGTAATACGCGCCGGGCAGCAGCACCGCCACCGTGCCTGAGCGCGCGAGCGCGCTGACACCCTGCTCATCGACATACTCCAGGTGGTCGACCGACAGCGCCTGGTAGCGTGCGGCCAGCTGCGCGGCGCCCAGGTCGCTGAGCTGGCCCGCGTGCAGGTGAATCGGCAGCGGCAACGCCTGCGCTGCGCGCAGATACTGCTCGGTCTCCGGCAGCGAGAATGCGATCGACTCGCAGTAGGCGTCCACCGCATCGGCCAGTCCCGCGGCGGCGATGGCTTCGAGCCACGCACCGCTGGCGAGGTCGACGTAGGCTTGGCGGTCCTGCGCGTACTCTCTGGGCAGTGCATGCAGACCCAGATAGGTAGTGCGCACCGAGAGCGGCAGCCGGCCGGCGAGTTGGCGCGCGACGCCGAGCATACGCGCCTCGGTATCCAGATCCAGCCCATAGCCCGATTTGATTTCAATGGTGGTCACGCCCTCGAAACTCAGGCAGCGCGCGCGCGTCTCGGCACTCGCCAGCAGTGTCTCGTTCGAAGCCATGCGCGTCGCATCGACTGTCGATTGAATGCCGCCACCACCGCGGGCAATTTGCTCGTAGGAGACGCCCAGCAATCGCTGTTCAAACTCGCCGGCGCGGCTGCCGGCATAGACCAGGTGAGTATGGCAATCGATGAGTCCCGGCGTGATCCAAAGACCGGTGGCATCGGTGAACGCCATGTCCTGGGTGGCGATGCGCTCGCGCGCCGTAACGTTCGAGCCGATCCAGGCGATGCGCTCGTCTTTGATCGCGAGGGCCGCATCCCTGATGGCACCGTACGCGCCGGCACCGGGACACATGGTGGCCAGATGGCCACCGACGATGACATAGTCCCAATCGACCGACTTTGAGTTCAACTCGTACCCCTCAGCGTTGCATTGCGCGTCGGCAACCGATACGCCAAACTATCCGCCCTATACCTGTATAGCCAACCATATGCCCACCTACCAGATGGATTCGGTGCTGTCGGCCGCGGGTTGGCTGCGCGATGCCATGGTGAGCGTGTCGGACCAGGGGCTCATCACCGCTCTGGCTGCGGGAACTCACTCGGCCGCCACAGACAGCGTGCAACGCATTGGCGGCGCCGTGGTTCCGGGAATGGCCAACGCGCACAGTCACGCATTCCAGCGTGCCATGGCGGGCGACAGCGAGTTTCGCACCGGTTCGCGCGACAGTTTCTGGACCTGGCGCGATGCCATGTACGCGCTGGCCAACAGCGTCGGTCCCGAGGATCTCGAGTTGATCGCGACGCAGCTGTTCGTCGAGATGCTCGCGGCGGGATACACATCGGTTGCTGAATTCCATTATCTGCATCGTTTGCCCGACGGCAGTGCCTATGCGGGAGCGAACGCCCTATGGCAGGCGATCGACGCCGCCGCAGACGCCGCGGGCATCGGCCTGACGCTGTTGCCAACGCTCTATCTTAGCAGCGACTTCGGCGGCCGCCCTTTGCGCCGCGAGCAGCAGCGCTTTCGGCTCAGTGTCGATGAGTTCCTGAGCGCCATCGCGGGCCGGCGCAGTGCGCACGCCGGCGCCGCCCTGCACAGTCTGCGCGCCGTGCCGCTCGATAGCCTGCGCGCAGCCGTGGCTGGCCTGCGCGAAATCAATTCTGCTGCCGTCATCCACATTCACATCGCCGAGCAGTTGCGCGAGGTGCAGGCCTGCCGCAGCGCAACCGGCCGCCGGCCCATAGAACTGCTGCTCGATAGCGGTCTGCTCGATGCCCACTGGTGCCTGGTGCACGCCACACATGCCAGCGCCGCCGAGATCGCCGGCGTAGCAGCCAGCGGCGCCAATATCTGCGTGTGTCCGAGCACCGAAGGCAACCTCGGCGACGGCTTCTTCGATGCCGCGCGCCTGCTCAAGGCCGGCGGACGGCTGTGCATCGGCTCCGACAGTCAGGCGAGCGTCAGTCCGGCCGAGGAACTGCGCTGGCTCGAATATCAACAGCGTCTGCGGCGCCGGCGGCGCGCGGTGCTGGCCACCAGGTCCGAACCGCACGTGGGCGCACGACTGTGGCTCGAAGCGGCCCGCTGCGGCGCGCAGGCGCTGGGACAGAACGTCGGCGCGATCGAGATCGGCCGGCGCGCCGACTGGCTGGTGCTCGATACCGCGCATCCCGCGCTGGCCGGCGCGCACGAACACGGCGTGCTCGATCGGCTGGTGTTCAGCGGCGGCCAGGCGGCGATCCGCGATGTCATGGTCTGCGGCCGCTGGGTGATCAAGGACGGACAGCATGCCGGCGGCGAGCAGCTGGCGCGCCGGTTCGCGAACTGGATGCAGCGCCGGCCCTCCAGGCCAAATTGACAGTTCCGGCCATATTGACTGTACATGTCTATACAGCCTAAAATATCGTATACGGGGAGGCCGCAGATGCCGAAGCTGAATCTGAATCTCGCCATGCAGCCCCTGTATCTTCAGGTCAAGAACCATATTCTGACCAATATCGATTCCGGCAAATGGACCACCTCTGCGCGTGTGCCGTCCGAAAACGATATCGTCAAGGAATTCGGCGTCTCGCGTATGACGGCCAACCGGGCGCTGCGGGAACTGCAGGACGAAGGCGTGCTGGTTCGCATTGCCGGTGTCGGCAGCTTCGTGGCCAATCGCCAGGCGCACACCCATCCGCTCGAGATTCACAATATCGCCGATGAGATACGTGATCGCGGCCACGTGCATCGCGCCGAACTGATTGCATTGGAGCGAGTGCGCGCCGTGGGCGCGCTGGCGCAGGACTTCAGCGTCGCGCCCAAGACCGAGTTGTTCTTCTCCGCCATCGTGCACTACGAAAGCGATCTGCCCATATTGCTGGAAGACCGGCACGTACTGCCGAAGATCGGTCCGGATTACCTGAAAGTGGATTTCGCAAAGATAACGCCCTACGACTATCTGATGAAGGTCGCACCGTTGCAGGAGGCCGAGCATCTGCTGCGCGCCGTGATGCCCGATGAGCGCACGCGCAAGCTGCTGAGCATGAAGCGGCGCGAGCCCTGCCTGCTCATGATCCGACGCACCTGGACTGCCGGCGTCGTGGCCTCTGTGGCCCGACTGTACTATCCGGGCTCGCGCTATGAGATGTCCGGCCGGGTTCGCCCCTGAGGATCACGCCATGCTAAGTCCGCTACCGCCCCGAGTCATCCGCGCCGCGCGCGGCGACCAGCTCACCGCGCGCCATTGGACCACCGAGGCGCCGTTGCGCATGCTCATGAACAACCTCGATCCCGAGGTCGCCGAGAATCCCAATGAGCTGGTCGTCTATGGCGGCATCGGCCGGGCCGCGCGCGACTGGGACTGCTACGACCGCATTGTCGAGACGCTCACAAGCCTCGAGCAGCATGAAACGCTGCTGATTCAGTCGGGCAAACCGGTGGGGGTATTCACCACGCACAGCGACGCGCCACGGGTGCTGATCGCGAACTCCAACCTGGTGCCGCACTGGGCGACGTGGGAACATTTCAATGAGCTCGATCAGCGCGGTCTGGCCATGTACGGCCAGATGACCGCCGGCTCGTGGATCTACATCGGCAGCCAGGGCATCGTTCAGGGCACCTACGAGACATTCGCCGAGATGGGACGACGCCATTTCGGCGGCCAGCTCGGCGGCAAGTGGATATTGACGGCCGGACTGGGCGGCATGGGCGGAGCACAGCCGCTGGCCGCGACCATGGCCGGCGCCAGCATGCTCGCCGTTGAGTGCCGCCAGTGCGCCATAAACAAGCGCCTCGAGACTGCCTATGTCGACGTACAGGCTCAGTCGCTGGACCAGGCGCTCGAGATCATCGCTCGCGAGCACGCCAGATCGCATCCGGTGTCGGTGGCATTGCTGGGCAACATCACCGACGTGCTCGACACGCTGCTGGAACGCGGCATCCGCCCCAGTGCGGTGACCGATCAGACCTCCGCCCACGATCCGGTCAACGGCTATCTGCCGCAAGGTTGGAGCGTTGAGCAATGGGATCAGCGGCGCGCCACCGACCCGACCGGCACGGCCGAGGCGGCCAGCCGCTCGATGGCACACCACGTGCGATGCCTGCTGCGCTTCAAGGATATGGGAATGCCGGTATTCGACTACGGCAACAACATCCGGCAGGTCGCCCGTGATCACGGCGTCGCGCGCGCATTCGATATTCCGGGATTCGTGCCCGAGTACATCCGGCCGCTGTTCTGCCGCGGCATCGGACCGTTTCGCTGGGCGGCGCTGTCCGGTGATCCGGCAGACATTGCCAAAACCGATGCCAAGGTCAAGGAATTGATTCCCGACGATGCGCAGCTGCACCATTGGCTCGACATGGCCAAGGCCCGCATTCAGTTTCAAGGGTTGCCGGCGCGTATCTGCTGGGTCGGACTGGGCCAAAGGCATCGCCTGGGGCTGGCGTTCAACGAGATGGTCGCGAGCGGTGAACTCTCGGCGCCTATCGTGATCGGACGCGATCACCTTGATTCCGGATCGGTGGCCAGTCCCAATCGGGAGACCGAGGCCATGCGCGACGGCTCCGACGCGGTGTCGGATTGGCCGCTGCTCAATGCGCTGCTCAACACTGCCAGCGGCGCCACCTGGGTGTCCATCCATCACGGCGGCGGTGTCGGCATGGGTTTCTCGCAGCATGCCGGGGTAGTCATCGTCTGTGACGGCACGCAGGCGGCCGCACGGCGCATTGCGCGCGTGCTGTGGAACGATCCGGCCACCGGCGTCATGCGCCATGCCGACGCCGGCTATGACATTGCGATCGAATGCGCGCACGCCAACGGGCTGCGACTGCCTATGATCCCCGCGCCGTGAGCGCGCGCCCGGCGATGGAACTGCGAGCCGGCCAGATATCACTGGCCACCTTGCGCCGGATTTACGCTCAGCCGACTGCGATGTCGATTTCGGCTTACGACCGCGAACGTGTGATCGCCGCGGTCGCGCTGGTCGATGCCATCGTCGAGCGCGGCCAAGCCGCCTACGGCATCAATACCGGCTTTGGTCTGCTGGCGCAGACCCGCATCGCGACCGAGCAGCTCGCGCTGCTGCAACGCAATCTCGTGCTCTCGCATGCCGCCGGCGTCGGTGCGGCGCTGCCCGACGGCATCGTGCGGCTCATCCTGGCGCTGAAAATCAATTCTTTGGCGCGCGGACATTCCGGCATCAGCCTGGGCGTCATCGAGGCCTTGCAGGCGCTGCTGGCGCACGAGGTGTATCCGGTGATTCCCGGACAAGGCTCGGTGGGCGCATCGGGCGATCTGGCCCCACTCGCGCATCTGAGCGCAACGCTGATCGGCGTTGGCGAGGTGCGCATACACGGCGCGCTGCTGCCGGCCGCCGATGGCTTGCGGCATGCGGGGCTGTCCCCGATCAAACTGCGCCCCAAGGAAGGTCTGGCGCTGATCAACGGCACGCAGGTCTCCACCGCATTGGCACTCGGTGGATTGTTCGGCGTCGAGGATCTGTGGGCAGCGGCCGTACTCGGCGGCGCCATGTCGGTCGATGCCCTCAAGGGCAGCGATGTGCCGTTCGATGAACGCATCCAGCTGACTCGCGGCCAGCCCGGACAGATCGAGGTCGCGCGCGCCTACCGGGCACTGCTGGCGGGCAGCGCCATTCGCGCCTCGCACCTCGACTGCTCACGCGTGCAGGATCCGTATTCATTCCGCTGTCAGCCTCAGGTGATGGGCGCATGCCTGGATCTGATCCGCAACTGCGCGGCAACGCTCAGCATTGAAGCCAACGCCGTCACCGACAATCCATTGCTGTTTGTGGATCAGGCCGAAGTACTCTCGGGCGGCAACTTTCACGCCGAGCCGATCGCCTTTGCGGCCGATACGCTGGCATTGGCGATCGCCGAGATCGGCAATCTGTGCGAGCGTCGGATTGCCGTGCTGGTCGATCCCAAGATGAGCGGCCTGCCGCCATTTCTGGTGCACAACAGCGGCCTGAATTCGGGCTTCATGATTGCGCAGGTGACCGCGGCCGCGCTGGTGGCCGAGAACAAGACTCTGGCAACACCCTGCAGCGTCGACTCGATCCCGACTTCGGCCAACCAGGAAGACCACGTCAGCATGGCCACGCACGCCGCGCGCCGGCTGCAGCGCATGCTCGACAACGCCGCTGCCGTGGTCGGCATAGAGCTGCTGGCCGCCGCCCAGGGTATCGACTTTCATCGGCCGGCGCGATCCTCGCCGCCGCTGGAGGCAGCCCATGCGGCGATTCGCCGCGACGTCCCCTACTACGATAGCGATCGTTACTTTGCACCCGACATCCAGCGCGCGCAGCACTGGGTGCAATCCGGTGATCTGGCCGCCGATGTGGCGCGCATGCTGCCCTCGAGACTCGAGCCGTGAGCGCGGCAGCGTGAGCGCCGAGCTGTTTGAGACGCGCCGCGGCTCACTGCCGATTCTGATCAGCTTTCCGCATTCCGGTACCCACCTGCCCGAAGCATTGCGCGCGCGCTTCACCGCTGCGGCGCGCGCGCTGCCCGATACCGATTGGTTCGTGCCGCAGCTGTACGGCCGCTGTCTCGAGCGATTCAGCGTCAATGCGCTGATTGCGACCCATTCGCGCTACGTCGCGGATCTCAATCGCCCCGCGGACGGCTCCGCGCTCTACCCGGGCCAGATCGAATCGGCCGTGTGTCCGACCGAGAGCTTTGCCGGCGCACCCATCTACCGTCCCGGCCATGAGCTATCCGCCGCGGAAACGCGCGAGCGCATCGAGCGCTACTGGCGCCCCTACCATCAGGCACTGGGCGCGCTGCGCGATGAGATTCTCGCCACCCACGGGCGCTGCGTGATCTGGGACGCGCACTCGATCCGCTCGCTCGAGCCGCGGCTGTTCGATGGACAATTGCCCGAGTTGAATCTGGGCACCTGGAATGGGCGCAGCGCCAGTGCGCAATTCATCGAGCGCGTGGTGGCGCGCATGGGTGCGCAGCAGCGCTTCTCTCATGTGGTCGACGGCCGCTTCAAGGGCGGCTACATCACCCGGCATTACGGCGCACCGTCGCAACACGTGCACGCCATGCAGCTGGAGATCGCACAGCGCGCCTACATGTCGGAAACCGGCGCGCCGCAGTTCGCTGCGCAAATTGCGGCCCCCTTGAGTTTGCTGCTCGAGCAGATCCTGCCGGCGCTGGCATTGCCCGCCCAACCCTAGCCCGCACGGCACGGACGCGGCCGGCACGGAGCTCTTGCTCGCCGGGGTAGCTCATTTTCCGGTGGCAATGAGCCTGATCATCTGCGCCACAAATACCGCCCAGACAATGTTTGAGATCCAGGCCGTGCTCAGGCGCGGCAGTCCAAGCAACTCGAGGAAAAAATATACCATCGCGAAGACAGCCACCACGATCGCTGCCAGCGCGGCGGCCTGCAGCATGCGCAGTTGTATGATGCGATCACAGAGCCGGTAGGCACGTACCGTCAGTCCAATTAGCGCCAGACCGGGCAGGATCGGCGTCAATATCAGTACGGTTCTCACCGGGCCTGCGACCTCCACGGTCGAAGCCCAGGCGCAGGTGGCGATCGCGGCGATGTAGACCATCATCACCAGCCCGAACTGACGTATCCAGTCCTGCAACACCTGTCTGGTTCTGAACTGCACTGCGGAAGTCCGCTGCCGGGGTGGAATGCTGATAGCACGCGTTAGCGGACTTTACTAGCACGCGCGCCTGCCTGCCATCCGGCGAGCCGGGCAGATCTGCATTCGTCACCAATGGCCTTCAGCCCATGGTAGGCGAGCATCTGATCGTATTGTTCTTATTCCAAACTGATTACCAACTTGCCCCGCGCGTGCCCCTTTTCCAGATATCGGATCGCCACAGGCACTTCACTCAGGCTGTACTGTCTGTCGATGACAGGCCTTAACATTCCGGCCTGCATGAGGTCGCGCAAAGTGTTCAGATCGTCCGTTTTGTTCGCGTCCGCTATGAAACCGACGAACCTCTGACTCACAAATGGTGAAATCGCATATCCCTCGAGGAACCTTGCTAGCGGACCGATCCATGGGTCATTACTCGTTGCTCCGACGATGACGAAGATACCGTGGGGATCTAAGACGCGCCGGTGGTCCGATAGCGAGTGATTGCCGATGGTGTCGAAAATCAGATCGTAACGTTGCGTTCCTTTCGTGTAATCCTCCTTGGTGTAATCAATGACGTGGTCGGCACCGATGGATCGCACCAGCTCCACGTTCCCGGTACTGCAGACCCCGGTGACCTCTGCGCCCAACGATTTGGCGATCTGCACGGCAAAGGTACCCACACCCCCGGACGCTCCGTTGATCAGGACCTTCTGTCCGGGCTGAATCCGTCCCTTATCGCGAAGGCCTTGCAGTGCAGTGATTCCCGCAATAGGTACAGAAGCCGCCTGCTGGAAGGTCACGTTAGTCGGCTTTAGGGCTAATCCCGCCTCGGTAGAGGTCACATACTCAGCCAAAGCGCCGTCCGCCGCGCCGAAAATCTCGTCACCGACCTTAAACAGTTTGACTTCTTGGCCGACTGCTTCGACCGTGCCAGAAAAATCGACGCCCAGTCGTGTGAATTTCGGTCTACCCATACCTGCCTGCATGCGCATGACGTACGGCTTGCCTCGCATGTAGTGCCAATCAAGAGGATTAACGGATGCAGCGCGAACCTTTATCAGCAGCTCATTGCGCGCCGGAGTTGGTTTCGCAACATCCTCGAGCTTAAGGACATCCGGCGAGCCATATTGCCGATGGACGATGGCCTTCATACGGATTGCATTGCTGGGGAGAATTTGCGCCGGCGCTGGAGCAGAGTCGTGAGACAATGCAAATGCCAGTGATGCCAGAGCAACGACTATCAGCACCACGATGACGCTTCCGATTTTTGAAGTTAGAGTCATTGATCTGACGCTCCCGGAAGAAATCACGCCTTCGTTGGTGTGCAATTTGAGATCGCTTTAATTTCGAGAATCCGGCGCGAACGAAAAAAGTTTCGAGAATTGCGCTTTGACTGCCAAGCGTCGCTCTTCTATCGTTTGAAGAGTGCGCCGGCTGGATATGGTTCGCAACCCTATTCTCTATGAGGTGTTGCCCCGCCAGAACTGTCCAGCCAATTCGGCGCGGCGCGAAAGGCCGCTCTTAGCCCCCCGCAATCTCGAACTATTGGGATGTCCAACCTAGGAAACCAGGCGCCGAGGCGTAATACAAGGCACCTTTGTCGCGCACCGAGCAGACCGCAGCACTCTTCCCCTGGCTCGTAATGAGCGCCAAACACAAACGCAGTGACGTCCTTTTTCCTAGTCTCAAGATTCGCCTCGCAGGTCAAGAGGCGGCCGTTGCCGCAGAGGTGATGTTGCCTTGAGACTCGCTTTCACCGAAATGCCGGTGACTTTCATCGTACGATCCCTGACCCAGCGTCTGCTGGGTCCCGACGATAGGCCAGTCTCCGCCACCAAGAGAAAGGTCGCTAATCTTAGCCTTTAGCGCCGCCACAGCAAGTTTCAGCTCTAGTGTGCTCTCCTTCACGTCGCGTCAAGCCCCGACATCTCGCATTTCCGGTGGTGTGGGTACGGCAGCGCACTGACGATAGCTGGCCGAGCGGCTAACATACGAACGGTCAGCACAGATTCCGTAACTCCACCGTTTGTTGGAAGTTAGAGGTCAACGTGAACACGCCTCGTCATGCCAATGTTCGAACCCCGATAGAACAGATCCCTATTCAGGGTTCTGGGCCTCGTAATAGCGCACAGATTCCGTACACGGGCGTTTTGATGCCAGGTCGATGGTCTGCCGCCGCCATACGGGCAAATGAGTCGCAAACACAGTTATCGGCCGCCGCCACGACTCGCGCTATGCGTAACTGGAAGTAAGGCCACTCGACGCCAAGCATAGATAATTGCGTTTCTAGTATTCGTCCGATATGCGTTGTTCGAGCTCCCCGGTCCGTTACGGGGACTTAGATAAAGCGGTTTCAAGGGGTCGACGAGACACCTCAGCTAAGTCTTAGCTTAGGAGCTGTTCGGCATGAGACTAGGACGTCACTCGACCGTTACGAGCGCGCAACGCGTAGAACTCTGGCGTCGATATCAGGCGGGCGCGATGATCATCGGGAATCGGCCGCGCAATGGGCCAGCGAAAGACTAACTTCTACCGAATGCTTCAAGCCGCTGGCGGTATTGGGCCAGTTCAACGTAGCCGCTCCCCTAAGGTCCTCATCTTTGCTGAGCGCGAACAGATTTCGCGCGGCATCGCCGCGGGTGACGCATTCCGTGCATCGCCAGGACCTTAATCGCGCAGTTTCTACGATGAGTCAGGAAGTGGCTCGGCATCGGGACCGGGCAGTGGGACCATCGTCCCGATAGCGCGTGAGTGCGGTCCAGAGGGAAAGGGTGTAGCCGATGGCACTGGAAATATCGGACTTCTTGGAACGCTCGCGGCGATAAGAACCCGCCGGCGCAGCAACGAGCGCCGGCGGGTAATCCCTGAGTCCGGTTGAACATCGCTCGGGGATCGAATGACGGTCGTTCTGGTGTCGGACTCAAGCGGTAAACTATTGGAACCACGAGCCAAACTCTGTACGACGCCCAACATAACGTCACATGCGACCGGTACTGTGTCACAGAATTGGTGTTTATCGAAAAAGCAGGCCGAATCGCGTTTCATCAGTGTTGTCAGATGTTCTGCGGTGGCGGCATTCCAAGGGTAAGCGGTTGGTGAACTCATTTGTCAGGCCGGCGTAGGAGGAGACAGATGCCGCCGGAAGCAGCGAAAAGCGGCGATCTCCGTTTCCTCGTTTTTCCACGCACACCCGATTGGCGAACGGCCGATTTCGGACGGCTTGTGGGAATCGCGGTCTTCGGGGCCGTCGGCACTACCAAGCGGCATCCGTCACCCAGGACCTCAGTCAGATCCCTGACGACGGAAGCACATGCCGAGGCAGATCAATTGTGAAAACGCATCCTGAACCGGGTACGTCGCGGACGCTTAAGATTCCATTATTTGCCTGAACGCTGCTTCGACAGATAGATAGTCCGCCATCTGCTATCGCTCCGCTCTGCGTAGACGGCAGAAACATCTTCTCCGCCGCGCCCGCGGCAAGACCACCGCAGCTATCCTCAACGTCGATATGGATGCGATCGCCGGTTGCGTAGGCATTCAACGAGACTTTGGTGTTGTGCCGCGTAAACTTGAATGCGTTATCCAGCAAGTTGCCAACCGCCGAGAACAACGTGGCTTGTTCGGCTTCAACCGCTAGCTTGGGATCAACAACCGAGACGGCTAACGTGCATCCTCGGCTTTGCGCCTCGAGGGACGCGGAGATTTTGCTTTCAGCGACAAAGTCGGCAACCGAGAAGAGATTGTGTCGTGCAGGCGCAGAGCGCCCCCGCAGGTCAGCTATGGAGTGATCCAATAGATTGCGCAGATCCAGCAAACAGCGGTCCAGTACAGCGCCTGTCGCGCCAGCGATCCCAACATTACCGGCTTTGATCGCGATAACGGCGAGTGTGCCAGTATGGATAAGCTTACGCAGTTCATATATAAACAAATCCACTCGCTCAATTTTTTTATCCGCATGAGCGAGATTGCTATGGTAAGCCCATTCTGTCACCGAGTCCGCAATTGCATTGTCCAGGCAGCGGTTAAGGGTTCGAAATTCGTCAACCTCGATCGACGCGTTGTTTTCGAATGCGCAATCCGTTATGGCTTGGCAAAGATCGCCGTAATCGCGAATAACTTGCTCGACCGTGTATCCCTGCCGGGATAGCTCGCGCCCGTGCCGCGTTGCCGAGATCCCCATCTCTGACACAGCTGATTTACTGCCGCTGTCCGTCGCTCCGGAGAGTTCTTTGCTTCGCTCCGGTTCCGCTTGAAGAGTCTCAATAAGCTGGTCAATGAAGCGTGGTATTCCGTATGCAGTCTCCGTCTCAATCGCTTTAGGCACAGATCTTTTGGCGACCTTGACTCTGCACCGCTCGATCAAGTCGGCTCGTCTGGCGCTAAGGAATTCGTGCAGCATTTCATTAGCATGGATTGAGCCAAAGTCGATGGTCCGTTCGCCTCCGCACATAGGCGCGGTGCGATGGCGAAAGTGTGACGAGAGCATGGAAACCGAGACAATCCGCGGCACGAAGGCCGTATCTGACCTCATAAATCGTGCGAAAGAATGCTCGTCGCGCCATCCGACCTTTTATGCTCACGACCCAGCAAAGGTCGGGAATCCCAAGCGCGGGCCTTCTGCGGCTTGCCGTGGCCAAGAATAGGCCCGTTGACGCCCTCGACAGGAAAATCAGGATCGTGACGACCCGATGCTACCCGCATTTCGGAACTGCAGACTTCGACAACGACGATTGCGCGGGCCCACGGCTGCTCGGAGCCGTGCTGACGTGAACTGACGTAAACCTTGTTACTAAAGTCTAGGACCTCTTCTTCCGCGATATCCATTTAACAGGAAGGCAATCACTAGGACAGCAACAATCAAGCCGATTGGGCCAATTCCCCAGCCGGCGCCCATTCCCCAATACAAGCCTCCGCCGCCCCCAAATAGCACTAACAGCACGATTAAAACGATCAGCAGATCCATATTCTTCTCCTGACAGCAAACCAAGGATGTCTATGGTCATTGAAGCACGATGAAACTCAACCATTCAGTGCGCCAACGCACCCATCGCCCAACGCTGCAGCCTGCAAATCCCGTGTCGCTTATCTCGCGTAAGGTATTTTCGGTTAAGTCAACTCATCGCCAGCACCGCGCCCGGACAGCTGGCCGGAACGCTATGTGCGACATCGCACAGACCAAGGTCGCGAGCGTCGACTAATGTCGCACTCCTGAGTTCAGCCTCCTACGAGCGTCACTCGATCCGCGAGCGATGTTCGATGTACTCAGCATCGACCCGTTGGCGCGCTTACCCACGTCGGCGGGTTTTTTAAGGCATTCGGGCGGTCGACGTCCAGACGCAATAGCCGCCGCTAAAAGTATCAAAGCTGTCGTTCATTGCCCGGAGCAATGCGCTCGGCGCCTAACCTCGCTATCGAAACTTGCATCGGATGTCCATCCGACTATTCCATCAACTTGCTCGGCTCGGACGTAACGACGCTACACATAAGTAGTGACATGGCGCTGAGCGTTCGTCGCGCGACTCCCCAACAAATTCCAAGGATCTATATTATGAAATCTCTCTATCTGACTCCCTTGGCCTGTGCCGCACTGTTTTTTGGATGCACGATTGCTAACGCACAGACTTCGTCAAACAATGCGGACACGACCAAGGGAAACAATTTGACCGGTACAACCCCTGCAGATCAGGTGTCAACTCCGCCGACCGCGGGTCAGGATAAGGGCAGCGGAAACGATTTGGTTGCCCCGAAGGGCGATGCAAATCAAAGCAGCGTGAGGCAAGCCGCTGCGTCGCGTCCAGACTTCAACGCCCTGGACACCAAAAAGAAAGGTGCCCTGACTGCTGACGACGTCAAGGGCAATAAGTGGCTCAAATCAAACTTCGCCAAATGCGATTCGGATCACGACGGTACCTTGAGCCGTGCGGAATATGCCGCCTGTAAATAATGCAGCAACACTAGCCGGCGAAGGCAGCCCTATTGTGAGAGACCGAGAGTCACGCAGGGCTGCCGACGTCAGTCGCCGAGGTCGGCCGCCGAGTCACCATGTTGAAACTTTTGCATTCGATACTGCGGCAGGTCAACCCGCTTGCGCCTTCCAATCACGGAAGCCAATGACCGCGGATTGACCCTGCCAGATCGGAAATTTGGTTCTATTTGAAGCGCGCGCTGTGCAAACAAATCATACCCTGCGAGCAAAATAGACAATAAGAAGAACGAGCAGAACGGTCCCAAGAATGCCGCCACCGATATACATTTGATTCTCCGCTTATTAGTAAGGAGGTATTGAACATCGGATCGGGTTTCGCCGTCTGGGCGCTAGCGCACCGACCGAGGCGGCCGCGTCCCGCTGGCTGCGGTTATCTCTCGCCCGTCTGGTGTCCAACGAGTTGACGATGACCCAGGAACTGATCGCCAACATGCTGGGTGTGCGCCGCGAGGGCGTCACCGAGGCGCTGTAAGCTGCAGAAACTCGGCGTCATGGAGTACCCGGGAACGAGGGTCCGAATCTGCGCCCGGCTCAGGCCGCTAGCGCCGCGCGCTGATACACAGTATTGACCTTCTGATAGCACGAGCACGACGATGCCTTGAGTCCTGCAACGTTCAGGATCTGCATTTTTCCGCGGCTGTAGCTGATCAGTTTGCGTCGCTTTAGCGCGCCGGCGGCCTCAGTGACCCCCTCGCGCCGCAAGCCGAGCATATGCGCCAGAAAGCCATGCGTCAGCAGAAAGTCGTCTGAACCCACGCGATCGCGCGTCATCAATAGCCAACGCGCCAGGCGCGCTTCGGCATCGTGGAAACGGTTGCACGCGGCAGTTTGGGAAATCTGCGCCATCAGTGCGTGGGTATATCGCATGAGTGCTTGCTGTAGAGGTTGATTACGGTCGAACTCCATGCGAAAGGCCGCCGATCCCATGCGCAACGCCTTGCCGCCGCCCTGCACCAGCGCCCGGACTCCGGAAACACCCACACCCAGTATGAAGGGCATTCCGACCATACCTTCGCTTCCGACCATGCCCACCTCGAGCGTCCGGCGCTTGTCGACCGCGGTGAGCAGCGAGATGAGGCAATCGATGGGAAAGTAGACGTGCCGGATTGCGTCTCCGGACTCGTAGAGTATCTGCCCGAACGTCAGGGTAACCAGGTCGAGTTGAGCGCGCAGACGCCGAGAGTCCTTTGATGGGATGCCTTCCAATACGCGATTGGCGGCGGGTTTCCGGTCGGTCATTCGATTGGCCTCTCGTTTGTTACCGCGGACCGTCGCAAACGTCAAGGCAAGTAGCCGGACCAGGGAATAAGGGCCCCCTTTGACGAGACTAAGCGCACGCAAGCGGCTCGCGCTACGAGATCCTATGTTGGGCGTGAGTCGCAATATTGTATGTGCGGCATCGTACGTAATGGCTCCATTCCCCGATCAATTCCCCCACGAAAGGCCACCGTCGTTGTTAGTCGGAATAGTTTGGTGTCGTGGGACCATTAGCACGATCGCCTACAGACTGCGTTCTCGAGGCGGCCTAGATTGCTCCTGTGGCTGCTAGGAAGGCGAAGCTGATGATGCGACCCGACCCCGTGTGTTCGCCGAACTACGCAACCATGGAGACCGTTTTGCCAGTGTCGCGGCGTCCCGCTTTGGTGGGCCGTGAGCCACTGCCCTGGCGTATCGGCCGTTTTCCGGCGTTGAGTACGGATAACTATGGACGGCAGCTTTGATTCCCAATCCGACCCCCTTCCTGAGCGGGGGTTCATACCTTGAGCTCACGCAGCAGCGTGGCCGTTCGCTCGCTGAGCGCACTGGCTATCGGTGCTGTGCTCTATTTCGCGCACGCCGCCTTTATTCCGATTGCGCTGGCTGTGCTCTTTTCACTTCTTCTCACCCCACCGGTGGAAGCATTGCATCGCCGCGGTCTGCCGCGCAGCGCCTCGGCCATCGTGGTGCTCGTGCTGGTGGCCAGCCTCTTGGGCGGATCTGTAAATCTGTTATGGACGCCCGCACAGAGCTGGTGGGCTTCGGCACCGCAGGCCTTAGGGACTATAGAGAAGAAATGTCTTCCTTTGGCGCGATTTATGAGTCGAATCGAGATCCTCTCCAGTCGTGCTGGAGAGATTGGAGTCGTCCAATCTCCCTCCACCGTTAGCCTCGGTGGTTTGGTCATGCAGAGCGATGTGCGGCCATCGCCAGCGCATGAAGACATGGCCGTCGAGATACTGGATCAAACCCGTGACGCGCTGGTCGGCATTGTCACCGTAACGATTCTAGTATTGTTCCTGCTGGCCGGTGGGCCGCCGATGCTGGCGCGGATGAGCGCGGCGCTGGCGATTGACCTGCAGTCCACGCAGACCCTGCGAGTGATTAGCGCCGTACGCCTCGAAGTCAGCCGCTACTACACGAGCATTGCGCTGATTAACGTAGGCTTGGGGGTGTCCACTGCCGTCGCGATGATGTTACTCGGCATGCCCAATCCCTTTCTCTGGGGAGCTGTCGCAGCAGTACTTAATTTCCTGCCGTATGTGGGCTCGGCGACGACCTTAGTCTTGCTCACTGTCGTCGCTTTCGTCACGTTCAATAGCATCGGTCATGTAGTCGCCGTTGCCGCGAGCTACCTCGCGCTGGCCACCATCGAAGGTCAAGTGGTGCAGCCATTGATCGTCGGACGACGGCTGGAACTCAATCCCATCATGGTGTTTCTGGCCTTGTGGCTTGGGGGATGGTTCTGGGGCGTCGCGGGCATTGTGATGGCTGTACCGACCCTGTTGTCCCTGAAAGTCGCGGCACAGCATTCAAGGCTGGGCAGACCCTTGACCGAGTTCTTAAGTCCGGAGAAGACCACACTGGCACCCATAGCCGCGGTGGCGGCGCAGATCACTCCCAAACGCGGTGTTCCGACGATTGTGGTCGACTCCGACCGCGAAATGGCGCTTGACGGCGCGCCGAAGACAACCGGTACAGCGCATTGAGTAGAACCAGCGCAAACCGTGGACGCACGGCAGACCAACCGCAGCAGATTCCGGCGTCGGGTTGGTGGGACATCATCGTGCGCGTCAAGGCCGACCTTACCCGCGACAACGTCTCCCTGGTGGCCGGGGGCTTGGCCATGTATACACTACTGTCGGTGTTTCCGGCGCTGGCGGCCGCGGTGTCCATCTACGGCCTACTGTTCACTCCCGCGGATGTGATCAAGCATATGAATGCCCTTTCCGACCTCGTGCCCCCGGGGGTTCGGGACGTCTTCAATAGCGGCCTGCAGGACGTGGCCCGCCGCCAGAGCGGCACCCTGACGGTCGAGGCGATGCTCGCCGTGCTGTTGGCACTCGCCAGCGCTCGTTCGGGCATGGCATCACTGATGCAAGCCGTGAACATTGCCTATCAGGAGCGCGAGAAGCGGGGATTTTTCAAGCGGTTGATGACCTCGGTGTTCTTTGCGATGGGAGCCATCCTCGGCGTCCTCGCCATGGTGTTGCTCGCCGTCGCAGTGCCGATGGTCTTCAAGACCTCAAGCTCGAGTCTGTGGGCAGAGAGTGTCGTGGCGACTTTGCGCTGGGCGCTGCTTTGGGTGTTTGCCGTACTGGGCCTCGCCGTGACCTATCGCTTCGCGCCGGCGCGAAGACTTGCTCGATGGCGTTGGGTAACTTGGGGGTCAGTGGTCGCAGCGACCCTGTGGATTGCGGGCAGTCTCCTATTCGCGTTCTATCTCCGCACCTTTGGCAGCTACGCGAAGATGTACGGCGCACTCGGCGGCGTGGTTGTGCTGTTGCTGTGGTTCTATCTGTCGAGCTTCTTCGTCGTCCTGGGCGCTGAGATCAATGCCGAGATGGAACGCCAGACCAAGCAGGACACCACCGAGGGCGCTGAAGTACCGATGGGACAGCGTGGCGCCCATGCCGCCGATTCGGTCGGGCCTTCCGCAGCAGAAATCGCGCAGGCCAAGCGCAGTCTCTAACGCCCCCGCAGCAGCACGCAGCCCGCGCGCCGGTCAGTTGGGCGCGCCTCTGAGCCAGGACTCTATATGCAGCATCTTATTGTCGTGGCCCATCCACTCCAAGACAGCATTACCATGAAACTGGCGCGCGCGTACGCGCTCGAACTGCAACAGCTCGGGCACAGCCAGCGGATCCACGATTTGTACCGCATGGGCTTCAATCCGGTCATGGGTGCACATGAGCTCGAGCCGCTGAGCATCGGCCATGCCGCGGATGCAGACGTGGCACAGGCGCAGCAGGACGTGGGCAACGCCTACGCCCTGACCGTGATCTATCCGCTCTGGTGGGCCACGATGTCAGCGATGATGAAAGGCTATATCGACCGGGTCTTCGCGCGCGGCTTCGCCTACGAAGCGCGCGACGGTGTGGCCAAGGGACTCATGGACGGCAAACGTTGCGTGCTGATCACGCTCTCAGGTTCGCCATTGTCTGTGCTGCTCGACAATGGGGAATGGAAGGCGATGGATACGCTGCAGGATGCGCATATATTCCGCTCCTCGGGGTTCGAACTGCTCGAGCATCTGCATTTCGACAAAGTTGAGCCGCCCACTGCCGATGAAGTCATCGAACACACTCTGGCGCGCGTCCGATCTTGCGCGCGACGGCACTTCGCCGCGCCAATGGGCAGACGCCTCGAATAGATCCTGGCGGAGTAGTCGGTGCCAGAATCATCCACAGCAGTCCGCACTTTCACAGGCAGGATCTGGCCGACCACATCACTGGAATTTTTCATAATCAGGGGACGATCCGAGGTTTAAAATGTGACCTACCGCCCGAAACGAACAATGTCACGTCCGGGCAGCGTCCCGGTGTGCGTTAGCGTACATACCATAACGTGCGACGCGTGTTGGACTCAACATCACAAAGAAATTGGTGAGCGCAAAGGCCTCCGATGTCTCAACGTATACTCCTGATCCAGGACGATACCGCAACTGCCCAAGCCATCCTCCAGGGGCTACGTCACGCCAACGACCAGGCCTTCGAAGTCGAATGGGTCAGATGTTGCTCGGACGGCCTCGACAGACTGGTCGGAGTAGCTGCGATATTGGTCGACCTTGTTCTACCCGACAGTCGCGGATTAGAGACATTTGATCGGCTCTTTTCCGCCGCCGCCCATATACCGATCTTGATCCTTATTGACCCCCAAGACGAGGAGATCGCCAAGCTGGCGGTACAGGGCGGAGCGCAGGACTATCTCTTTAAATCCCGCCTCGACGCCTATCTATTGCCCAAAGCGGTGGCTAGCATGATCGAGCGCACCGCAAATTTGGAGGCGTTGTTTGAAGAGAAGGAGCGCGCACAGATCACGCTCAACTCCATCGGCGACGCAGTGATGAGCTCCGACGTTTTGGGCCACGTGACCTACCTTAACGTAATCGCTGAAGGCCTGACGGGTTGGTCGCAAAGAGAGGCGGAGGGTCGTCCACTCGAGGAGGTCTTCCGAATCGTCGATGGTGACACGCGCATCACCGCACAAAATCCCATGTCCTTGGCGATTCGGGACAACAAAACCCTACATCTTATTCCAAATTGCGTGCTGATCCGGCGCGACGGGGCGGAAGCGGGCATCGAGGACTCCACCGCACCCATTCACGATCGTCGCGGACGCGTGACTGGCGCTGTCATGGTATTTCACGACGTCAGCGTGGCGCGCGAGATGACGCTCAAGATGTCTTATTTAGCGCAACATGACAGCCTCACGGACTTACCCAATCGCGTGTTATTGAACGATCGCCTCGTCGAAGCCATCGAGCTCTCTAAACGGCACGGGCGAAAACTGGCAGTCCTTTTCCTGGATCTCGATCGCTTCAAGCACATCAACGACACGTTGGGCCATGTCGTGGGCGATCAGTTGCTGCAATCCGTGGCGCATCGATTATTGACTTGCGTGCGCGGCTCCGACACGGTCAGCCGCCAGGGAGGCGATGAATTCGTGGCCCTGCTCTGGGAAGTGCGGCACGCACAGGATGCGGCCGTCACGGCGGATAAAATTCTCACGACGCTGCGCGAGCCTCACCATATCGACGCGCATGAGCTACGTATCAGCGCGAGCATCGGAATTGTGACCTATCCGGATGACGGTCTGGACGCAGAGACGCTGATGAAGAATGCGGATTTTGCGATGTACCACGCCAAGGACAGCGGGCGCGACAATTATCAATTCTTCAAGTCTGACCTGAACATACGCGCTATCGAGCGGCAGGCGCTCGAGAGCGATTTGCGCCATGCGATCGCGCGGCAGGAATTGCTGTTGAACTATCAGCCGAAAGTCAATCTTGCGACGGGCGTGATTATGGGCGTCGAGGCGCTCATTCGCTGGTGCAATCCAAAACATGGAATCGTGCCTCCAGCGCAGTTCATCGAGATTGCGGAAGAATGCGGTCTGATTGTGCCGATAGGCCAGTGGGTGCTGCGCGAGGCTTGTCGCCAGGCCCGGGCTTGGCAGTTAGCGGGATTGCCGCCGATGGGCATGGCGATAAACATCTCATCGGTGGAATTACGCGCCCCGGATTTCGTCGCAGGCGTACGCGCGATCCTGATAGCCACGGGCCTGGATCCGCGCTCTCTGGAGCTTGAACTGACCGAAACGTTCCTGATGCAAGATTCCAGATCCACTGTGGAGGTGCTCACGGAACTGAAAGAGATCGGCGTGCTGCTGACGCTAGACGACTTTGGCACTGGCTATTCGAGCTTGAGCTATCTGAAGCGCTTTCCGATCGACGCCTTGAAGATCGATCGTTCGTTCGTTCATGATCTCACGACCGATGAAGATGATGCCGGCATCGTCACTGCCGTGATTGGCTTGGGCAGAAATCTCCATATGCGGGTTGTGGCGGAAGGCATAGAAACCCGAGGACAACTTGAATTTCTGCAAGAGCACGACTGTGCACAGGGTCAAGGGTTCTATTTCAGCAAGCCGGTGTCGGCCGCGGACTGCGGTCACATCCTGGAGCGCGGCCCAATGGAAACGGCCTTCACCGCCGGACCCGTGCGCACCACAGACGGCTTGAGACTCGCGTGCGGATTGCGGATCGCACCCTAGCTTATCGCCTGTAGTGCGTAGAATTGCAGACCAGCATTCAAGCGAAGCTGTGCCAAGGTCGGAATGGCCTATTGATGAACCGCCGCCGCAGGTGTGCTGACCAGATGTCAAGAAAAGCACTTAAAGTCAATGCGACCGAGATCGTTGAGTCCCAGAAGGGGACGCTCCAAGGTGAGGCTTTACTTACAAGGAACATCGAGCTCGTGAGGCGCATCGCCCATCGCCTGTTCCGGCGGCGCAACTACGTTGCTGTCGATGATCTGATTCAAGCCGGTATGATCGGCCTGCTTGAGGCCGTACGGAGGCACGGGCAGCGTGCCCCTGGATTCGAAGCCTATGCAAGTCTTCGCATTCGTGAGGCGATGCTCGATTTTGTTCGCAAGTCAGACTGGAGTCGGCGGTCGGTGCGCATGGGCCCGAGAAGCCCCGAAGCAGAGGCGAAGACTGCCTCGCGAAAGACACCGGTGTGAATGCCAACAGTGTCAGAGAGTGGACCTTGGGTGGTAGCGGTCTCTGACCTTGTGCCGATCAATATCTGCGCCCACCCGATGTGTCATAACATTGATGCGCTGCGGCCAGCAATCTCTCGCTAGCATTTGGCCACCTCGCATAAAGTCATCCGTTACTTGATCTTCAAGGGCTTCGCGCTTGTTGTGTAATGGATTATACCGGTGGCTGCAGCGCCCGCTGCCGCTAAAATGCCATCGTCGCGTGATCTCGAGAACTCACCCACCATGTCGTTGCGTACGTTGCCGCACTGAGGCACCGTCGGTGTCACTGTAGTCTTCAGCCGACACGCAGTAGAGGGGCGCGACCGATGCAACCAATTCACGTCGCCTCACCGGCGGCAGCGGATAAGAAGTACGGACTGGTCAAGACGCTCACGAGGTTTGGCGCGCGCCTCGCAGTCGATGACGACCTGCCCGTCATGGACGTTAACTGTCCCAGCTTGAATCGCGCAATTCCGTCCGTCACCCAACACAGCGCCGCGCTGCTGCTCGCGCGTATGCGTATCGAGGAGCTTACTACCGCGGATCGTCGTAAAGACGAATTCCTCGCGATGCTCTGCCATGAATTGCGAAGCCCTCTCGGCTCGATCCAGAATGCAGTCGCAATCCTGCGGCGCCGCTCGGTCGATGATATTGCGCTGGAACATACGATGCACGCGCTGATCGACCGGCAGCTGCGCCACATGAGACTACTGGCCGAAGACCTTTTGGAAGTTTCCCGGATTACCTGTGGCCAGTTGCGCCTGCAGCGGGAGCGTATCGATTTGTGCGCAGTTGTGCGCAACGCAATCGAAACCCTTGAATCTGACTTTTGCCGGCGTGGTCACCGGCTTGCGGCCACGTGGCCTGATGTGCCAGTTTGGGTAGACGGCGATATGAGGCGGCTCGAACAGGTTTTCGTGAACCTGCTTGGCAACGCATCGAAATACACGGATCCGGGCGATGAAGTGGCGTTATCAGTAAGTGCGTACGACGGACACGCCGTCGTTCGCGTCCGAGATTCTGGGATCGGTATCGCTCACGATGTACTGCCGAACATTTTTGATCTCTTCGTACAGGCTGATGAAGCAGCGCCTCGCTCAAGATCCGGCCTCGGC
>Ga0302324_100000240_pt1 | contig 146802 bp, 117 predicted proteins | sample Palsa_T0_1_FD_201949 | JGI IMG/M metagenome (GOLD analysis project Ga0302324, IMG submission 201949) | Peat permafrost microbial communities from Stordalen Mire near Abisko, Sweden - Palsa_T0_1 | ecosystem: Environmental > Terrestrial > Soil > Palsa > Peat permafrost | place: Sweden: Abisko...
TGCTGATCGGTCTGGCGGTATTGGGCGGCTTCCTGAGCTACTATTACCGCGCCGAGCGGGCCGGAAGGGCGCAGCATTTCCATGAACAGGGCGATAAGCTGATGGCCAAGGATCTATACGAGGAGGCTATCGGGCAATACCGCGAGGCATTGTCTATGTCGCATAGCAGCCAGGACCGTCTGGCGCTGGCGCTGGCGCTGGTCAAAGCCGGCCAACTGAACGAAGCTGACATCTACCTGAAGGAGTTACTCCGTGGCGATCCCGGCAGCGCCCCCGCGAACCTCGGTATGGCCAGGGTATACGCGCAGGAGGGACACATCGATGAGGCCCTGGGCTATTATCATCACGCCATTTATGGCGTCTGGCCGGCGGACGCAACCGAGCGCCGCTTACAGACGCGCCTGGAGCTGATTCACGTCCTGGGTCAAGCCGGCCGGCGGCAGCAGGCCCAGGCGGAGCTTCTTTCCATGCTGGCAACGCTGCCCCACGACCTCGCCATCCGGAAACAAGTCGCGCCTTTGCTGCTCGCTCATGGACTCCCTAAAGAGGCGGCGGACCTGTTCCGGGATGTAGCGCAGCGCGATCCGCTGGACCAGGCAGCCTTCGCCGGCCTGGGCGAGGCGGAATTCGATCTGGCTCACTACTCCGCCGCACGGGATGCGCTGCGCACCGCCTTACGCCTGTCGCCTGACGATGCGGCCGTGCGGAAAAGGCTGGACACCTGCGACCGGATTATAGCCCTGGATCCGACAGCGCGCGGAGTGGGGGTGATCGAGCGATTCCATCGTAGCCGGGAAGTTCTGGCCGGCGTTCTCGACGCGCTCGACAAGTGTTCGCCATCCTCCCTGCGAGACGCCATGGAGACGGCGCGAAAGTCGCTGGCCAGGAACCAACGGCCGCGATCGTTTAGCGATGCCGCGGACAGCGAAACGGCGGCGGCCGAACAATTGTGGGCGGCGGGGGCGACAACGGCAAAGGTCTGCGGCGCGTGGCCTCCCGCGGACTCTCCGTTGAGCAGGGTGATGGCCAAGCTGATGGCTCGTTAGGCTCGGCTAGGCTCGGCTAGGCTAAGGTATTGTTATGCGGCAAACTGCCGATAAGAAGCGACAGGGAGTTAACTCGCGATGACTGTGGAAACCGGATCTAAACGCCTGTGGGAATTGCCGCCGGTGATTCTGCACCCTTTCAACAACGGCGCCGATGCGGGGGCTATCCTCGCCAGCATCCGCCTGAGCCTGTCCGAGGATATCCTACATGCGCGTGACGGCGGCGATCTGGCCGAGGCTCGCCAGCGCCTTCTCCACGGGAAATACTGCGAGTTCCGCATGCTTTGCTTCATTGGCCGGGATGTCAAGCGCTGGATATTGCAGTGTACCGATTTCGTCTTACGGGACGCTCTGTTGGCGAACACCGGAATCCGCGAGCAGAGCTTCTCGGACCTGCTTGTGAAGCGCACGCCGCCCTCGGTGGTGGCCCGCTTCGAGAGTTGGGGCGTGGTCGATTACCACCGTATTCTACGCCGGGCCATTGGAATCGGCGCCATCTTTCCTTATCCGCCGGACTTCGCCATGCTCTCGACCGATTTTCTGGAAAATTGCGGGGCCTTCGGCGATATTCTCTTTGCCTGTTATCAGGAGCTGACTTCGTTCCGGGCACTCGATCCGGAGCAGTTTCGCTTCGCGCTTTACACCTCCGGCGAATATATCAGCGCGATGGAAGTCGGGATCGCGGCAGAGTAGCCGGTTCCGAGCCACTCGCGTTCGCTGTTCCAAGGCCATCTCAACTCCATCTCAACTGAATGCTAAGATGGTCGAATTCCCCTATGCCGGACCTCGCGCCCCAGTTGTCTTTTCGCGACGTATTGAAGATACGTTCGGTGCGGCGGCTCTGGCTGGCGCAGCTGGTCAGCATCTCCGGCGATTTTCTGGCAATCTTCGCGGTCTTCAGTCTGGTCACCTTCCAGATGCACGGCACGGCTACCCAGGTCAGCATGATTCTGGTGGCCTACCTGCTGCCGCTGGCTATCGTCAGCCCGCTGGCCGGCGTATTCGTGGATCGGTGGAACGTAAAATGGACCATGATCGCGAGCGATCTGGCGCGCGGCGTCCTGGTGCTGGCGCTCCTGTTTGTGCGCGACTTGAGAGCCATCTACGCCATTTTTTTCGCGCTCAGCACCGTGTCCAGTTTTTTTGTGCCCGCGCAATCGGTGGCGGTCCGCGCGCTGGCTCCAGCCGATGGATTGCTGGCCGTGAACGGTCTGATGTCGCAGGCTGTGCAGGGCTCGCAAATTGTCAGCCCGGCGATAGCCGGACTGCTCGTGCAATGGTTGGGCGCCAACTCCTGCTTCGTGCTGGACAGCTTCAGTTTCTTTTTCTCGGCCGCCATGGTCATGACTCTCGCCATTCACCGGACGCCGTCGCCCGCCGCCGCCGCAGCGGGATCCGTGCTGGGCTCCATGCGTCAAGGCTTCCGGTTCATCTTTACTCATGCGTCCATCTCGTTCGTGATTCTCGCCATGACCACCGGCATGTTCGCGGTCCGCTGTTTCGGCGTCCTGCTGTCGGTCTACGTGCGCGACGTTCTGGCTTCCAATGCAGCCTTATTTGGAACGCTGAATTCGCTGATCGGAGTCGGCATGATCGCCGGCACGCAATCGCTGCATCGCTTCGCGCGGAAGGTTCCGCAACAGTTCCTGGTAACCTACGGTCTCGGCGGAATGGGCGTGGGTATCTTTGTGACGGCGTTGTTCAGCAGGGTAAGCGCAACCGCCGTCGGCATGCTGGCTTTGGGCTTCTTTGCCGCGTTCATCGTGGTCCCTTCCCAGACTCTGCTGCAGCAGGAAACACCCCACGAGCTGCTGGGACGCGTCATGAGCAGCCTTATGTCACTGCTGGCGATGTCGCAGGTGCTGGCCATGTTCGTAGCCGGCCCCGTGGCGCAGAAGGCGGGTATCCGCAATCTCTATTTCGCCAGCGCAGCCATGCTGGCGGCCATCAGCGCCGGGGGATACGCCAGATTGCGGAAGCCCGGGAAAGCCGCCGCGACGGGGGCTTAAGTACTCCGCTTCAAGAGACGACGCCGCGGCCAGAAGCTACTGGTCGAAAATGATCAATTGATCCTGGGAATCGGCCAACTCGGCGATGCGGATCGCATTGCGCCGAAGCACTTCGGCCGCAACATCAGTTGGATAATCGCAGGAGCGGAGGATGACGACCTTGGCACCAGGGATTTGGCTCAACAAACGTTCGAAATCCTGTCTGTCGAGACCAGGATGAAGTCGTGAACGGCGGCGTAGTCCAGAATTCTGCGATCCGGCAGGAGCCAGCCCGTTTCGAAGCGCACTTTCCGACTCAGGGAATAGGTCGCGCAACAATAGAACCAGCCGCGGCGATAGGCTTTCGTCGAAGAGGAGCTTCATCCTCCAGACTTTGCGCCCTGCCGCCAATTCGGCGGCGTAAGCGTACACGGCAAGGAAGTCATCCGGTTCGAGCTGGGGATAGTCAGCCAGAATTTGCTGCTGGGAGGCCCCACTCGAGAGCCACTCCAGAATCTCCTGAACGGTGATCCGGTGACCGCGAATGCACGGCTTCCCGAAGCGCAGGTCAGAATCAATCGTGATACGCTCAAGGAGCCTATATCATCGCTCTGGACCACCTTCATCTAGTGCCCCAGCCCAGCGTGCTATTTTCACCTGTCCTCGTTCCAAAGGCTGTTCGCAACGAACTCTTCAAACTCCGCGCGACGAAGGACCGCTTGCAGGTTATCTTCAGTACCTATGGCTTTTTCCAACGCTGCGATGGCTATGACCAGGGCACTGTTGATTTCCTCCTTGCGGAACGAACTCGACTCGGAGTGAAAGATCGGGGAGAGGTTGAAGCGGTCGTTCAGGCTTCGCAGTTCGGCGCCGCCGTGATCGTCGATGATCCTTGGGGCAGGGATCTGGCCTCGCGCGCCGATCTCGAGTTTCACGGTACCGTGTGGGTTCTTCAACGGTTTTACCAACTCGGACTGCTCTCCTCAACGCTGGGAGACTGCTTTGCGGTGCTACGCGATCGGGGTGTGCGCCTGCCTTGGGAGACGGTCAACGAATTGTTGGTGAGCATTCGCGAGGAGCCTTTGAAGGCATGACTCCGTGTCTCATGAACGACCCGGCAGGGGTCGCGGTCAGCTTCTGCCAGGGAAGCTGCAAGAGCGCTACACAGAATCCGCAGTCCAATCAAATACGTCCGCACGACTCATACAGCGACATCATGAGCTGCATATCCCGCAGCCCTTCCTCTCCCGCCGTCTTGGGCTCTCGGTTATGCACGATGCACTCCGCCAGATGGTCGGCCTCGCGCACAAACTGAGCCGGGTCGCGCTCCGGATTGGGCTCGTCGATGGGCGGCTCGCCATGAATCTGGGCGGTCAGATGCAGCCCCTCATAAGGAAACGCCGGCTCCACATGCATCATCCCTTTCGATCCATGTACGCGATAAAACCCCGGCATGTTGGCGCCATACGTGGTATTGCAGCTCGCCACGATCCCGGATGGAAACGTCATGCTCCACGCCAGGTTTTCCTCCACTTCCTCAAAGCGCCCGTCGTGGTCGATCACCGAAGAGACGGCCTTCAGGCTATTGGGTTCCTCGCCCGTCAGGTACCGGCAGGCGTTCAACGAATAGACTCCCACATCCATCAAAGGGCCGCCGCCGGCCAGCTTCCGATCGAGCCGCCATTCCTTCGGCTGAATATTAAACCCGTTGGCGCTCTCGATCGCTTGTATCTTGCCGAGCTTGCCATCGCGAATCAACTGTATCGCGCGCAGATTGGTGGGCTCGTATTGGCAGCGGTAGGCGATCATCAGCTTCTTGCCGGCGCTGCGGCAGGCCTCGATCATGGTCCGGCTGTCGGCCACCGTGGTGGCCATGGGCTTCTCGCATAGGACGTGCTTGCCGACCTTGGCCGCGCGGATGGTGTACTCGGCGTGCATGCTGTTCGGCAGCGCGATATAAACTGCGTCAACGTCTTTATTGTCCGCGATTCGATCGTAATCGGCGTAACTGTAAATGCTCGTACCCGGCACGCCATACTCGGCGGCCATTTTCTCCGCCTTGTCGCGATGGCCGGAGACCAGGGCCGTGACCCGCGCGCGCTTGGACATTTTCACAGCCGGCATAAAGTGCTGCATCGAAATACGTCCCAGGCCCACAATGCCGTACCCGATGACGCGTCCTTCGTCTTGCGCTTGAGCGGCCGGCGCGAGACGCGACAACATACCTGCGGCGGCCAGACTGCCGAATTCCCTGCGCGTGAGGCTCATCAGCGTTTCTCCTTCAAGAACAGTATCTCAAAGCTTCTGTCGCCGGCTCTGCCACCAGGCGTTCAGCAGCGTGGCGGATAATATCAGCGCCCCGCCTTCGAGCGAGCCTGGGCCCGGCCGCTCGCCCTCCACCAGCCAGACCCACACGGGGTTCAACGCCGGTTCGAGCAGCAACACCGTGGTGGCTTCAAATGCGGGAACGTGCCGTATGGCGCGCGTTACCAACAGATACGCCAGCCCGATCTGGAACATGCCCAGATAGAGCAGTACGCTCAGATTCCTCAAGCCGGCGTGCGGAGCCGGAAGCGCCATGGGCAGGGTCGCCGCGCACGCGAGCAGATTCCCAATCACAACGGTTGCGGTGGCTGGGTTACCGGAAACGACACCGGAAGCGACACCGGCGGGGGCGCGGCGGCCCAGCCAGCGCAAACCCGAAACCGTCAACGCCCAGGTCAGCCCGGTGGCCGCGCCCAGAAGGTTTCCCGTTCGCGGATCGGGAGCACTGGCGACCGCCGGCCCGGTGGAACCGAAGCACAACCACATGCCTGCCGCCACTGCCAGCAGAACCAGCAGATCGGAGCGGCTGAGCGGCTCCTTGAGCAGCAGGGGCCCGATCACCAGCAGGTACAACGGCGCCGTGGACTGCAAGAAAATGGCATTTGCGGATGTCGTCAGTTTGGTGGCAATCACGAACAGAACCAGCGTCGCTGCGTACGCGGCGCCCACCGGCACGAGCGCCCAGCGCCAGTTGCGCCGCCCGTCCGGGATGAGCAGCGCCAGCGACAAAGCCGCAATCCCCGACCTGAAACTGGCGATCTGCCACGGCGTCAGGGAGATGGCTTTAATGGCCGCGCCACCCGTCGAAAATAGGACGGCGGCCGCCATCAGCATAAGCCAGTTCGTGAAACGCGATTGAAGCACGGAGAATCAATAAGAGTAACAGGCCTATACATAGAGGCTCGGTAGAGCGTATGCTATGGGTTCGGGGTTAGGCATTGCGGACAATATCCAAGAAGACAAAGTACGCACTCGAAGCGCTGTATTCGCTGAGCCGGCATTACGGCGAGGGACCCACGTTGGTCCATGAAGTGGCCACCGAGGAATCCATCCCGCTCAAATTCTTGCAGGCCATCCTGTTGGAGCTGCGGAATCGCGGCGTGGTGACCAGTAAGAAAGGCCGGGCGGGTGGCTACGAGCTCAGCCGGCCGCCGGCGGACATCACCGTAGGCTCGGTCATACGGATGATCGAAGGCCCGCTGGCGCCGCTGCCCTGCGCGCGGGAAACCAACTATCGCCGGTGCGACGAGTGCAAGGACGAAATGACCTGCGGCACTCGCATCGTCATGCGTCGTGTGCGCGACGCCATGGCGCACATTCTGGACAGCACTACGCTGGCGGACGTTATTCACGAGACGGATCAGGCCAAGGAAGCGGAAGCCAGAGGCTCCGCCGCCACCTTCCAGATCTGAGGCGCTACTCCGCGCTACTCCGCGCCAAGATTCGCGGGGATCAGCCTCTCGACGATAATCACGTCGCGCCATTCCCCCTTCAGTCGGCCGTGCTTTTCGTACGTCCCCACTTCGCGAAATCCGAGCGACGCCACTAAGCGGCGGCTGGCGATGTTTTCCGGGAAGATGCGCGAGACCAGCTTCCAGAGGCCCGCCGGCTCCGCGGCATCGATCAAGGCGGCCAGCGCCAGACGGCCCGCGCCTCGCTTCCGGAAGTCGCGGTCTACATAAACGGAGACCTCGGCTATTCCCGCGTAACAGTCGCGCGGCCGGTAGGCGAAAGTCGCCGCAAAGGCCACCACGCGACCCCCTTCGAGGACCACCACCGCGGGGTGCGCGCCGTCAAACCACTCCCTGATGTCGGCTTCCGTGCGTGCCCGTGTTTCGAAAGTGGCGGCGCCTTCCGCGATGCCCTGGTTGTAGATGCGCGCCATATCCGCGGCGTCCTCCGGCTTGCCTGTGCGCGCGTGCATAATACCTCTTCAGCTTCTAAAGAGAGCTTCCGTCAACAGGAGCCTGCCAAGATTTGGCCCCGCGTCGGGGTGCTATGGCCAACCTGCCCAACAGGGTATAGTAACCGGCGATCGCACTGTTCTCGCAACCAGACTAAATGTACTGCGACCTTTCGTCTGGCATCCTGGCCGGCCTGTCGGTCCCCCGATGCTGAAGCAGTGGTCGAGCGCCGGCGCGCCCGGGCGGTCAGGATCAATACGGAGCGTCTTTCAATCGCCCGCTCGGCGCCTGATTCGGCGCTACGAAGGACAAAGTCGATCATGAGATTCTGCTCTTCGTTGAGTCGTGCGTCAAAACGGTACGTTCTGGGATAATCGCGGGGTTTAGCTAACGCAACCGGCGTGAGCATATCTATAGTCGCTTCAGAGAATCGGTTGCGATCAATTGCAAGCAGGGCAGGTCTTCGAGTTTCCGCGCCCGTCCCATCCAAGGCTCGGGGAGGATCGCCTTGACCCAATCGGCGAAGGACGGGATGAGGCCCAAGTCCTAGCGCACTTCTTGCTCGCCGAACCATCGGGTCGGAATGACGCGCCCCGTCGAAAGCGTTATGGTCGGGCCGAATATCGTCTCGGCCATGAAGATGTCCTCGGCGTGATGCCGCACCGCGCCCGGTGGCTGAAGTCGGCGATGATTTTCCTGGACTCGTCAAACCAGTCGTGGACACCCCATTTCTTCACGCTGGATAACGAATGATGGTATGGATGTGCCAGGATGTGCCATTGTCGCCTCCCATAAAAGTCGTGGTTATGGGTGGCGACGTCAGTGAATCGCCCATTGAACTTAAGATGGATGCTGCGCCTGGCGACACAGATAGAGCGTCACGGGCGTCGTCGGCAATGTGACCTCCGCCTCGCCTGCATGGGCAGTCGCGGGTTCGAGTTGTCCGCTGCCGCCTTTGCCGTCAAACTCGACGGTCACGGCGGTTATGCCTCCAGCGGCCAATCTTGTCATTGCGGGAGACCACCCGATGCGGTCTCGCTTACGGCGCACGGAAAGCGGGCGGCACCAGCGAGCGGGTCATAGAATTTTGCCGCGCGAGGAATCCGAAGCGGAGGGAAAAACTCGTCATTGAAGCGCGAGCGCCGCTCGCAAAGTCGCCAGGGATAAGCGAGACCGGGGCGCGGTGCATGCACGAAGGAACGGAAGGGAAGAACGTGTCACGAATTCCAACGCCGATCCCTAGAAAAATCCCTTCTTTGTCTTGCCCATTCCCGCCAGAACCGCCCCATAGTCGATCCGCTCCTTGAATTCGACAGCGTCGACAAAGCCCGTCTCGATCCAGGCCTTTCGTACCAGTTCCAGACTCTGCACTGAGGTTTGATAATGCCCTGTGTCATTGTTCAGTTTGGCAATGCTTCCCTGGGCCCAGAAGACGCCGCTGCCGGCGGTGAGCACAGGCATCCCGCCGGCGGCCACCGAGTGCTTCAATTGACTGCTGACCACCGCCAGCGTGTAGACCACGCCACTCAAACTATTTCGAACGGTGTAGACCCACTTAAAGGTTTTCCCGGATTTCACGAACTTCTTGAATCCGTCAGTTCCAGCGACAAATGGCCCGGCGGCGCCATCATCGTCGTACTCCGTCTCGAGTGCCTTCTCATTAGCCTCGTCGATTTCGCCGGAGAACTTATCCGGCATCTTGTTCGGAAACATATCTCCCTCCTTAGAGTTGAACGGCGACTTCCATTTTTCCATCCGCTGCATTTAAGCGGGGATTCCATTTTGGATTCCCCGGCAGGGTTCTAGTATATACCAGCCATGAATCCTATTGATCCGATTCGGGCCATGGGCTCGCCGTGTATTGAAACGAAAATCGCAAGGCCGCGCCCGGCGCGGTATAATCCACGCTACGAGCGCTATCGCCGCCAATACGATTCGCGACGACTTAGCCGCCCGGCTGGCCGCGCAACGCACCGCACTTGCCCGTGGAGCGCCCACCGAACGCGACCGCACCAAGGCCCTGCGCGCGCTGCTCCAGGCCGTCCGCGGGCGGCGCGAGGAGTTCGTCCGGGCGATTTCAGATGATTTTGGCGGCCGCGCGCGGCAAGAGACGCTGCTGCTCGAAGTCTTCCCCCTGGTGGATACCCTTCGCCACGCCATCCGTCACCTGCCGCAATGGATGCGTCCCCGGGCCGCCGCCACAGGCTGGCAGTTTCTGCCGGGCCGCTCGCGCGTCGTATTCCAGCCGCTCGGCGCGGTGGGCATCATTGGCGCATGGAACTATCCGCTGCTGCTGAGTGTTTCACCCCTGGTGAGTGCGCTGGCGGCCGGCAACCACGTCATGCTGAAGCCTTCCGAGCTGGCCCCCCAAACGGCGGACCTGCTGGCGCGGATGGCGGCCGATCTGTTTCCCTCCGAGTACGTCACGGTCGCGACCGGCGGCCCGGAGACCGGCGCGGCTTTCGCTTCTCTGGCGTTCGACCACTTGCTTTTCACCGGCTCTACGCGCGTCGGAAAGCTCATCTTGCGCTCCGCCAGCGAGAACCTGACGCCGGTGACGCTGGAGCTGGGCGGGAAGTCCCCCGCGCTGGTGCACCGCGATTTTCCGGCGCAAACGGCGGCTGGGCGCATTATGGCGGGCAAACTCTACAACGCGGGGCAAACCTGCATCGCACCCGATTACGCGCTGGTGCCTGCGGACGGCCGCGACGAGTTTGTGCGCTTCGCCTCCGCGGCGGCTACCGCCATGTATCCCAGCCTGGTCGCCAATCCCGATTTCACTCGTATCATCAATCCGGACCACTACCGGCGGCTGCGGTCGCTCGTCGAGGACGCGCGCTCCAAGGGCGCCGAGGTGCTCGAGCTGAATCCCGCACGGGAAGCCGCCAATGAGGACAACCGCGTGCTGCCGCCGGTTCTGCTCTGGAACGTGACCGACCAGATGGCGGTGATGCGGGAAGAAATCTTCGGTCCGCTGCTGCCGCTGGTCACTTACAGCTCGCTCGATGAAGCCATCGCCTACGTGAACTCCCGCCCGCGGCCCCTGGCGCTCTATTATTTCGATTACAGTTCGAAGCGCGTAGAAGACTTACTGGCACGCACCGTGTCGGGCGGCGTGACAGTGAATGACACTATCCTGCACATCGCCCAGAACGACTTACCCTTCGGAGGCGTAGGATCGAGCGGCATGGGATGTTATCACGGATTCGACGGCTTCGAGACCTTCTCCAAGAAAAAGGGCGTGTTCTTCCAGAGCCGCTTCACCACGCTGGGACTCTTGCGGCCGCCTTATGGGACGCTGGCCCGGCGAGTCACCGATTTCCTGATCGGCCGGTAATGGGCTACTCTCCGGTCAGCTCCTGAACCAGCCGCCCGGTGCCGTATAGCTTGCGCAGCGCTTCGGTCATCCCCCCCGTGTGCACGGCTACTGCGCGATTGGCCGTGCCATCATAAACGAAGTCCCCCACCAGCGACTCGATATTGCCGTCGAAGATCAGCCCGACAACCTCGGCATTGCGGTTGATCACCGGCGAGCCGGAGTTGCCTCCGATGATGTCGTTGGTGGTGACGAAATCGAGCGGCGTCGCCAAGTCCAGCTTGTCGCGATTTTCCTTGTATCGCGACGGCAGATAGAAAGGCCCGTCAAAATCGAAACTGTTGGCGCGATCGAACAAGCCGAAGAACGTGGTCTTGTAAGGCGCCTTGGTGCCGTTCATCGGGTAGCCCTGCACCTGGCCGTACGACAGCCGCAGCGTGAAAGTAGCGTCGGGATAGGTGGTCTTGCCGAAAGCGGCGAAGCGCGCCTTGCCCAGCTTTTCGCCGGCCTCCTGTTCCACGCTCTCCACGTTATCCTCGTTCCACTTGATCGCCTCCCGCCGCAGCGGGTCCAGTTTCCGTTGCAGCACGATCATGGGGTCGCCGGAAGCCGCCACCGCCGCCTCGCCGCCGTCCACCAGCGTTTTGCGAAAGGCCGCATCGGCCAGTTTGGTCCCGCTCACCAGCGCCGTGGCTGCGTCCTTCGGCGAGCGGCCGTCCAGCACGATTTTGATAAACGGATCGTCCGGTCCCAGTTCGGCTACGCCCAGCTCCAGCGCGCCGGTCATGCGCGCGATCTCCATCCCCGGATAAATGGGCGCCCGCGAAAACAGGCGCTGTCTCAGAGAATCCAGTTGCGCCTCGTGGTAACCCGGCAGCCGCTCGCCATCGGGCTTCTTGATCTCGGCCACGTAGTCCACGATCTGCGCGCCGATGCCGCCGAGCTGGGAATCCGTGCTGTGGTAGAACTGCTGCCGGGCCCGGGTAGCCTCCTTCTTCGTGGCTTCGGCGATGGCATCCCATGCGCCGCCATAGGCCTGCCGCCACTCCGGATTGCTCATCACCTTGGCCTTGAACTCTTCCTCATCCTTCTGCTTCTTAGCCATGACGCTCTTGTCCAGCAGCCCTTCGTAGCGGCCCTCGATGGCCTTCACGCTGTTCTCCAGACCAAAGATATTGGAAGCCGCCTGACGCTCCTGTTCCGCACCAAGCGCGGAATACTGTTTGAGCACGGCGATGCGGTTCTTGAGCAGCTTGAGGATGTTCGGCTCGATCATGTCGCGTTCGAACTCCAATTGCGCCACCGTATCCAGCCGCTGCGTGCTGCCGGGATGCCCGGGCACAAACACCAGTTCGTTGTCTCCGGCGCCCTTGGGATTCCACTTCAGATAGTCCTTGCTGTCGATGGGCTTGCCGTTCTCATAGACCCGGAACAGCGCCATGTCGAGGTCGTACCGCGGATAGGTGAAATTATCCGGATCGCCGCCGAAGAACGCGATCTGATCCTCCGGCGCGAACACGATTCGCACATCGGTGTACTTCTTATAGCGGTACAGCCAATATTCGCCGCCCTGGTACAACGTCACCACGTCGGAGCGCAAGCCCGTCTTCTGCAGGCTTTCCCGCTCTATATCGGCGATCACCGTCTTGCGCTTGGCGAACTCTTCCTCGGGCGTCTTGGCGCCCTTCAGCGCTGCGAGCACGCGGGGGGTAATGTCTTCCATGGCCGCCAGCACGTTGACTTCGAGATCCGGCGACTTTATCTCCTCTTCGGAAGTGGCCGCGAAGAAGCCGTTCTTCACGTAGTCGTGCTCGGCGGTCGAGTTCTTTTGCAGCTGGCCGCGTGCTACGTGGTGATTCGTCAGCAGCAGACCGTGCGGGCTGACGAACGACCCCGAGCCGCCATCGTTCAGCCGCACGCAAGACAGCCGGACATGATCCAGCCACTCCTGCGTGGGCGTGAAGTGATACTTCTCCTGCAGTTGCTTGACGGGCGGATTGTCGAACGTCCACATGCCCTCGTCGGCGCGCAAGGCAACCGAGATCGACAGCGCGCCAACGCAGGACAACAGGACGGGAAGTTTAGATTTGTGCATAAACACCCATTATAGGGCACATGGGGCGGACCCCGACCCCCCAGGTCGGTGCCGCAAGGTACGCTCGCTAACTCTCGCCCGTCATCTGACCGAAACCCCGCCAGTAGCGCGCCGCATCTATCTGTAAGAGGCCGGCGGCCAATCGAAAATGGCCGCGGGTTTTGGAGACTAGTATGACGCGAAAACTGATTTTGAGCCTCGTTTCCTCGGTTGTTTCCTTGTGTATGCAACCGATGCTCGCCCAAAGTCCGGGCGGCGGCATGCGCACCCCTTCGACTGTCCCGGGCCAAACCGCACCAGGTCAGACGCCCGGAGCGAACGGTCCCCTGAGTCCGAACTCTACCGATCCAATGGCCAAAGTAGATGATAAGAAGTTCGCTAAGGACGCTGCGTTGGGCGGAATGGCGGAGGTGGAACTCGGCAAACTCGCAACTCAAAAGGCCTCCAGGGACGATATCAAACAGTTCGGACAGAAGATCGTCGATGATCATACCAAGGCCAACGATCAACTAAAGGAACTCGCGAGTAAGGAAAACATCCCGATCCCCGACGCGCTCGACTCTAAACATCAAGCGCGTATTGACAAGCTATCCAAGCTGTCTGGCGAGGACTTTGACAAGGCCTTTGTCAAGGACCAATTAAAGGATCACCAGGCCGAGGTCAGAGATTTTAGCGCCGAGGCGCAAAGCGGCACCGATGCGAATGTAAAAACATTCGCGTCCAACGTCTTACCGACGCTGCAGCAGCACCTCGAGCAGGTTAAAGATCTGAATAAGTCCGAAAAGAATAAGTAAGTCCGGTCACGACGCGGTCATAGTTTCCGCGTTCCAGCGGCAAACTGATTTTTCGAAGTAGCTGACATTGGCCAGCAGCGCCGGGCCGGCGGCGCGAAAGCCGAAGACCGCGTCTTCGACAGGGCGTTTGCGGCTGCGTACGGCTTCGTAGAAGACGCGATGGTGTTCCCGGTGCGCGTCATAGCCCTCCGGTGGTTGGTAGCGAAGCTGCTTGTCGGGGCGGACGGCGTCGGCGCTGGGACGTATCTCCGGATATTTTTCGCGGTATTGTTTCAGAAATTGCTCCTGGACGGCTTTGGGAAACGTTCCGATGGTATAGCCCGGTTCGGCTTCGGGCGGCGCATTGGAAAGTGTGAGGTCGCTGTAACCGGTAGTCATGGTGCCTTCGCTGCCCACAAAGCGGAAGCCGAACTGCTCCTGACCCAGTCCGCTCTTTAAATCGACCCGCAAGGCCAGGGTGAATTCGGGATGAGTCGGCTGGGCGGGATAGTCGAGCATAGCCAGCATCACATCGGGCACGTCGCGCCCATCCCTCCAGTAACGCAGCCCGCCGCTCGAGACCACGCGCTCCGGGCCGAGCGAGCCGGTGGCGAAATGCAGACCCGATAGTAAGTGGACGAACAGGTCACCCGCGACGCCGGTACCGTAGTCGCGGTAATTGCGCCAGCGGAACAGGCGTATGGGCTCGAACGGGCGCTTCGGAGCTCTGCCCAGGAAGCGATCCCAATCGATGTTGGCGGGCGAGGCGTCCGGCGGAATGGAGTACTGCCAGGCGCCCAGAGCGGTGTTGCGATCGAGCCAGGCTTCCACCATATTGAGCTGGCCTATGGCGCCGGATTGCAGCAGCTCCCTGGCCTTCTGATAAACCAGCGAGGTCACATACTGGCTGCCCACTTGAAAGATGCGGCCGCTGCGCTGCTGCGCCGCGATAACGGCCTGGCCTTCGTCGACCGACTGCACCATGGGCTTCTCGCAGTACACGTCTTTGCCGGCGTCGAGCGCGTCTATGCTGATCCGCGAGTGCCAATGGTCGGGCGTGCCGATGATGACCGCGTCGATGTCCTTGCGCGCCAGGATCTCGCGGTAATCGCGCGTGGTAAAGATCTGGCTGCCATGGACTTCCTTGGCGCGCGTAAGGCGGCCGTCGTAGACATCGCACACCGCGGCCAGTTCCACGCCGGGAACCGAGAGGGCATAGCCGGTGTCGCCGGAACCCATGCCGCCGAATCCGATGGTGGCAATGCGGATGCGGTCGGTGGCTGCCACTTTCGCCGGCACTTTTGCGTCCTGAGCGGGGAGCTGCGAGGCCATCCCCAGGGCTCCCGTGATTTGAAAAAATTGGCGTCTGGTATTATTCATGGGCGATCCTCCCTTATTATCGTCTGGATGGAGAGTATAAATACCTGCGCGTTTTGCAAGATTGTGGCGGAGGAAGTTGCGGCGGGGACGGTCTGGGAGGACCCGGCCACGCTCGTTTTTCTGGACCATCGCCCGCTGTTTCCCGGGCATTGTCTGGTGATTCCGAAGATGCACTACGAGACCCTGACGGATCTCCCGCGGGAGAAGGTCGGCCCCCTGTTCGGCATTGTGCGACTGATCGCGACAGCCGTGGAACGGGCCATGGACAGCGACGGCTCTCTCGTAGCGATCAACAACCGGGTAAGTCAGAGTGTGCCCCACTTACACATCCACGTCGTGCCGCGGCGTAAGAAAGACGGACTCCGGGGCTTCTTCTGGCCCCGGCATAAGTACGCGAGCGCGGCTGAGATGGAGCAAGTGCGGGATCGCCTTCGCAAAGCGATCGCACTTACCGAGCCGTGACCATGAGGGAGCGGTCACCCGCTAGAACCGCAAATGCAACGCCACCTGCAGAATCCGCGGAGGCGCCGTAGTCGAGATCTGACCGAAGGTCAGATCGGTGATAGTAGTGTCGGGGTTCGAGAACTGCGTGTGGTTAAAAACATTAAACGCGTCGCCGCGCAATTCAAGTGTAGCCCGCTCCCCAAGCCTGAACTGCTTGGCCAAAGCCAGATCCACGTTCGTCGCACCGGGGCCGCGAAAGGCATTGCGCGGTAAAGTGCCGTAAGTGAACCCCGGAAGCTGCGAGGCATCCTGCTGCGCTATCTGATCCAAAGCGAGCAGGGGAGCGTTAGTGAAATTGCCCGGATTGAAATAATAGTTGCCCGCATTGCCGCCAATCGTCTGGTACGGCTTGGGGTTCAGGGTGCCGACCGAGCTTCCGACCAGGTCGGCGCGCACATAGCCCGCATCTCCGGCGCCAGACGGGCCCGGATCGCTGGGCGTGGTGTTCAGATTGGCAAAGACATCCAGCGGAAACCCCGTGTGCCAGGTGACGATCGGATACAGGTTCCATCCGCCGATGAGCGCTTTCGGCCCGCTCTGCCATAAGTGTGCGAAGGGCAGTTCCACGCCGCCCGAAAGCACCAGCGCATTTCGGACGTCGGTATCGCCCGAGGCCCGGAACTCGTCCTGGTCGTAATACGGAACGTTGCTGTTCCGCTGGCGGAAGCCGGAGACATTGTCTATCTCGTGCGACCAGGTGTAGCCCAGCGTGAAGAAACTGTGTCCCCATCCGTGCACGTCGCCGAACTCTTTGCGAAGGTTGACTGTCAGGCCGTTATAGTTCGCCTTCGTGGCATTCTCGAATTCATCCAGATAGCTGAACTGAGGATTGTCCGCGGAGAAATTCTGGTTGTAGAGCCGTGTGTTGGTGCCGAGTATAAACGGGTTTACGTCCACCAGACCGGTTAGCTTGTGGGCGTCATACCCCAGGTAGCCCAATTCCAGCACCATGCCGGCGACCAGCTGCTGCTGCAGCGACATATTGTACTGGTAGACATAAGGTGTGCGCAGGTGTGGATCGACGAAGAACACACCGCCGCCGCCGAATGGGAGAAAGCCTGCGTTGGCGAAGTTGATGTCCTGGGCCGGTGGCTTCGAAGGAAACGGATTGATCGCGCCGGCCGCGACATAGGGATTATCCAGTCCCTGCGGCGCCGAGCCGGCCGCCGGAGCGCTTGGAAAGATATCCGCGAAACCGGAGAACGGCGCCTGACCGTTGAACTGCAGATTGTCTTCGCCCTTCAGGATGTCGTAGAACACGCCAACGCCGCCGCGTAGACTGGTCTTGGCATTCCCGAAGACGTCCCAGGCAAAGCCGGCGCGGGGCGCCCAATCGTTCCGGTCGGGGAAATTGGCGCCGGCGGGTGCGCCCGGGTCGCCGGGAAATACCAGACCCTCTGGGGCATTGGGGAAGCGCTGGGATTGCAATCCGGGGATGAAAGAGAACGTGCGGCCCTGGGTATCGAACTTTGGCTCGGCGTACTCGTAGCGCACTCCTAAGCTCAGAGTTAGACGCTTAGCCGCTTTCCAGGTGTCCTGCGCGTAGCCCGCATACTGGTGAGAGCGGATATTGGAAGGGGCCTTGCCGAACTGCAAAAACTCGTCAGGCAGTCCCATCAGGAAATCGGCTAAGTCATAGCCTGAGCCGACTCCCGTGCTTTGGCCATAGAAGAAGAATTCGCCATCGACGAAAAAGTCATAAACGGTATTGTCCTCGTACGGAGAGAAATAGAAACCGAATTTCCAGTTATGGCGGCCAGTCGTCCAGGAGAGATTGTCGTAGAGGGCATAAGTATTATCGATTTCGCGGGTGGGACCTTGATAGCTGAAGCCGGCCTGCAGGCCGGTCCCCAGGAAGCCGATGATCGGCGGGCCGGTGGATTGGTCGGGAGTGATATTGATGCCAAGCTGGCTGGCGGTCGGGAGCGTCGCGGCCGGAACCGCCTGGCTGTGGTTGAGCCGCTGCCCGGTAATACGTAATTCATTCAGCAAGCCTGGCGAGAACGTATGTGTATAAGTCACTGTTCCAAAGTAGGTCTTGTCTTCGTAAGTGACTGGATAACCGGTTACGTTGACGCCGCCCGCGAACGGTTCGAGCTGTGGATATACGTTGGAGGTAAACGTGCCACTCAGGATATCGCGAGAGCTGATGTTATAGTCGAGCTTGCCTAAGTATTCGTTGTAATTCGCGGTACTGTTCGATTGCGGAAAAATGATTCCGGAAGGCGATGTGGGAATCAGGTTGTTGCTGAAGTAGGCTTTGGCCACCGGATCGATCCTGGTGGGATCGATGATCCCTTGCGCGGCAAGGTCCGGATCGGGCTGATAGTACGGATTATTCATCAGAAACGTGGCCACCGGGTTGGTCTGGCCGGGAAAGGCCTGCGAAAAGTTGCCCTGGGCTTCCTGCGGAGTATACGTAACCACTTTTCCTGGTGAAGTATCCAGCGCCGTCTGCCTCTGCCCCTCATAGGAAAAGAAGAAGAAGAGCTTGTTGCGCCCATTCATGACTTTAGGGACGACTACCGGACCGCCCACGGTGACGCCGAATTGATTGCGCTTCAGGACCGAGACAGGCAGCCCTTGCTCGTTGTTGAAGAAGCTATTGGCGTCGAAATCGGTGTTGCGGACATAGTCATAGGCGGAGCCATGCAGCGAGTTAGTGCCGCTCTTAGTGACTACGCTGACGATGCCGCCGGCATTGCGCCCGTACTCCGCGGAATAGTTGCTTTCGAGCACGCGAAACTCTCCGACGGCGTCCGGATTCGGGTTAGCCACCACGGCGTTTCCGAGCAGGCTGTTGTTGTTGCCGCCATCCAGCAGGTAGGTCACCGAATCGGTGCGCTGCCCGCCAATGCTGTAGTTTCCAGCAGCGCCCGAGTCGGGGTTGGTAGGCGTCACGCCGGGCTGAGTCTTCAGCAGATCCAGGGTATTGCGTCCGTTCAACGGCAGCTCGTTAATAGCCACGCCTGTGACAGTTCCGCCCACCGTGGCATTCTCCGTTTCGACAAGGCTCGCCGTGCTTTCGACGATCACCGTGTTGGTGACCTGGCCGATCGGAAGCTGTACATCGATGCGGAGAGTCTGGTTAATTTGGAGCGGCGTCTGGGCGGCGACAGTCACCTTGTCGAATCCGTTGGCGGTGGCAGTGACTTTGTACCTCCCAATCGGGAGCAGCGGCACCTGATAGAAGCCCGCGGCATCCGTCTTGGTTTCCTTGCTGACGTTGGTTTCGACATTGGTGACCACCACCTTCGCAGTGGTAACGACAGCGCCGGAGGCATCCGTCACCACGCCGGCAATCTTACCCGTGGCATCTTGCGCCAGCAGGCACACGGAAACCAGGATGGCCCCAATAAAAAATGCAAGTACGATGCGAGATGTGTTGAGCATAGCGAACCCTCCGACCCGAGAATGCTTCGTGACGCCCGCGGCGGTACCCGCGCCCTGATTCGCAGGTAGTAGAGCTGACGAGGCTGACTCCGTCGCTGAAAAATTGCAAGTAGGTTAACACGGCCTGCCAGCCGGTAGCAAGCACGAATCGTGTAAAATCCAGCTAGCGGGCTCCGTCCAGTAACCGCTTGACCAGATCTTGGGGAATATCGACGTTCACTTTCACCGAGCGGCCTTGTTGGGTCACCTGTACAGCGTCGAAGGCGCGCCGCAAATCCGGCCGGTTCCTGGGCACGCTGCGCATGAGTCCGAGCAGACCGCGCAGCTCGGCCGAGAGATTCAGAGCATCCGGTTCGGTGCGGCACTCGGCCGCCATAGCCGCGTGCAGGCCCGCGCGCAGGTCCGCGGTCAGAGTAGTGCTTTCGGCCGAACGGAGCACGCGGTCGAGGTTAGCGGCATTGCCCATCTGCCTAAGCGTGTCGGGCCGAAGTCCGGTCCAACCGCCGGTGACGGCCCAGATTTGCGGATCGCCGGGCAGGGCCTCGACGCGCGCCAGGAGGCTGCCAGGAGCGCCGCCACGCCCGCTCTTGTACCGGTCGATAGCCGCGCGCACCACCGGGGCCGGGCCAGCCAATGCGGTGTCTTGGTCGACGATAGTAATCGCGCTGTTCCGCGGCGAGCCTGGCTCCTTCATTTGAAACGCGCCGCGGGCGATCCATAGAGCATTCTGACCATCATAGGCCAGCAGCAGCTCGCGAATGTCGCGCTCCGGGTCGATGCCCGTGTCATTCCGAAACTCATCGAAACGCGGAAGACGATGCTGGCCGGCCAGCTTGCGATATACCGGTGTCGCCCGGAGTTGATCCAGGCGGATACCCGCCAGCGCCATGGTATCCGGCGGCACAAAGGCCGTCCAGGCGGAATCGACGCGGCCCCGGCATCCTGCGAGCGTCAGGCAGAGCAGCAGCGGAAATGCGAAGCAAGAGGCGCGGGCCCTCTTGCAGAGTCCAACGCCGAGTCCAACTTTAGTATGGCCACCCATGGGATAATCTTCGCAGATGGCGCCGGTTGCTTCTCTGCCCTATCAGCTCAAGCCGAGCTCCTACAGCAGCCACAGCCTTCTGCTGGCCAGCCTGCCGGCGGAAGGAGCCGGGCGGCGCGTCCTGGACGTGGGCTGCGCGGGCGGGTACCTGAGCGAGATTTTGGCTGTCAGAGGCTATCGTGTTACCGGCATCGACTCGCCCGGCGCCCGGCACGCGGGTTTCCCGGAATCGGTCGAGCTGGTGGAAGCCGACCTGGACCTCGGTCTTCCACCCGGCCTGTCACTACCGCCTGGCCGCTTCGATTTCATCATTTGCGCGGACGTGCTCGAACACCTGCGGCAGCCCGCCGGAATGCTGCGCGATTTGCGCGAGTTGCTGGCGACAGGGGGACGGCTGGCCGCGTCGCTTCCCAACAGCGGGCACGCTTATTTCCGCTTGAATGTGATGCTGGGACGATTCCCGGCGCATGACCGCGGGCTGTTCGACCGTACCCACCTGCATTACTATACCTGGCGCGGCTGGGTGGATCTGTTTGCCTCCGCCGGCTTTCGCATCGAAACCGTCAAGTGCTCGGGCGTGCCTGTCAGCTTGGCCCTGCCAAAATGGCGAGACACCGCGGCCGTGCGCGCCTTCGAGGGGCTGTCGTACCTGTCCGCGCGCTGGTGGAAGAAGATGTTCGCATATCAATTCGTCGTGACCGCGGCGCCGGAGGCCGGGTCATGATGGCGGTGAAGCCCAAGGTGGTGGTGGTGATGCCGGCGTACAATGCCGCCAAGACGCTGCACATGACTTACGCCGACCTGCCGCGCGATGTGGTGGACCTGGTAATCGTGGTGGACGACGGCAGCTCGGATGAAACCGCCAAGATCGCGCGCGAGCTGGGCCTCGAGCTGTTCGTGCACGACCGTAACTACGGCTACGGGGCCAATCAGAAGACCTGCTATCGCGAGGCGCTCAAAGCGGGCGCGGATATCGTGGTGATGGTGCACCCGGACTATCAGTACGATCCCACGCTGCTGCCCGAAGTGGTCCAACCCATTCAGGAAGGCCGCGCGGACGTGGTGCTGGGCTCGCGCCTTATGGGCGACAGTCCGATGAAGCAGGGCATGCCCTGGTGGAAATACGTTTCCAACCGCTTCCTGACCTGGGTAGAGAACGTAGCGTTCGGCCTGAAGCTATCTGAGTATCACACCGGCTACCGGGCCTTCCGGCGTGAGACGCTGGAATCGGTGAATCTGGAAACCAATTCGGACAGGTTCATTTTCGACCAGGAGATTCTGGCGCAGGTCGTGGCGCTTGGCATGCGCATCACCGAGGTGCCCGTGCCCACCCGCTATTTCGCGCAGGCATCCTCGGCGTCATTCTTCCAGAGCACCATTTACGGCTTCTCCATTCTGTTCCTGGTGGGCAAGTATCTGCTGTACCGCTTCGGCTGGGGTTACCACCGGCAGTTCGACAGCTTACAGCGCCGGTATCACTCAGCCGAGGAGCCGACCGGGCGCAAGACTTAGCAGGGATCCTCGGTTGCCACCGTCCTTCCAATTCTCGCGCAAACTCACGCGCAGCCGCGTGGTCCTCCCTTTGGATTTCTTGCTCATTTTTCTCTTCACGGCGGTACTGGTCAAACCGCTGTTCCGGGCGAAATACCTGGAGGGATGGGGCTCGATCGAGAGCACCTTCATCGCGGATAGCCGGTTTCTGAAGGATCATTGGCCGCACCCGCAGTGGCAACCGCTGTGGTATTGCGGAACGCGCTACGACTACATTTATCCGCCGGCCCTGCGCTACGGGACCGCATTGCTGTCCCGCGTGTGGACGCCGGTGAAGGCGTATCACATCTACACGGCGCTGCTCTACTGCCTGGGAATCGCGGGCGTATATTTTCTGGTAAGGGTGACGAGCGGATCGCGCGGCGCGGCGTGGCTGGCGGCGGCGGCCTCCGCGCTGGTCTCGCCGGTATTCGTCCTGATGCCTGAAGCGCGCTCGGATTCGCAGCACCTGGCGCCGCAGAGACTCTGGGTCCTGCTGCGATACGGCGAAGGGCCGCACATCTCCGCCGTTGCTCTGCTGCCCTTCGCCCTGGCGTTTGCCTGGCTGGCATTCGAGCGGCGCCGTCCCGCCTCCGTGGCCGCCGCGGCGGTATTTTGTGCGCTGGTGGCGCTGACCAATTTCTATGGCGCAACCGCACTGGCTCTCTTATACCCGATTCTGGTATGGAGCGTGTGGGTGACCTCCCGCGATAACGGCGTGTGGCTGCGCGCCGCCGCCATACCAATGCTGGCCTACGGGCTCTCGGCGTTTTGGCTGACACCGTCTTACTTGCGGATCACCATCGAGAACCTGCGCTTGGTGTCATCTCCCGGCAATCGCTCGTCGATGGTGCTGCTGTTGGTGGCGGGCGTCCTTTTTCTGGTGGTTTCGCTGCGCGCGGCATCCGGCAAACCGCGGCGCGCTTACCCGGTCTTCGTTTCCGGTAGCTTACTGTTCGTTGGACTGAACGTGCTGGGCCAATACTACTTCAATTTCCGCGTCATCGGCGAACCGCACCGCCTGGTTCCGGAACTCGACCTAGCGATAATTCTGGCGGCTGTCGAGGCACTGCGAGCGCTGTGGAACTGGCGTTCAAAGTTCCCGGCGCGTGTGCGGCTGGCGCGCGCGATGGCCTTAGTTGTCGTGCTATATGGAGCCTGGATCGCGCGCCACTATGTCCGCCACGCTTGGGAGTTGTATCCGCGGGAGTGGGACTATCGGCAGCGCGTGGAATATCGCATGTCCGATTGGATGGCCGGGCGCTTTCCGCAAGCGCGCACCATGGTGGCTGGGTCCATACGCTTCTGGTGGGACACCTGGCACGACCTGGCGCAGCCCGGCGGCGGCTCCGAGCAGGGAGTACTGAATTCTCATGTGGTCCCCGCGCAGTGGGAACTCACCCTGGGACCGAATCCCGAAACGGCGGTGCGCTGGTTGACCGCTCTCGGAGCCGATGCCGTAATCGTTACGTACAAACAGTCGCAGGAAGTCTATCACGATTTCTCTTTTCCGTATAAGTTTAATGGAGCGCTGCCGGTACTCTACGACGACCATCAGGGCAACGTAATTTATCAAGTACCGCGCCGCTATCCATCATTGGCGCGCGTAGTGGATTCAGCGCGACTGCGGATTCTGCAACCGCTGACGCAGACGAACCTGGAGAGGCTCCGGGCCTACACGGCCGTAGTCGAAGAGGGTCCGGAATCACCGACTACCACAGTCTGGAACGGAACCGATCGGATGCGCATACACGCCCGCGTGGGACAAGGCCAGTCCATCGTGGTGCAAGTGACTTACGATCCGGCGTGGCACGCTTACTTGAATGGGAGAGCGCTGCCGGTTCATAAGGACGCGGTGGATTTCGGCGTGATCGACGCGCCGCCCGGCGAGTACGATATCGCCTACATTTTCGAGACACCGCTCGAAAACCGGATCGGCTGGGGGATTACGCTGCTTTCCCTGGCGATCGTTGTAGCTCTGTCGGTATTCGATCGCATTCACCGCCAGCCGCCCGTTGGGGGTCGCTAGTCTGTCACAAAGCCGATGGGACGCTTCTTGCGAGTGGTGCGCGGTCCGCGCTTCAGTTTCCTAATTTCGTCGACGACAACGGTGATGATCGAGGAGTGCTCCCTCTGCGTGCCTTCGAGTTGCTCGATCTTGCGCGCCAAGTCTTTGTGGCTAGCCAGAAGCTCGCGTAGTTTGACAAAGGCGCGGATAATGCGGATGTTCATCTGCACGGCGGATTTGCTATTGAGGACCGAAGAGAGCATGGCTACGCCGTGCTCTGTGAAGGCCAAGGGGACGTATTTCGAATAGCGGCCGCGCCCTTTCTCTAAGATCACAATCTGTGATCTTAGAGCTGAGGCTTCCTGCCTGGTGAGCTGAAACATGAAGTCTTCGGGGAAGCGGTCGCGATGGCGACGAACAGCCTGATTGAGGGTTCGGGTGTCCACCCGGTAGAGTTCGGCGAGGTCGCCATCGAGCATGACCTTCTCGCCGCGGATAAGGTAGATTCGGCGCTCGATCAGCTCCACGGGCGCGCGGCGCCGGGAAGCCGGAAGTGGCGGGCGTTTGGCAGGCTTAGACATAAGTGAGCGCCCTCGATTACTGCACCGAATTCAAGTATGCCACCAAGTCCGACATCTGCTGCGGATTATTGAACCGCGGCCAGACGATGTTGGCCTGTCGCATGCGCGTGAACATCTGCGGCCCGTGCTTCCACAGCGCCGACATGATGGTGATTTCCGAATAGGGCCGCGCCTGCCCGGGCAGCGGCGGCGCCCCATGCTCTCCGCCCATATGGCACTGTCCGCAGAGCTTCGCGTCGAACACGTGTTTGCCCCGCAACGCGTTGCCCTTGGCATACACGAACTGCCGCATCCACAGGTAACTCAGCAACTGCCGCATTTCGTCTTCGGAAAGCTGCGGCACCGGCTGAATCATGCGCGGCGCGTGATTCCACATGTCCACCGCAATCTCGGTCAGAGTGAGATTGTGTAGACGGTCCTCCAAAGCCAGCTTGCCTACATGGCACTTTACGCAGCCCTTGGATTCGAAGATAGCCTGCCCGCCCTCACCCGAGGTGAAAGAGAAGCTCGCGGTCAGGCTCCTCGTTTCCGGCAGGTTGCGCAGGTAGGCCAGAATGTCGCTCAACTCCTGCTCGGTCAGTTCCTGCCAGGGTATCTTTTTGCGCGCAAAGGCCTCCCGCATGCGGCTGCTATGGTTCCACATGCGCTGCACCAGGACCACCGGCTGTCCCAATGCTTCCCATTTCGCCACGGGCGGCGCGCTCTCCGCCAGCGACTCGGTGATGCCGTGGCACTCCGCGCAATGCCTGGCCGCAAAAGCCTCTTTGCCGCGCGCGGCGTCGCCCGGCTTATCGAAGAAGCGCGTCGAGTACAAATAGGCGAACAGGTCGGCGGCGTCCTCCGGGCTGGGCTTGGGCCGCTCGATTCCGGCGCCCTCAATGGCCGCCCACATGATGGGCGCGTGGTTCCACATGGCGCTGGCCAGCAGCGCGGGAGTAAAGCCGCGATCGACGTGCGCGCTCAAATCGAGCGCCATCTTTCCGCCTTTACCATTGACGCTGTGGCACTGTACGCAGCGCTCGTTCTTAAACAGGCGCGCGCCGCGCACGGAATCGCCTGGAATTACGGGCGGCACGGCGGCTCCCGCGCTCCACGCCATCAGAATGCCAATTGCAAGCTTTCGGATCATGACCTCTTAAATTTACTATACATATTTACTACACGTCATTCTTCTTGAATCGCTCGATCAAATGATCGCACGCCCGCACACACAACGCCATGAACGTCAGCGTCGGGTTCTGGCAGGCCGAGGAAGGGTAACAGGCCCCGTCCATTACGAACAGGTTCTTCACATCGTGCGTCTGGTTATACGGATTGAGAACCGACTTCTTCGGATCGACACCCATGCGCGCGGTGCCGGTCTCGTGAATCGCCATGCCGGGCATCGCCAGACTCGAGTTGACCCGGATGTTTTTCGCGCCGGCGGCTTCCAGCATCTCGGCGGCGGAAACGGCGGCGTCTTCCATCATGGCCTTCTCGTTATCGCCGTGCGTCATCTGAATACGCAGCGCCGGGATGCCCCAGGCGTCCCGCAGGTCGGGATCGATATCGCAGTAATTATCCCAGCGCCCGAGCGATTCGCCGAAGGCGCCCAGGTTGATGCCGTACGCGCCGGCCTTGACCGCCTTCTTATAATCCGCGCCAAAGCCCTCCGCGCCGTAGTTGAAGTCGCTCTCCGCCCCGCCCTGATATCCGTAGCCGCGGATGAAGCGGGAGTGCCGCGGGCCATTCAACACATTGCGGAAGCGGACCACGTAGATGCCGTTGGCGCGATGCGGCCCGCTCAGAGGGGTGGGCGTAGGGTCAAATCCCGGCAAATCGCCCGAAGCGCCCGCGCCCACGGCGTGGTCCATCAGGTAATGTCCCAGCGCGTCGCTCGCATTCCCGAGGCCCCGCGGATAGACGCGCGTGGATGAGTTGAGCAGAATGCGCGTGGATTCCAGAGCCTGCGCGCAAAGGATCACGCTCCTCGCCCGCACCTGGTAAGTCTGGTGCGAGAGGCGGTCGATGTAGGTGATGCCGGCGGCGCGGTTCGCGGCATTGTCCATATCCACATGGCGCACCACGGCGTTGGTGATCAGCGTGCAGTTCTTGGTCTTGAGCGCGTCGGCGACCGTGGTGAACGGGCTGCTGAAGTACGAAAATGTGCTGCAGCCGCGCTCGCACGGTCCACAGTAGTGGCACGCCAGACGGCCGTTATGATTCTGCGTCAGGATGGCGGTGCGGCCAATGGTCACGGTGCGGCCGAATTTCGCCTTGACGCGGTCGCGCATCTGCGCCTCGCCGCAGGTCATTTTCATGGCGGGCAGAAATTGCCCGTCCGGCAGCGTGGGGTTTCCCTCGGCCGCGCCGCTGATGCCCACGTAGCGCTCGACGATATCGTAGTAAGGATCGAGGTCGCTGTACGAGAGCGGCCAATCTTCGCCATACCCATCGTGGCTGGCCGCTTTGAAATCGAGATCGCTCATGCGATAGCTCTGGCGGCCCCAGACCAGTGTCCGTCCGCCCACGATGCGCAGCCGCTGCCAGGTAAACGGCTTGCCCGCCGGAGTGCTGTACGGATTCTGCAGGTCGTCCACAAACCAGTCGTAGTTATATTCCATGCACGCGTAGCATTGCTTCTGCACCGGGCGGGTGCGTGCGATCTCGGGGGACATGTCGCGGTATTTCAACTTGTAGGCCGGCATGTGCTCGGTGAACTCTTTGGGCGAGATGTTGCGGCCGGCTTCGAGCAGCGCCACTTTCAGGCCGGCCTCCGCCAGTCGCTTGGCCGCCCAGCCCCCCGTCGCGCCGGAGCCGACTACTATGGCATCGTATGATTCGGATGTTTGTGCCGCTTGCATGCTAGGGGTATTATAGTTCTCAAATGAACCGCCGGGATTTGTTTCGACAAGCTTTTCTGGGAGCCGCCGCGACGGCATCGGCGGGCGTTGCGCCGGCGCTGGAGTTTCCCTCCGATTACGACGCCTCGAAGGAACTGGCCCGCGCGGACTGGAAGCCGCTGTTTCTCGACGATCACCAGAACCAGACGCTGATCGCCTTCAGCGATATGCTCATCCCGGAAACGGATACGCCCGGAGCCAAGGCCGCGTTGGTGAACCGCTTCCTCGATCGCGTGTTGGCCGCCGAGACGCATGAAACGCAGCGCGGTTTTCTGGACAGCCTGGCGTTCCTCGATGGCGAGTCGTTCGAGCGCTTTCATGCCGCCTTCGTGCATCTGACGCCGGAGCAGCAGACCGACGTCGTAACGCTGATGGCCTACCCGCATACGCTCGAGACCTGGGACGAGAATGTGACGGCCGTGTATTCCGGCCACGCGCATTTCAGCACGCTGAAAGACTGGATCGCCAGGGCCTACTATAATTCGGAAGCCGGCATGAAAGAGCTCGGCTACACGGGATTTCCGCACGGCGTTTTCGACGGTTGCAAATAGAGTGGTGCTCCGCTTAATTCTTGACAACCCGTGGAGGAGGTAGCGCGAATGAAACTTGCTAGCCGAAGATCCTTTCTCGGATCGATACCCGGGGCCATGCTACTGGCAGTGGCAACGCAGTCCCGGGGAGATGTGATACCCAACCGCCCGAAAGTGCCCGGCGTGCTGAGTCTCTGGGCACGGCGAAGAACAAAGGAAGGGGTGGCCTCCGAACAGGTCCTGCACTGGCCGGTGGCCCGCACGGCGATCATCATCTGTGACATGTGGGACACGCATACCTGCGGCATGTCGGCGCAACGCGTAGCCTTGATGGCGCCGCGGATGAATCAGGTGGTCAGCGGCGCCCGCAGTCTCGGCGTAATGATCATCCACGCGCCGAGCGACACGATGAAATTTTACGAAGGCACCCCGTGGCGTGATCGGATGCGCAACGCTCCCATCGCAGCGTCGCCATTTCCCATCATCGCCCGCTGCCCGCGTGTCCAGGAGGAGGAACGCGATTTCCCCATCGATGATTCTGCCGGCGGATGCGATGACCCGATCGTGAAACAGTTCGAGGGACCGCCTTATCCCTGGTCCCGGGAGCATCCGGCCATCGACATCGTAGGCTTCGACGGTGTGAGCGAGAGCGGCCAGGAGATCTACAACTTCTGCAAGCAGGAAGACATCGATAAGATCGTCCTGATGGGAGTCCATACCAATATCTGTATTTTGAATCGCGGTTTTGGAGCGCGACAGATGACCCGGCTCGGCTTCGAGGTGGTGCTGGCCCGGGATCTTACCGACTCCATGTATGATCCGCGTACCCGGCCATTTGTAAGTCACGCACGCGGCACCGAGTTGGTGATTGAGCACATTGAGACGATGTGGTGCCCCTCAATCCTCAGCGAGGATTTGATCCGGGCCGTACCCGGCTCGGCGGATCCAGAACGCACCGTCAGCAGATGAGCGCTTCCCTCGATCGATGGCACCGTCCAGAACCAGCACCGCGGCACGCTGGTTGACTTCGATTTCTTCGGGTTCAGGGCAAGCTGTAAGCCGAAGTGAAGGCGCCGCGCACAAGGGCGCAGGTACTGGAACTGTTGCGCACCGAGGGCGAGAAGTACGCCAAGGTTCTGGAAGGTCGGCACAGGCAGGCCGATAGACATCAGGAGACTGGCGGCGGTTGATACAATTCGCCGTCAATCACATCATAAACAGCATGCCGAAACGATTGCCCTCGAATGGTGGGGCCGATCCACGAATCTCCCGTTTGCGATTCAATGTCATCATGCGACGCTCTATTGGCTCGCACAGGCTCAACACATGCAGCGATGTGGTCCGGTCGCCGACCACGGTGTGCTCGCCGTTCCACCCCGAATCCCGGTAAACTGGTGCCGCGCAATTACCTGACGATGCCCGGACCGCCAATTGTCCCTCTGCTGTGAACCAGCTGACGCGGGCCCAGGTCCGGATTGGGGAGGTATGGGGCGAGGGCGGCTGCCGCTCCACCCGGAGCCAGTATAGCGAAGCGCGTTACGTATGCCCGAGCACGCGGTGCGGCGCATAAGGCTCCGCCAGCGCCTTCAACTCCGCTTCATCCAGCTTCACGCTCAACGCCGCCACGGCATCTTCCAGATGGCTCATTTTGCTCGCCCCGACAATCGGCGCCGTGACACCGGCCTGCTGCAGAATCCAGGCCAACGCCACCTGCGCGTTGGGCACGCCGCGCCGCCGCGCAATCTCGCCGACGCGCTCGACCACGGCAAAATCCGATGGCTGATAATACAACCCCTGGGCGTACTCGTCGGTCTTCGAGCGCAGCGTTTCGCCGAAATCCTCCTTGCGCCGGTTGCCCGCCAGAAATCCGCGCGCCAGCGGGCTCCACGGTATGACGCCGATGCCCTCTTCGAGGCACAGCGGGATCATCTCCCGCTCCTCTTCGCGATAGACCAGGTTGTAGTGATTTTGCATGGTGACAAAGCGCGCCAGGCCCAGCGCATCGGCCGTGTACAGCATCTGGGCGAACTGCCATGCGAACATCGAGGAAGCCCCCAGATACAGCGCCTTGCCCGCCTTCACCACGTCGGCCAGCGCTTCCAGAGTCTCTTCGATGGGCGTGGCGTAATCGAAGCGATGGATCTGGTAAAGATCCACGTAATCGGTGCCGAGCCGGCGCAAGCTGTCATCGATGGCATGCCGTATGTGCTTGCGCGAGAGCCCGCGTTGGTTGGGATCGTCGCCCATGGGGTTATACAATTTAGTGGCGATCACCACCCGGTCGCGGGAAGGGCCGAAATCCTTGAGCGCGCGGCCCAGTATCTCTTCGCTCACGCCCACCGAATACATGTCGGCGGTATCGAAGAAGTTGATGCCCAGCTCGAGCGCGCGGCGAATGAACGGGCGGCCCTCTTCCTCCTCGAGCACCCATTCGCGCCAGCGCTTCGATCCATAGGTCATCGTGCCCAGGCAGATGCGCGAGACCTTCAGCCCGGCCGATCCGAGATTGACGTATTCCATATCTGGATTCTACACTGGCGACATGCCTTCCTCCGCCGCCAAAGATCCCCAACGCGCCATCGGCCGTGCGCCCGAGCGCCTGAACCTGGACGAGCGCCTCGCGCTGACCGGCAAGTACGTTGCGCTCGAGATCTACACTCCGGAAGCCCTGCCTTTGCGGCGCATCGAGGCTATCGGCGACACCGTGCAGGAATGCGCCCGGCAACTCGTGGCGCGGCACCTCGACCCGCTGCGGTTCGAATTCACGCGGCTAGGGCCGGCGTTCTAGCGCGGGGTAACATAAGGCGTGCAACTTCCAGTAAACCCGCCGATTTTGCCGATGCTCGCCAAGCGAGTCGGCGAATTGCCGGTGGGCGGAACATGGATTTTCGAGCCAAAGTGGGACGGGTTTCGCGCGTTGGTCTTCCGTGACGGGGACGAGATCCTGATCCAGAGCCGCGACGAAAAATCGCTGAACCGCTACTTTCCCGAGTTGCTCGAGCCGCTGCGGTCGATGTTACCTGCGCGCTGCGTGCTGGACGGCGAAATCGTCCTCGCCAGGGATACTGGTCTCGACTTCGAGGCGCTGCAGCTCCGCATTCATCCCGCCGCATCGCGCGTGAAACTTCTGTCGCAGGAAATTCCGGCATCCATCGTGTTCTTCGACCTGCTTTGCGAGGGCAGCCGGGATCTGCGCGGCGAACCGTTCCAAAACCGCCGCCGCGAGTTGGAATCGCTGCTTTCATCCGCGGCGCCTCCGATCCATCTGACACCGGCAACCCGTGAGTTGAACATCGCGTCGGATTGGTTCCGTCGCTTCGAGGGCGCGGGTCTCGATGGAGTCGTCGCCAAGCCGATTTCAGGCGCCTACGAGTCCGACAAGCGCGTGATGCTCAAGGTGAAGCACGAGCGCGATTGCGACTGCGTGGTCGCCGGGTTTCGATGGCACAAGAAAGGCGAGGGCACTGCCGTCGGCTCACTTCTACTCGGGCTCTTCGACGACGCGGGCGCGCTGCAGCACGTCGGCGTTTGCGCGAGCTTCACGCAGGAGAAGCGTCTGGAGCTCGTAGAATATCTCGAGCCTTATCGCCGGGATGCTCTGGCCGCTCACCCTTGGAAGCTCTGGGCCGAGCATGAACACGCCAGCGGTGAAGGTCCGCATCGCATGCCGGGCGGCCAAAGCCGCTGGAGCCAGGGCAAGGACTTGTCGTGGGAGCCATTGCGGCCCGAACTGGTGGTCGAAGTCGCTTACGAGCACATGCAGGGGACCCGCTTCCGTCACATGGCGCAGTTTCGAAGGTGGCGCACGGACAAGAAGCCGGGCGACTGCACCTATGCCCAGCTCGAAGTGGTTCCGCCGCAGGAGCTGATGGCGATTTTCGCCGCCGGCCGCTGAAGCTCACTTCGCAGCGCGCCTGGTGCGCCATTCACGCGTCGGATCGTCATCCGGGTCGGGAGTTTCCTGCGGCGGCCGGAGCGCTTCGGGAACATGGCGCAGGTTCACTCGGATGCGGGTCCAGGTGGATGATCGGCCTCGCATGGAGTCGACCAGCACGTCGTCCACCGCGAGAAATCCGGCTATGTGGGCGTGTTTGCTTTTCCATCTTTCCAGACCGGCTACGGCGGCGGCCTTGTCCGGAGAGTTCGCCACCACCACGAGTGGCATCTTCGTCCGCGGCGTCTTCGGAGTAGACTTGGCGCGCGATGGGGCCACCCGCGGCGCCTCGCCCTCCATCTTGCGAAAGTGCGGCGGCCAGGGTGCGTCGCCAAGACCCGCGGCCTCATCTTTTGCCGCGAGCTCGAGTAATTTTTCGAGCGAACCTGATGCCGCGTTCATGCCTGCGTGCGGATCGCCGATTTCCGCGAAGCGCTTGGGAACCGTGAAAACCGTAAAGTCGGCTGGTTCGCAGTCGGGGACCTCACGCCAGTCCAGCGGCGTGGACACACGCGCATCGGGGAGCGGGCGCACAGAATACGCGGAACAGGTGGTCCGATCCTTGGCGTTCTGGTTATAGTCGAGGAACACGCCGTGACGTTCTTCTTTCCACCATTTCGAGCTGGCCAGGGCAGGCGCGCGCCGCTCAACCGCACGCGACAACGCGAGCGCCGCGCGGCGCACCTCACTGAATGTCCAGCGCGGTTGAATCCGCACATTCACGTGCATCCCGCGTGACCCGCTGGTTTTGGGCCAGCCGCGCAGCTCCATCTCATCGAGGAGCTGCTTCACCTCAAGGGCCACACTGCGTACGTCCGCCCAACCGACGCCCGGCCCCGGATCGAGATCAACGCGCAACTCGTCCGGGTGGTCGAGATCGCCGCATCGGACGGGGTGCGGATGTAGCTCGATGCAGCCCAGGTTGACCATCCAGGCAAGCCCCGCCGCATCGTCAACCACAATTTCCTCCGCGGTGCGGCCCGAAGGAAATGACAGCGTTACCGTACGCAGCCACGTCGGCCGCCCGCCGGGCGCGCGCTTCTGATAAAACACCTCGCCCTCGGCCCCGTTGACGAAGCGTTTGAGAACCACCGGACGATCCTCGATTCCGGCGAGAGCGCCGGGCGCGACCGCCAGGTAATAACGTACGAGGTCAAGTTTAGAAAGCTTCGCCTGTCTCGAAAAATAAGGCTTGTCGGGGTGCGTCACCGTAACCTCGCGCCCCTCGATCGAAAGTACTTCAGTGGCTTCTTTGCTCACAAAAACAGGCTACACCTATCGTTTGTCCTGGCGCATCAACCTCCACTTCGTGCGTGTGTACGCGATCAGGAACCCTTTACGCTCGGCATTGCGCTGAGAATTGCTGCCCGCCTCGGCAACCATCATCGCTAAATCGCAGCCATAGTCAAAGGCGTAGCGCATACGCTCTTCCAGAAGCGCGGCTTGCAGCCCGCGACGGCGCAGCTCCGGAATCGTAGCCGAACCGCCGAACAGAGCAACTCCGTCATGGATACAAAGCGCGCCGGCAGCGCCCGGTTGGCCGTCCAGCTCGGCCAGGAAGCACGGACTCTGCTCGCGTGCTGAAGCAATGGCACCGGTCTGTTCAAGAAATTCCTGAAATTCCGGATGTTCGTGTGTCCAGCCCCTCGCGCTGATATTGGTCCAGAGTTGCGCTTCTTCGGGATCTGTGACGCGCACTCGGATATTGCCGTGCTCTTCAGTCGCGGGCTTCTCCACCGGCCGATACATGACATTGCTGATTTCGATGGGTCTGTACTGGCGTGCGCAGAGCAAGTCCAGCGCGGCGACCCCCGCGAGCGGACTCACCTCATGAACCACCGGTGCCCCGCGGTCGAGAAAGAATAACTCGATCGCATCCAGCGCGGCCCCGCTCAGCTCCTCGAAGATGCCGAGTCCGAAAGTCTGAGTGACCAGAGAGTCGATGCCATCGAAAACCGCGTAGGCTCCCGCGCATTCCATCCACTCGGCGCGGCTGTCGGGGAAAAGACGGCGCCGGACCCCCCGCGAACTGAGCGCAGGCGTGCCCTTCCGCGCGCTCCAAACGTCTTGAGAGGGCGAGGTCGGCAAACAGCATGTCTGGTTATGGTACACGTCTCGGGCGTTAGCAGCAACGCTCCGACACTGGCGCCTCACTGTTTATTCTAAAATGCATGGATAAACTGGTTGGACCTCATGACAATCACACAGACGGCGATCTTGAATTCCAAATGGGTATGGGCCTGCTTCCTGACAACGGCTCTGCTCGGCGCCTCCTCCTGTTCGAGCACCTCTTCCGGCATGAAGCCCCCGCCTCCGCTCGTTGTTGAGGTGGCCCGGGTAGAACAGAAAGACGTCCCCATTTACAGCGAGTGGATCGGAACACTCGACGGCTTCGTCAACGCGGACATCAAGGCGCAGGTATCGGGCTACCTGCTCAAACAGGATTACACGGAGGGTTCGTTCGTCTCCAAGGGTGCGCTGCTTTTCGAAATCGATCCGCGGCCGTTCCAGGCCGTGCTGGATCAGGCTCTCGGGCGGCTGGCGGAGGCCAACGGGCAACTCTCGCAGGCCAAGGCCCAGTTGACGCAGGCGCAGGCGCAGGTGCAGGTGGCGGAGGCCAATCAAACCAGAGCCCAGCTCGACGAGGACCGCTACATCCCGCTTGCGCGACAGCAGGCTATCACCCAGCAGGACCTCGACAACGCCACTCAGAACAACGTCGCCGCGAAGGCTCAGGTCCAGGCGGCCAAAGCCGCGGTGGAAACATCGAGGGCCCAGATAGAGGTGGCCACCGCCTCCATTGCCAGTGCGAAAGCCGCCGTGGAGACAGCTCAGGTGAACCTCGGATTCACCAAGCTCGTTGCGCCGATCGAGGGGATCGCCGGAGAAGCCATGCAACAGGTCGGTGCTCTGGTGAGCCCGACCAGCGGCCCCGTGACCACGGTTTCTACCGTCGATCCCATCAAAGCTTACTTCACGGTGAGCGAGTCGGAGTACCTGGACTTCCACCGCCGCTACTCGGACCCGAACAATCTCGAAGCGGAGAGGAAGCAGTTGAAGTTCGAGCTGATCCTCGGCGACGGGACGGTCTATCAGCACATTGGGAGCTTCTTTTTTGCGGATCGCCAAGTGAATCAGAGCACTGGGGCGATCCGGGTCGCAGCGAGCTTTCCCAACCCGGGAAATATCCTGCGGCCCGGGGTGTACGGCAGGGTGCGGTCCTCCGTCAGAACTCAGATCGGCGCCCTGCTGGTCCCCGAGCGCGCCGTCAACGAGCTGCAGGGCTCCTACCAGGTGGCCGTGGTCGACGCCGAAAGCAAGGTCCGTATCCAGACCGTCACGGTGGGGGAAAAAGTTGGCTCGATGTGGATCATCACCAGTGGTCTGAAACCGGGTGAGCGGGTGGTCACCGAGGGCGTGCAAAAGGTCCGCCCCGGCCTCACTGTGACGACCAAGCCGTTTTCGGAAAAGGAGAGCTGACCGTCATGTCCAAGTTCTTCATCAATAGGCCCATTGTGGCTATCGTGATTGCCATCGTCATGGTGATCGTGGGCGCGGTCACCATAGCCTCACTGCCGGTCGCTCAATTCCCCAGCATCGTTCCGCCGGAAGTCAAGCTGCTCGCCACCTACGTTGGCGCCGACGCGCAGACCATCGAGCAGTCCGTGGCCACTCCCATCGAGGAGCAAATGAGCGGCGTGGACAACATGAACTACATGTATTCACTGAACGCCACCGCCAACAGCGGCATGACCATGATCGTGGACTTCGACGTCGCCACCTCGCCGAACACCGATCTGATTCTCGCCCAGATGCGGGAAACGCAAGCCGCGTCGCAGCTTCCGGCGGACGTCAATAACTACGGAGTCACGGTGCAAAAGGCCACCACCGCGCCGCTGATGCTGATCTCTTTATACTCGCCGCACGGCTCTTTTGACGCAGGATTCATGGCCAACTACGCCTATATCAACCTCGTGGACCAGGTTCTGCGAGTGCCCGGCATCGGCACCGCTCAGGTGTTCGGCGCGGGCCAGTACGCCATGCGGATGTGGGTCAAGCCGGATCAATTGGCCAAACTGGGCATCACCGTTACGGAAATCGTTTCAGCCATCCAGGCCCAGAATACGGTGAATCCTGCCGGAAGCGTGGGAGGCCCCCCGGCGCCGAAGGGTCAAGAGTTCACCTACTCTGTCCTGGCGCAGGGCCGCCTGACGTCACCCGAGCAGTTTGGAGAAATCGTGGTACGGGAAACTCCGGACGGCGGAATCGTGCGCGTCAAGGATGTGGCGCGCATCGAGCTTGGCGCTCAGGACTACAGCATGATCGGCCGCCTGAACGGAAAGCCCGGGGCGAATCTCGCCGTGTACCAGTTGCCTGGCTCGAACGCCGTCCAAGCCGCTAACGGCGTAAAGAAAATGATGGCCGAGTCGAAGCAGCGCTTCCCACCGGATGTGGATTACGCCATTGCGCTGGACACCACCAGGGCAGTGACCGAGGGCATGAAGGAGATCATCATCACCCTGCTGATCGCTATCGCGTTAGTAATCGTCGTGGTGTACGTCTTCCTGCAAGGCTGGCGCGCCACGCTCATTCCGCTGCTCGCGGTGCCGGTGTCGTTGATCGGCACGTTCGTGTTCTTTCCAGTGTTCGGCTTCAGCATCAACACGCTTTCGCTGTTTGGCCTGGTGTTGGCGATCGGCCTGGTGGTGGACGACGCCATAGTCGTGGTCGAGGCGGTGGAGCGCCACATCGAAGATGGCATGACGCCCAAGGACGCGGCTTTGAAAGCCATGGAGGAAATCTCCGGACCGGTCGTCGGCATCGCCTTGGTGCTCTCCGCCGTGTTCATACCGACGGCTTTCGTTCCCGGCATCACCGGGCGTCTCTATCAACAATTCGCCGTCACCATCGCCATTTCCGTGATCCTCTCCGCGTTCAATGCGCTGTCGCTCAGCCCGGCGCTGGCGGCTTTGCTGCTCAAACCGAGGAAAGACAGCCGCGGGCTGTTGCGAAAGTTCTTCACCTGGTTCAACGGGATGTTCGGGAAAGCCACGGATGGTTACGTGCGATTGTCGGGCGCGCTGCTGCGCAAGAGCGCGATTGCGTTCGTTCTTCTGGCGGCGTTCGGGGTCGGGGCCGGTTTCTTCGCCAAAAAAGTACCGTCGAGCTTTTTGCCGGATGAAGATCAGGGGTACGCGTACGTCAATCTGCAACTTCCCAGCGCGTCTTCTCTGGAACGCACCCAGCAGGTTTGCACCAAGGTCGAAAAAACGCTGCTCGACTCGCCGGGTGTCCAGTACGTCACCAGCGTGATCGGCTTCAGTCTGCTCAGCTATGTGCGAACCAGCTACAGCGCATTCTTTTTCGTGGCGTTAAAGGAATGGGGCGAGCGCAAGACCCGCGCCGAACAATTCCAGGAAATCAAACAGCGCCTGAACCGCCAGCTGAGCAGGCTTCCCGAAGGAATCGCGTTCAGTTTTTCACCACCGGCCATCCCCGGTGTAGGCACCTCCGGCGGATTTACTTTCGTTCTGGAAGACCGGTCCGCGACGGGAGTGCAGTTTCTCGCCGCGAATCTGGCCAAGTTCATGGCCGCCGCGCAAAAGCGCCCCGAAATCGCCGGAATCAGCACGACCTTCCTGCCCAACGTTCCCCAGGAGTTCATCGATGTGGACCGGGACAAGGTGATCAAACAGGGAGTGCCGCTGAACGACGTTTACCGCACCATCCAGGCGTTCATGGGCGGCCTGTTCGTCAACTACTTCAACCGCTTCGGCCGCCAGTGGCAGGTTTACATCGAAGCGGAGGGCGCGTACCGGGCGCGGGCTGAGAATGTCGGCCAGTTTTACGTCCGCAATAGCAAGAGCGAGATGGTCCCGCTCTCGACGCTCACGAAAATCAAATCGCGCACGGGTCCGGAGTTCACCATGCGGTATAACGAGTACCCGTCGGCGCAGATCAACGGCAACGCCGCGCCGGGCTATAGCGCGGGTCAAGCCACGGCTGCTCTGGAAGAGGTGTTCAAGCAGAGCATGCCTCCTCAGATGGGTTACGACTACCTGGGCATGTCATTTCAGGAGAAGAAGGCCGCGGAGGGTGTGCCGCCCTCGGTGGTTTTCGGATTCTCGGTGCTATTCGTTTTTCTGATTCTGGCCGCGCTCTATGAAAGCTGGACGCTGCCTTTCAGTGTTCTGCTGAGCACGCCGATTGCGGTGTTCGGCGCTTTCGCGGTGCTGTGGCTGCGCCGCACTGTTCTCAACTGGTTCATGCCCGCTTACATGGTGCAGATCGAGAGCGACGTGTACTCACAGATCGGGCTGATCATGCTGATCGGTCTGGCCGCCAAAAATGCGATCCTGATCGTTGAGTTCGCCAAGGACACCTATGAAAAAGGCGGCGCTCTGGCCGACGCCGCGCTCGAGGGCGCCCGCCTGCGATTGCGGCCGATCCTGATGACTTCCTTCGCTTTCATCCTGGGGTGTGTGCCCCTGTGGACAGCGTCGGGCGCTGGATCGGTGGCCCGACAGATCATGGGCACCACAGTGATCGGAGGAATGCTGGCCGCCAGCGTGATCGGCATCTTTTTCATCCCGGCGATCTTCTTCGTGGTGGAAAAGCTATCAGGCGCCGGCCGCGACCACGCTCCCGCGCTAGCGCCGCCGGGACCCGAACCGAGGCCCGCGGAGGGAGACTGACGATGAACGGTCGCTCGATCGCCGCCGCATTCGTTCTCAGCCTGCTCGTCGGTTGCACGGTAGGACCGAACTATCACCGGCCCGCGATTCAGACCCCTGATGTTTATCGCGCGGCCCAACCGACGCCCGCGCCGCCGCCGTCGTCCCTGTCGGATCTCAAGTGGTTCGAGATTTTTAAGGATGAGAAACTGCAGGATCTGGTACGGACCGCGCTCGCACAGAACTATGATTTGCGGGACGCGGTAGCGCGCGTCGACGCGGCGCGGGCAAATTTCGGCATCACGCGATCTGCTCAATTTCCGCAGGTTAGCGCCAGCGGCGCCGTGAACATCGATCGGCTCTCGCGTGACGGCGAAACACCCATACCGGCTGCCCTGCTGCCTTCGCAAAATCGCAATTGGGGAGAAGCGTTCCTGAATCTGCTGTCGTTCGAAGTGGATCTGTGGGGGCGGCTGCGGCGGTCGAGCGAAGCGGCGCGGGCGAATCTTCTCAGCGCGGAAGAGAACCGCAAGGCTGTCGTCACCACCCTCGTCAGCGACGTGGCGACCGCCTATATGAGCCTGCGCGAATTGGACAATGAGCTGGAGATTTCCGAGCGCACGCTGGCCAGCCGGCAGGCCTCCCTGGAACTCACGCGCGCGCGGCAAAGCGGCGGTGTAGCCACGCTTCTCGATCTTCGTCAAGCGGAGCAACTGGTTTACACGGCCGCCGAAACGATTCCCGTAATCCGGCAGCAAATCGAGCAAACCGAAAACAGCATCAGCCTGCTGTTGGGTAAGTCGCCCGGTGACGTCATTCGCGGCCGCGGCCTCACACAACAGGAGTTGCCGCCCTCCATGCCCGCCGGGCTGCCGTCCGCTCTGCTTGACCGCCGGCCTGACATTCGCGAGGCAGAGCAAAACCTGGTCGCGGCAAACGCCCAGATCGGCGTGGCTAAGACCGCTTACTTTCCGCAGGTGACCCTCACTGGCTTTCTCGGCGGGCAGAGCACGCAATTAGCGAATCTCTTCGGCGGGCCTCAAAGCGCATGGAGCTTTGTTCCGCAAGTCACCCAGCCGATCTTTACCGCCGGGCGAATCAAGTCGGGCGTGCGGCTCGCCGAGGCTGAACGGAACAGCGCTTTGGCTCAATACGGCAAGGCCATCCAGACCGCTTTCACCGAGGTCTCGAACGCGCTGATCGCTCACCAAAGAGTGCATGAAAGTCGAGTGCAGCAGGAGGCGCTGGTCGCCGCGCTACGAGACCGCGTACGTCTGGCCTACTTGCGATACCGGGGCGGTGTGGATACGCAACTCAATGCGCTCGACGCCGACAGGGACCTTTTTCAGGCCGAAGTCTCCTTGTCGCAGATCCAGTTGAACGAATTGCTGACTGTAGTCCAACTTTACAAAGCGCTCGGTGGAGGGTGGCAGCAGTGAAGCGGTCAGAAGCTTGTGACCCTCGACAGATTGAGATGTGAGAAGCGGATCGAAATCCTACGCCTTGCGGACATGCTCATTGAAGGATTTCACCGGGACATTTCTCGGAGCTGTTAACAGCCTACCGGTAGTCACATATCGTATATAGCTGTTGGCAGGCAACATGTCTGAACACAAAACGGACATCCCGTACGGAACCCTGGATCTGCTGATCCTAAAAACACTGGACACGATGGGGCCGATGCACGGCTACCGTATTGCCAGGAGAATTGAGCAGGTCGCGGAGAACCTTTTACGATTGAACCAGGGGTCGATTTATCCCGCTCTCATACGCCTGGAAGAGCAAGGCTGGATTCACACGCAATGGGGAATTTCTGAGACAAGACGCAAGGTTAAGTTTTATTCGCTGACCAGGGCTGGAGCAAAGCAACTCGGTGTCGCGGTTGCGAACTGGGAGAGGGCTACGGCGCTGGTGGCCAGGTTCTTCGTTAAAACAAAGCTGGAGGCAGAGTCGTGAAGCTTCGATTCGCGGCGCGTCGCCTGCTGGCGCTGGTTATCCTTTGGCTTTGACCAGGACTGTCACCGTATTGTGCGAGCATCAATAGCCCAACACCTGACGCGTTATACTATCCTGCCGGTCAGCCGGGAGTAACGCGGGCATTCGGCGACCGGCAGTGTCATAATTCGTAATTGGCCCGGCCGGCCGGCTGGAGGAACTCTCAATGACCAACGAACAACTGGATCAGCTTTCGATCAACACCATTCGCACGTTGTCGATGGACGCGGTGCAACAGGCCAATTCCGGACATCCCGGAACACCCATGGCCCTGGCGCCGGTGGCCTATTCGGTATGGCAGCACTTCTTGCGATTCGACCCCGAAGATCCGATCTGGCCCAACCGGGACCGGTTCGTGCTCTCGAACGGCCACGCTTCCATGCTGCTCTATTCCCTGCTGCATCTGTGCGGCGTGAAAGCGGTCAACCCGCAGTACGAAACGCTGGGGGATCTGTCGGTCAAGCTGGAGGACATTAAGCGCTTCCGGCAACTCGACAGCCGCTGCCCGGGGCATCCGGAGTACCGTTGGACTTCGGGCGTGGAGACCACTACCGGGCCGCTGGGCCAAGGGGTCGCCACCAGTGTGGGCATGGCCCTGGCGCGCTGGTGGATGGCGAAGCACTTCAACCGGCCGGGGTTCGACATGTTCGATTACGAGGTGTACGCGATCTGCGGCGATGGCGACATGATGGAGGGCATCACCGGAGAAGCCGCGTCTCTGGCCGGCCACCAGCGGCTTTCGAACCTTTGCTGGATTTACGACAACAACAAGATTACCATCGAGGGGCACACCGCGCTGGCATTCAGCGAGGACGTGATGACGCGGTTCATCGGCTATGGCTGGAACGTGACGCGGGTCGGGGATGCCAACGATCTGGAGATGCTCGACCGCGCCCTGCAGGCGTTTCACGGCACTACCGATCGGCCCACCCTGATCGTGGTGGACAGCCACATCGCCTATGGCGCGCCCAATAAACAGGACACCAGCGGCGCGCACGGCGAGCCCCTGGGCGAAGACGAGATCCGCCTCGCCAAGCGCGCCTACGGCTGGCCGGAAGACGCCAAATTCCTGATCCCGGACGGCGTGCGGGAGCATTTCCGCGCGGGGATGGGCGAGCGCGGCCGCGAGCTGCGCAACGCCTGGATGGCCCGCTTCGAGGAATACAAGGCGGAGTATCCGGAGATGGCCGACCACCTTTACCGCATGCAGCACCGGCAGCTTCCGGAAGACTGGGATAAGGATCTTCCCACTTTTCCCGCCGATGCGAAAGGGCTGGCCACGCGCGATTCTTCCGGACGGGTGCTCAACAAAGTCGCCTGGAACGTGCCCTGGCTGATCGGCGGCGCGGCGGACCTGTTCCCGTCCACCAAGACCCGGCTGACATTCGAGCGGGCCGGCGATCTGGAATTCGACAATTACGGCGGCCGCAACATGCATTTCGGCATACGCGAGCATGCCATGGGGGCCATCGTCAATGGGCTGTCGCTTTCGAAGATCCGCGCTTACGGCTCGACCTTTCTGATCTTCAGCGACTATATGAAACCGGCCATACGGCTGGGCGCCATCATGGAGCTCCCGGTGATTCTGGTCTACACGCACGATTCCATCGGGCTGGGGGAGGATGGGCCGACGCACCAGCCCATCGAGCAACTGGCCTCGCTCCGGGCGGTTCCGGGGCTGATCACGCTGCGCCCGGCGGATGCCAACGAAGTGACGGAGTGCTGGAAGGTGGCCATCCGGCAGCGCCATCATCCAGTCGCATTAGTGCTCACCAGGCAGGCTGTGCCGACCCTCGACCGCGCCAAATACGCGGCGGCTTCGGGAGTGGAAAAGGGCGCTTATATTCTGGCGGATGCGCCGGACGCCAAGCCCGAAGTGGTGCTGATGGCCACCGGCAGCGAAGTAGCGCTCTGCGTGCAGGCTTACGAGCAGCTCACCGCGGAGGGCATTCGGGCGCGGGTAGTGAGCATGCCGAGCTGGGAGCTGTTCGATCAACAGCCGCGCGAGTATCGGGAGACGGTGCTTCCGCCGGGCGTGACGGCGCGCGTCTCGGTGGAGCAGGCTACGGTTTTCGGATGGGATCGCTATGTCGGCCCGCATGGCCGCATGATCGGCATGCACACCTTCGGCGCATCGGCGCCATTGAAGGAGCTGCAGAAGAAATTTGGATTCCTGCCCGCGACCGTGGTGACGGCAGCCAAGGAGGTACTGGCGGAATCGAAGCAATCGGAGGCTGCGCCGGCAGGCGTTCGAGACTGACCCTCCGAGGTCAGCCCAATGCGCTGACGCCACTCGCGGCCGTGCTCGAACTGGTTGGGGCGGCCGGCGTGGTCTGAGTCTGGTAAGCGCCCAGCACCTGCTGCAACATGTTGCTGATCATGGTTGCCGAATCCGTAGTGGTCGAATTGGTGGTGTTGGCTGGCTGTAACAGTGCCAGCGCCATGGAGTTGCTGAGATAGGCCTGGAAGTCGCCCTGGCTCTCTATGGCCTGGATTTCAGCGGTAGCGCTGACTCCCGCGCCTGGAGTGCTAGCGCTGCCGGCGCCGGTGATAGCAGCGGCGGAAGTGGTTGATGACGGCGCGGTATTTTGGTACGCGCTCGGATCCAGATAACTTAAAGCATTCAGGGAACTGGCCATAGTGGGCCTCCACCATTCTTATCGGCCGCGGGCGCCCGTTCATGCGGCGCACGGCTGCGGCTGGGTGTTGCGTTAATGCGCCGAATATTGCTCTTGCGGCGGATTCAGCTTGATTTCGAGGGTTTTCTCGGCTTCATCCACGTCAAAGGTTTTCCCGAAGGTCTGATACCCCTTGGCGATGACTTGCACGAGGATGGTGCCCTGCGGGAACTCGGGAACTTTGGCGATGCCCTCCTGATTCGTGCGCATTTCCCAAGTCGTGCGGACCTTCTTCCCCAGCTTGATGTAGGACCGGCCTTTAACAAACCGGACCACGATATCGGCGCGGTCGATGGGCCGGCCTCCCAGGGTGGTGACCTGGACGTTCAGCTTCGTCATGGGGACGTCGGCGGCCCACGTTGCAAGGGCACAGAAGAGCAGCGCCGCGACGAACGCCAGACGAGTACGCATAATCTCGATTATCACACGCCGGCCAGGAACAGATCCGGACGGCTGGCAGCCTTACGGAAGTTGACTAAGGAACGTTGACGCCCGTGATTGCGGTATTCGTTTGCCCATCGATACCCGTGGTCGCGGTGCTTGTTTTCCCGTTGAAGGATATCTCCACTCCACACTGCGTAGCCACTGAAGTGAAATTGCTCTGCAGAGTGAGCGTAGCCTGAGTACCATCGGCGGTGGTCGAAACCGAGGCCACCGAGGGTTCCAGCCAACCATTCCAAACTCCATTATCGTAGGAATTGCAAAGAACTTGGCCTGTTGTTTGGGAAGCGGTTCCGTTGCCTAGATTAATGCCTGTGACGACGATATTAGGCTGGCTCGCTGTCCCTCCTCCGACTGCGCTATAGATGGTGGGAGCTGTGTCGGGAATCAGGGTCACATTGACCGTCACGTTAGCGCTCGTGTGGGAGATTTGTTGGATGCTCAGATATCCGTTGGGGGAAGTATAGGTTTGGCCGTCGGCGAGGGCCCCGGCATAAGGCGCGTTATTTGTTGCAAGCTGAGATTTGTAGTTTGACCCTTGCCAATACTGAATGGAGGCGCCTCCCAAGAATCCCGGGGGCAGGTTGGCGTTCACTCCTTGTGGCTGCCGGTAGGAGACGTAAAGGGGGTCCGCAGTGCCTGGAACAACTATTTGCAGCGCCTGCACGGCGCTCGTTTGCTGCTCGGCGAAAGCCACTTGATACGTACCGCTTGTAGTTACGTGTTGTACATTGGTCAGCGGGAGCCAGCCTAACTCGATGAGGTGAGGTACGTTGAAACCAACAACGTTATAGTCTTCATCACCCATGTTGCAGGAATTATCGCCGTATTCGACCAGCCCTCCATTTGGTAGTAAGCCTTGAGCGTGTTGCATGTTCAGTTGATGGCCGAATTCGTGCGCAATAGCCACATCAAGATAGGGGTAGCCCGGCCAGGCCTGGCCTGCATTGATCCAAGAAAGGCCCGTACCGAGGTAGGAAACTCCGCCCCACCAGCAGAATTGAGCACTCTCATTAGGCATCAGATAAATATGGTGCGGATAACTCGAGATATCGACTCCTGCGGCCGTCGCCGCCTGGTCACCCTGCGACTGGACGCTTGCAATATCACAGCTCGTTGGAGTGGGGACCGTATATGGTCCAATAACGCTTCCGGCGAAGCTCACAGAACCAAACGATTGCTCCTGATAAAGAGTGTCTACGCTCAATCCCGTCTGAGCGAACATGTCGTCATACAGTTGGCTGTTCGTGAAATGGCTTGGGCTTGTTGCCGACTGTAGGACATAAAGCAGGGTCGTTTGGACGCCCGTCACAGGAATAATATTACTTGTCAAGGCTGAAACCGCGGACTGAGGGGATACGTCCCTTGTCGATTCAGTGGCTATAATTTCGGCGCCCTCCAGAAACCTTCCGTTGATGCGACCTCGACCTGTGACGATCATCCCGGTCCGTAAACCACCCTTGGGCTGAGTTGCAAAATGGAGTTCGTACGTCCGCCCTGTTAGCGATTGATCTTTGATGAAATAACTTGTTTCCGATCGATGTTCAGCGAAGTAATCGGCAACGGCAATAATTAAGCTGCCCTTCACCTGATCGAAGGTCGCAGCAGCAACTACTTGCGAACAGCAAGGTATTACAACTGCAAGGGTTAGTATCGAAAACAGCGTTCGGTTTGTAATTATAAGCACTCTTTCAGCCTTTCTCGAAGTGCTTACAGTCTAACTGAGCGGTACGTGGAATACAAGAGCTAACGGATATATATTTCAGGCGATGTCCGGCAAGAGAAAACTGCTAAGGAACGTTGACGCCCGTGATTGCGGTATTCGTTTGCCCATCGATACCCGTGGTCGCGGTGCTTGTTTTCCCGTTGAAGGATATCTCTACTCCACACTGCGTAGCCACTGAAGTGAAATTGCTCTGCAGAGTGAGCGTAGCCTGAGTGCCATCGGCGGATGTCGAAACCGAGGTGACCGTGGGTGCCAGCCAACCATTCCAAACTCCATTGTCGTAGGAATTGCAAAGAACTTGGCCGGTCGTTTGGGAAGCGGTACCGTTGCCCAGATTAATGCCTGTGACGACGATATCAGGCTGGCTCGCTGTTCCTCCTCCGACTGCGCTGTAAATGGTGGGTGCTTTGTCGGGAATCAGGGCCACGTTGACCGTCACGTTAGCGCTAGTATGGGAGACTTGTTGGATGCTCAAATATCCGTTGGGGGAAGTATAAGTTTGTCCGTCGGCGAGCGCGCCAGCAAACGGATAGTTGTTTGTTGCAAGCTGAGATTTGTAGTTTGACCCTAGCCAATACTGAATAGAGGCGCCTCCCAGAAACCCCGGGGGCAAATTGGCGTTCACTCCTTGTGGCCGCCGGTAGGAGACGTAAAGAGGGTCTGCGGTGCCTGGAACAACTATTTGCAGAGCCTGCACGGCGTTCGTTTGCTGCTCCGCAAATGCCACTTGATAAGTACCGCTTGCAGTTACTTGTTGTACGTTGGTCAGTGGGAGCCAGCCTAACTCGATGAGGTGAGGTACGTTGAAACCAACAACGTTATAGTCTTCGTCACCCATGTCGCAGGAATTGTCTCCGTATTCTACCAGACTTCCATTTGGTAGTAAGCCCTGAGCGTGAGTCATGTTCAGTTGGTGACCGAACTCGTGCGCGAGAACTACATAAGTAGCCGAGACATTCGGGTAGAAATAACCTGTATTGATCCAAGAACGACCCGGGTCACCCCCGAGAATGGCAACCCCTCCAAAGTTGCAGAGGAACTGCATCTCATTAGGTAGCATATAAATGCGATGCGGGTAAACCGAGACATTGATCCCCGCCGCTGTCGCTGCTTGGTCGCCCTGGGATTGAATGCTTGCGATATCACAAGTAGTTGGAATATTAACCGCATAGGGGCCGACAGCTTGCCCGTCCAAGGTCACGGCACCATATGAGTTGTCTTGATACAAGGTGTTTACACTCGTTCCTGTTTGGGCAAACATGGCATCGTTTATCTGGCTCGTAGTGAAATTGTTTGGAGTGGCTGCCGATCGCAGGACGTAAAGCAGTGTGGTTTGGACGCCCGTCACAGGAACAACATTACCACTTAAAGCTGAAACCGCGGACTGAGGGGATACGTCTGTTGTGGATTCAGCGGCGATAATTTCGGCGCCTTCTAGAAACTTTCCGTTGATGCGGCCCCGCCCGGTAACGATCATCCCGGTTCTTAAACCACTTCTCGGCTGAGTCGCGAAATGTAGTTCGTACGTGCGCCCTGTCGGCGATTGATCTTTGATGAAATAACTGGTTTCCGACCGATGTTCAGCGAAGTAATCGGCAACCGTAATAATTAGGCTGCCCTTCACCTGATCGAAGGGCGCTGCAACAAGCGCCTGCGAGCAGCAAAGCGTTACAACTGCAAGGGTTAGTATCGAAACCAGCGTTCGGTTTGTATTTATCAGCACTCTTTCAGCCTTTCTCAAAGTGCTTACAGTCTAACCGAGCGGTACGTGGAATACAAGAGCTAACGGATATATATTTCAGGCGATGTCCGGCAAGAGGAAACCGCTAAGGAACATTGACGCCCGTGATTGCGGTGTTTGTTTGCCCATCGATACCCGTGGTTGCGGTGCTTGTTTTTCCGTTGAAGGATATCTCCACTCCACACTGCGTAGCCACTGAAGTGAAATTGCTCTGCAGAGTGAGCGTAGCCTGAGTGCCATCGGCGGAGGTCGAAACCGCGGTGACCGTGGGTGCCAGCCAACCATTCCAAACTCCATTATCGTAGGAATTGCAAAGAACTTGGCCTGTCGTTTGGGAAGCGGTTCCGTTGCCTAGATTAATGCCTGTGACGACGATATTAGGCTGGCTCGCTGTCCCTCCTCCGACTGCGCTATAGATGGTGGGAGCGGTGTCGGGAATCATGGTCACGTTGACCGTCACGTTAGCGCCGGTATGCGAGATTTGTTGGATGCTCAGATATCCGTTGGGGGAAGTATAGGTTTGGCCGTCGGCGAGGGCCCCGGCATAAGGCGCGTTATTTGTTGCAAGCTGAGATTTGTAGTTTGACCCTTGCCAATACTGAATGGAGGCGCCTCCCAAGAATCCCGGGGGCAGGTTGGCGTTTACTCCTTGTGGCTGCCGGTAGGAGACGTAAAGGGGGTCCGCAGTGCCTGGAACAACTATTTGCAGCGCCTGCACGGCGCTCGTTTGCTGCTCCGCAAAAGCTACTTGATAAGTGCCACTCGCGGTTACCTGTTGTACATTGGTCAACGGGAGCCAGCCTAACTCGATGAGGTGAGGCACGTTGAATCCCACAACATAATAATCTCCATCACCCATGTTGCAGGAGTCATCGCCGTACTCCTTTAGCTCTCCGTTTGGTAGTAGGGCTTGAGCGTGCTGCATGTTCAGTTGATGGCCGAATTCGTGCCCGAGAATCATATAAATGTCCGTGTTATCCGGCCAAAAACTTCCTGTATTAACCCAAGAATCACTCCCACCGAGGACGGAGATTCCGCCCCACGAGCAGAATTGGTCCATCTCATTAGGCAACATATAAATACTGTGCGGATAGGCCGAAATATCGACGCCGGCCGCCGTGGCCGCCTGTTCAGCTAGGGGCCGGATGCTTAAGTAATCACAGCTCGAGGGAACGGTGATTGTATAGGGGCCAACAACCGTTCCCTCAAAGCTCACAGAACCATACGAGTTCTCCTGATACAAGGTGTCTACACTCAGTCCGGTCTGAGCGAACATGCGTTCATACAGTTGGCTGTTCGTGAAATGGCTTGGGCTTGTTGCCGATTCTAGGTTGTAAATCAGCGTCGTTTGGACGCCCGTCACAGGAACAACAGTACCTGTTAGAGCTGAAACCGCGGACTGAGGGGATACGTCCCTTGTCGATTCAGTGGCGATAATTTCGGCGCCTTCCAGAAACTTTCCGTTGATGCGACCTCGACCTGCGACGATCATCCCGGTCCGTAAACCACCCTTGGGCTGAGCTGCAAAATGGAGTTCGTACGTCCGCCCTGTTAGCGATTGATCTTTGATGAAATAACTTGTTTCCGATCGATGTTCAGCGAAGTAATCGGCAACCGTGATAATCAAGCTCCCCTTCACTTGATCGGGAGGCGCCGCGACAAGAAGCCGAGAATAAAGGCACACTGCGGATAAGATCGTGAAACTTCCGAAATACTTACGCATGTTTCTACCCCCGAGCGATCTTAACTGTAGCACATCGGTCAGGCGATATCCGGTAACAGAAAACTTACCGGCCGGCCGCTCGCAGCTGTCACTGCCTCCGCCGCCAGATATCCGCTGCGCACCGCCCCCTCCATCGTGGCCGGCCATCCGGAGCGCGTCCAATCGCCGGCCAGGAACAGATCCGGACGGCTGGTTTTGGCTGACGGACGCAAGGCTTCGGTTCCCGGCGCGGCGGAAAAAGTCGCGCGCAGCTCCTTGATCACGTGCGCCTTCTCGATACTCGCCTCGCGGACGCGCGGCAGGAATTCGGCGAGCTCCGCGGTCGCCAACGCGATAATTTCGCCGCGTCCCATCGCGGCGAGCGAGCGCGAAGCGCTGACCACCAATTGCAAATAGCGGCCTTCAGACTTGTTGAACATCCACTGAATGGTCCGGTCGAGCAGCGTAGCGTGCGGCAGATCGGTAACCGGGCGATCGAACCACAAGTGAATGCCGGTGATCGGGGAGTGCTCGAAGGCGGGCGCGGGCAGGCCCAGAGCGGCCAGCCGTTCGAAGGGCAGCGCGCAAATGTAGTACTCTGCCGAGTGCCGCTGGCCGCCAGCCAGAACGCCCTCTGGAGCAATGCTATCGACCGGGCAGCGCAGCCTGAGCGAGACATCGCCGGTGCGGCGCCATAGCTCTGCGCGGTAGAGCTCGCCCAGCGGGATATCAGGCACCCCCATCTCGTAACTATCGGCGCGGGCGAGGAAGCCCAGCCAGAAGACCTGAAAGCCGTGTCGCGCGGCCAGGCGGTCCACATCCTCGTTGATGGCGCTGACCAGGACCTGGCGCCAGAAGCGCTCGATGGCGCGGGGCGTCTGCCGCTTTTCGCGCAGCCAGTCGAGCATGGTGATGCGGTCGAGGTCGCCGCGTCGCGTGCGCTCGCGCCGCAACGCCAGCAATCCGCGGGCGATCGAGATCTTGTCCCCGGCGCTGAGGAACCGCAGGCGCACGAACGATTCAGTGAAATGCAGGGGTGCCGGCAGCGTACCGCGCCGCAGCGTGGAGATTCTGCCGCCCGGCTCGATAAAAACGAACTCGCGATAAAAGCGAATACGGTCCTTAACTCCGAGTCGCGCGTAAAAGTCCAGCAGGTTGACGCAGCAGCGCAACAACACGTGCTGGCAATTGTCGATCAGCTCGGAGGAGTCATCCGACGGTGAGAGAGGAAAGGAAGTCGCGCGGCCGCCGAGGAACGGGCGCGCTTCGAAAACCTCGACATGGAAGCCCGCGCCACCGAGCGCCGCCGCCGCCGAGAGCCCCGCCAGCCCGCCGCCAATCACAATCACATTAGGCAACCTTCATCATAGCTATCTGCCACAGCCGTCTACCGGAGCAGGTGTCTGGTTTTGGGACCACCTGTTCGCGGGCGACCACGGGAGCCTCGCGCGGGCGGCTGCTTGACGCTGAGGGTAAACAGTTTAACCCTGCCGGCCGATTGGCACGCTAACTGTTCTAATGTAATTCCGTCATACCTAATGAGGCCATCATGATCCGTCCCGAATCGAGTGCTCCCCGAACGCTAATCGCGGACGACCAGCCCGATGTTTTGGAAGCGCTCCACCTGTTGTTGAAACGGGAAGGCTACCAGATTGAAACGGTGAACTCTCCCAAGGCCGTGTTGGAACGGTTGCACAGCCGCGAGTACGACGTGCTGCTGATGGACCTGAACTATGCGCTCGACACCAGCTCCGGGCAGGAAGGTCTGGACCTGCTGGCGCGCGTACAGAGACTCGACAACACACTGCCGGTGGTGGTGATGACGGCCTGGGGCAGCATTCCGCTGGCGGTCGAAGCCATGCGGCGCGGGGCGCGCGATTTCGTCGAAAAGCCCTGGGACAATTTGCAACTGCTTTCGACGCTGCGCGCGCAGATCGAATCGCGCACCGGGCGGCGCGTGGGCGCGGCGCGTGCGTCGGGAGAAATCGAGGAAGCCAGCGTCACGCAGCGCGGACTGCTGCCGCGCGAGATTCCGCAGTTTCCTGGATATGACATTTCGGCCGCCTGGCGTCCGGCCGGCGCGGTGAGCGGCGACTATCTCGATGTGCTGAAGCTGAATCCGAATAACCTGGCGTTGTGCGTGGCGGATGTTATCGGCAAGGGCGTGCCGGCGGCGCTGCTGATGTCCAACGTGCAGGCGGCGGTGCATGCCCTGGCCGGCGAAATGCTGCCAACGGGCGAGCTTTGCGGGCGGATCAACCGGATCGTGGCTGGCAATTTGGGCAGCGGCAAATTCATCACGTTTTTCTATGGCGTGCTGGATGGCGCCGCCCGGCGATTCAGCTATACCAATGCCGGACACTGTGAGCCGATCCTGGTGCGCCAAAGCGGCGAGTGCGTGCGCGTAAATCATGGCGGCGTGGTGCTGGGCGTCTTCCCGGACTGGTCTTACCAAGAAGGGCACGTCGATCTCGCGCCGGGCGACCGGCTGGCGCTGTTCACCGACGGTATCACAGAGATCTCCGACGCGCAGGGCGAGGAGTTCGGAGAAGAGCGGCTGATGGAAGTGTTGAAGGCCCATCGCCACCTGAACGCGGAGGCCATGCAACAGCGCGTGATGGCGGCCATCTCCGAATACAGCGGCGGCAACTTTCAGGATGACGCAACGTTGATTATCACCGCGGTGACCTAAGCGATCAGGTCGAGTGACCGGGATTTGAGGCCCGGTCACCCTCCCACACCACGGGACGTGCGGTTCTCCGCATCCGGCGGTTGAACTCAGCGGCGTTAATCTGCCGCAAGATCTGATGGTACGAAGAAGCCGTAGCGCCGCAGGATCTGGTTCGAAAGCGCGCTCTGCAACATTTTCGCCATGTTCTGTTTGGAAACCACGGGTAGGACGAGTTGTTTGGCACGGCCGATTTCCTGCTCGTCCCGCTGGGCGATCTGCGTGCCAATGGCCTCGGCGGTGCGTTCGATGGCCTTGGCCGTGACGTCCAGACCCGCGAGCAGCTTGATCGGCTCGCACCCCGGAGCGAACGGCATCTCACTACCCACCACGGCTTCCATGCGTCTCATGCCGGGCGAGGATTCCAGACCAGTGACACCCAGTGCGGCGTCGGCTGGGTACTGGCCTTGGGAACAATCAGCGCAGACGTAATAAGGGCGGCTCAGCAGCACCGGCCCCAGTACGGTCAGCACGTTCCTGGGACGGCTCTGGTGCGAATTCGGAACTGAGTCAGATTCAATGGGTTTTGCGCTGTTGGCGGGAAAGTGGTTCCGGTTATGCGGCCAGGGCCCTTGCCAGATCTCCGGCATGATTTCGGCATCCATCTACTTGAGTTACCGGTTCGCCGAACGGATCGGGCGCACGCTCGGCGACTCGGCGATGAACGTGATCATCCGCATTTCGTCGTTCATCCTCGTCTGCATCGGGGTCCAGATTCTGTAGAATGGGCTAAGCGCCCTGCTCCGGACAGTCGTTCCTTAAGGGAAACCAAAACATCGTTGGAAGCGGGCTGTGTTACCATGCGCCGATTGCCATGTGAAGATTTGCCATACTGTTCTGCTGGGCCACGCTTGCGGCGCAAACCAACCAGCCGCTTTTGATTCTGGAGCCGCCCCGCACCAGTCGGCTTTGAGGATCACACCGGCCAATAAGACTCAAGCCAGAGTTGGAGCGTTAGATGGCCGGCGCGCGCGAGTTCCTGCACATCGTCACGGTCACGCTCAATGTTGCGCTCATGTTTGGACAGAGCCAAGTCATGGGCCTCAAGCGCGAAGATCCGCAGGCGACGCCAGGCGCCGGGAAACATGGGCACCAGTCGCTCCTCGTAGTTTTCGGGCGGTGTGACGACGGTGACGGCGTCCAGGTACACCTTATGCTTTCGGTGCAAAGCGGACCCTCTGCCCGCAGTTTCTGTCAGATCACTCCTCACATTGGGCACGACGCCCGGGACATCCACGTTGCTCGTGGTACGGGCGACGCCGTAGAGTTGCGTCACCACGAAGCCGCCGCAGCAATGCAGTTGTACTTCTTCGCTAAGGCGGGAGTCTACTTCAGCAAAAAAGGACTGCCACGGCTCCGGCGGCTCTTCAATGCGCGGCATACGGCAGCTGCTCGGATGTGAGGCTGGTCAGCAGGTTCCAATGGGCAGCGGCTTCAGGACGATTTGACCTCACCCAGTTGCGCTCAGGCTCCGGCATCGTATCGCGGCAAAGCGTTCCTTCACGGGCGAGACGGGCTTGCTCGAGTTCTTTTTCCCATCGGGACAAGACCCGAACCGCACCTTGACGCTGACGCTCCGGCAAAGCGCGCGCTGTTTGCTCCGCGAGATGCACGAGATAACCCAGGCGGTTTTGAGCATTATTCAATTTGGCGCGGTCCCGGAGCCATTCCCAATTCAGACCGGTGTATGTGCTCAGGACCCAGGGCAGGGCTTCAAGCAGGCGCGTGTCCAGGTCACGCTTCATCAGGGCATTGAGCACCACTTCAGCGGGATTGCTGGCCGCCTTGGAACGAACATGCTCGAAGCCGGGGTAACCGAGAGACGCCAACTTTCGCTGAAGTTCATCGGGCGGAACCTCTCGAACGTCGAGCGGCTCCGGCAGGGGGAGCGCCGTGGGCGGCAGTTTATAGAGCTTCGCGGCCTTGCGCGCGAGTTCAACACTGGCCACCCTCAACCCCGTTTCGAGCTGCGACAAATATGGTTGCGATACGTTCAGCGAATGCGCGGCCACAACCTGGGTCAAGCCCACGTTCTCACGTCCGGTTTTCCACTGCCCGGCAGTCATTCTGCTGCTCCTCAAAGCTAATATAGCATAGTAAGCTATATTTTGCAAATCCCTAGCCGTGCGCCTCCCTGGCAACCTGGCGGACGATTTCGCCAACAAACGCTTTGGCGTCCCCGAACAGCATCAGGGTCTTGTCGAGGTAATAGAGCGGATTGTCGATGCCCGCAAATCCGGGGCTCATGCCCCGCTTGATCACCATCACCGTCTTCGCCTTATCGACATCCAGAATGGGCATGCCATAGATAGGACTGCCGGGATCGGTGCGCGCGGCCGGATTGGTAACATCGTTGGCGCCGATGATCAGGGCCACATCGGTTTGCGTAAACTCGGGATTGATGGCATCCATATCCAGCAGCTTGTCATAGGGGATATCGGCCTCGGCCAGCAGCACGTTCATGTGTCCTGGCATGCGCCCGGCTACCGGATGAATGGCGAATCTAACGTCCACGCCACGCTTGGTGAGCGCGTCGTAGAGTTCGCGCACCTTATGTTGCGCCTGCGCCACCGCCATGCCATAACCCGGAACGACCACCACCGTATTCGACGCGGCCAGGATAGTAGCGGCCTCTTCGGCGGTGGCGCTCCGTACCGTGCGTGTATCTTGCGCGCCGGCCGCTGCGACCTGCACCTGTCCGAACGCGCCAAATAATACATTAGTGAAGGAACGGTTCATGGCCTTCGACATGATCACCGAAAGGATGAACCCCGAAGAGCCGTCCAGCGCGCCCGCGATAATGAGCAGTTTGCTGTCGAGAACAAAGCCCATGGCCGCCGCCGAGAGACCGGCATAAGAATTCAGCAGAGAGATTACCGTGGGCATATCGGCGCCGCCGATGGGAATGATCATGAGCACCCCGAAGACCAGCGGAATCGCAATCATCAGCGGGAAAAGGCGCGTGTGACCGGGGTCGGTCACCAGGTACACCGCCAGCCCGACGGCAACCGCCAGCAGCGACAGATTGACTATGTTCTGGCCTTTGTAAGTGATGGGTCGCTGCGGCAGCAACTCCTGCAGCTTGCCAGCCGCCATCAAGCTTCCGGTAAATGTCAGGCTGCCCAGGATGACCTCCATCGAGAGGACGCCCATCATGAAGGCTGGGACGTGCGGCGCCCGCAGGTAATACTCGGCCGTGCCTACCAATGCAACGCAAAGGGCGCCGAAAGCGTGACTCAGGGCCGTGCGCTGCGGGACCGCCGTCATCTGTACCCGCCCCAGCGGCACCCCGATCATCGAGCCCAGCACCAAAGCGATCGCGATCCAGGAGTAATCCACAATCCCGCGGTGCAGCAGGGTGGCGCAAATCGCCAGAAGCATGCCCGCTTCCCCGGCCCGCACGCCGCGGCGGGCGGAGCTTGGCGCGCTCATCCATTTGAGCGAAAGAATGAATAGCGCCGTCGAGATCAGGTAGATGATCTGGATGGCCCGATCGGCGATCGGCGGCGTCATCCTTGTCTCTCGGGTCTCTCGGGCTTCTTGGATCTACTGGTTTTGAACATCCTCAGCATGCGGTCGGTGATCAGAAATCCACCGACCAGGTTGCTGGTCGAAGCCACGATCGCAATCGTTCCGAGCGCGGTCGAGAGCCCGCTCTTGTGTTCTCCTGCGAGTATGATGGCGCCCACCACCGCGATCGCATCGAGAGCGTTGGTCAACGACATCAGTGGTGTGTGCAGCAGTGGCGATACCCGCCGAATCACCTCGAATCCGACAAAAGCCGCCATCATGAACACGTACAGGTTGGCGATGAGATCAGTCATATTTTCCTCAGCGAAAAAAACTCACGAACACGCGGATTGACGATTTCGCCGCCCTGCGTCACCAGGGTTTCGCGGACGATTTCGTCATCCATCCCGGCGTGTAACCTGCCATCCCGGAGCAGGTGCAGTAGAAACGCGGTGACGTTTCGCGCGTACATCTGGCTGGCATGGTACGGCACGGTGCTGGCCAGGTTGATGTATCCGATCACGGTGACCCCATATTCCTCGACCACGTCACCCGCGCGGGTAACCTCGCAGTTGCCGCCACGCTCGGCGGCCAGGTCCACGATTACCGAACCGGGCGCCATCCTTCGCACCATCTCGCGCGTAACCAGGATTGGCGACTTCTTGCCGGGTATCACCGCCGCCGTGATCACCACGTCGCTCTCCGCCACCACATTGCCGAGCAGCTCGGCCTGGCGCTTATAGAAGGTGTCGTCCTGCGCTTTGGCATAACCGCGGACATCCTCCGCGTCCGCCGCCAGGATGGGCAGCTCGATAAAGCGCCCGCCCACGCTCAGCACCTGTTCTTTTGCGGCCGACCGTAGATCGTACGCGGAAGCCGCGGCTCCCAGCCTGCGCGCTGTGGCAATGGCTTGCAGCCCGGCCACGCCCGCCCCAATCACGAAGACACGCGCCGGCGTGATGGTTCCGGCCGCCGTGGTGAGCATGGGGAACAGCTTCGGAAGCCGGTCCGCCGCCAGCAGCACCGCCTTGTAGCCGCAAATGGTAGCCATAGACGAGAGCACATCCATACTTTGGGCGCGGGTGATGCGCGGCATCAGCTCGACTGAGAATGCCGTCACGCCCGTGGCGCACAGGTCCTGGATGGTTTCGAGCGACCCAAGGGGCCGCAGGAACCCTATCAGAATCTGGCCGGGCCGCATCATAGGCAGGTCGGCCTTGCCGGTCCGATCGTTGGAACCATAGCAAAGCACCTGGACCACCACTTCCGCTAGCCTGAAAACCTCGCTGCGTTCGGGTATGAGCCTGGCGCCCTTGGCTGCGTAGTCGGCGTCCAGATAGCCTGCCGCGGATCCGGCGCCGGCTTCGATTACGACCTCTAAACCCGCCTTCGCCAAGCTGGGGATCACTGCGGGCGCCATGGCGACGCGCCTCTCGCCAGGGAAGCTCTCCCGTGGGACACCGATGACCATATCCAATAATTTTACAATCGTGATGGTTCTGCGTTTCGCGTCGCGAGCCTGTGTCTCGAACTGTTTGAGGTTTCTATTTGTGCGGACTCGCTGGCTTGCGCGGCTGTTTCACAGGTTTCTTTGGTTCAGCCTCAATCGCCGATAACCGCAGGTACCCCGCCGCCGCCCGCAGGCGCACGGCTTCCTTGCCGTCATACAGCAGCGCCTCTAGATCCGGCTTTACTGCCGGGTCGTTGCGCAAGGCCAGAGCATGGACGGCGGCGGCCCTCACCGACCAATCCTTATCTATCAAGGCCTCCTTCAGGGCGTCCAGGGTGGCCGGAGACGTGTCTTTGCCCAACAGCAGCGCCGCTGAAGCGCGGCCGGAGACACTCGGATCGGTCAGCAGCGCCTGCATGGAAGTAATGCCCTGCCCCAGCCCCGGCACCGGCGCGAATCCTATTCCCGTCCGCGCCGCAAACAGAAACAACACCCGAGGCGTGTGCATCATCCGCAAAGCATCCCGCTTCTGCTTGGTCAGGAAGTTGGAGGAGGTCTTGCTCTCTCCCGCGAGCACCGCCAGCAGAGCCTGTTTGCCGGCCGGATCGTTCAGTCCATACAGCGCCTTCGCCGCCGCAAAGCTGACCTCCGGCACCGGATCTTGCAGAGCCTCCCGCAGCGCCGCCCGCGCGCCGTCGGTCTTCAGCTCCGCGAGACCGCTGACGGCAGCCACACGAACCAGGACATCGGTATCGTGCAGCATTCCCTCCAGGCGCGAGAAAACAGGCTCCCGCGTGGCCGCCAGGCTCAACGCCACTACCGCCTGCATCCGCGTGTCCGGATTCTTGTCCGCCAGCGCCAGCTCCAGCATTTTGTTGCACTCTGCATCTGTGGCACACCAGCTCCGTGCTGCCAGAACCACCGGCAATACGAACCACGCACGTATCATGACCAATCACTCCCCAACTATTGCTTATTGCTTAAGCGTTATCCTGTTGCCATGGAACTGACTACGGTTCGCCTGGAGATCCCCGAGGGCGGCAACGTGATCCTCGGGCAAACCCACTTTATCAAGTCTGTAGAAGACTTGTACGAGGCCATTGTCAACACCGTACCCGCCATGAAGTTTGGCATCGCCTTCAACGAGGCCTCCGGCCCGTGCCTTACCCGCGTGGATGGCAACGACGAAGCCTTGCAGGCGCTCGCGGCACGCAACGCAACTGCCATCGCGGCCGGCCATCTGTTCGTCATCGCGCTGCTGAACGGCTATCCCATCAACGTATTGGGCCGCATCAAGGACGTGCCCGAGGTCTGCTCCATCTTTTGCGCCACGGCCAATCCCGTCGAGGTGGTGGTGGCACGCACCGGCCAGGGCTGCGGCATTCTGGGAGTGATCGACGGCGATTCGCCCAAGCGCGTGGAAACGGCGGCGGACGCGCAGATCCGCCGCGACTTCCTCCGCAAGATCGGTTACAAACGGTGAGCTGGCGCGCAAGGCTTCGGGAAGGCGTCGTGATTCCGGCGCATCCGCTGGCGCTCACTGCCAATCGCAAACTCGATGAGCGGCGGCAACGCGCCCTCACGCGCTACTACCTGGCGGCCGGCGCGGGAGGCGTCGCCGTGGGCGTGCACACCACGCAGTTTGAAATTCGCGAGCCGCGCTTCGGCCTGTTTGAACCGGTGCTCGAGCTGGCCATGGAAGAATTGCGCGGCCCCGATGCTATCAAAATGGATGCGATCAAGGTAGCAGGGATCGTGGGCCCCACCCCGCAAGCGGTCCGCGAGGCCGAGATTGCCGCCCGCCGCGGCTATGACACCGGCCTGCTGAGCATGGCCGCTCTCGGGCAATCGTCCATTCCGGAGCTGCTGGCGCACGCCCGTGCAGTGGCGGAAGTCATCCCGTTGTTCGGCTTCTATCTCCAGCCGGCGGTGGGCGGCCGCATTCTCCCATATGAATTTTGGCGCGAGTTCGCCGCCATCGACAATGTGGTGGCTATTAAGATCGCTCCGTTCAATCGCTATCAGACCTTGGAGGTGTTGCGCGCGGTGGCCGATTCCGGGCGCGCCGGCGAGATCGCGCTCTACACTGGCAATGACGACTGTATCGTGACCGATCTGCTGACGCCCTTCCGTTTCGGCGAGATCACTTTGCGCATCGCGGGCGGCCTGCTCGGCCACTGGGCCGTGTGGACTTTGCGCGCCGTACGGATGCTCGAGAGGATGCACGCCGACGTGCGCGGCGAAACAGCGCTGGCACCCTCGTGGCTGACGCTGGCGGCGGAGATCACCGATGCGAACGCGGCGCTTTTCGACGCGCCCAACGGGTTCCGTGGCTGTATCGCGGGTATTCACGAGGTGCTCCGCCGCCAGGGCCTGCTGGCGGGCCGCTGGTGCCTCAATCCGGATGAGGACCTTTCGCCCGGGCAAGCCGCGGAGATCGACCGCATCTGCCGCGCCTATCCGCACCTCAATGACGACGCCTTCGTCCGCGAGCGCCTGGACCAGTGGCTGCGGTGAGTCACCCCGGCCATTCGCCACTTACCGGTTGTGTACGCGCTTTTGCCGAAAAACACAGGACTTGGCCCGCCGCGCACGCTAACCTGCCAGTAGGGAGAGTGTTTATGGAAGAGCGCAATTATAAGACTTGGCGGTGTCAGTCGGCGGATTCGAGCGACGGCAGCATCACTCCCGGATTGATCTTCGGCCTGGCAATTGTCGCCATAGGCGTGCTCTTTCTGCTGGATAACTTCGGGGTTGACGTGGGAGTCGTGTGGGGGTACTGGCCAATCATCCTGATCGCCGTCGGGATGTCCAAACTCGTGGACAATAGCAATTCAGCCGGACGCACGGGCGGCGCCATTGTCTTGCTGGTTGGCATCGTCTTTCTGGCACACAAGATCCATTTGCCTTTCCTCGACGGTATCAGCCTGTGGAGCCTGTGGCCTTTGGCCCTGATCGCGTTTGGAGTCATGATGCTGGTGGGAGCGCTGGACGGCAAGAGCGGGGACCCTATATTGGGCGGCCTGGGCGGGCTCGGCGCGCTTCGCTCCAGAGGCGGATTCAGCGCCAAGCTCAACCTGTTTGCGGTATTCGGCGGCGGGTCGCGAAATATTACAGGCGACTTCAAGGGCGGCGACGCATTGGCGCTTTTTGGCGGCTACGATATCAACCTGCGCAACGCCACCATGGCCGAGGATGAAGTCGTACTCAACGTGAATGCCATTTTTGGCGGATTCGAAATCAAGGTCCCGGACACCTGGGCCGTCTCCATGCAGGTCACGGGAATCTTCGGCGGGCACGAGGACAAAACCCACCAGCCCGACCCCCGGCTGGTGCCGAATCCCAAACGGCTTATCGTCCGGGGCGCCACTATCTTCGGAGGTCTCAGCGTCAAGAACTGAGCCGCGCCGATGCACCCACTTCTTGTTTCCGGCGCGGCGCTGGCGATCTATCTGGCCGGCTGGGTGCCGTTGGCCGCGCTCGTGGTCTACGTTCTGGAAGCGTCGGGCAACCTGGGCTGGCCGGCCAGCATAGCCATCGCGGTTCCGGCCTGTTCGATTTACGCTTTCGTGTGCCTGTCGCCGTGGTACGTGGTCCGCATCACGCCGTTGCGGGGTGGCGCGGTGGTGCGCATTTTGCTCACGCACTTCGCGGCCGCTGCCGCCAGCAGCATCATCCTGGTAGCCATCGCGCGCGCCATGGCCGTCGCGCTTTCGCGCTTCGCCGATTTCCAGTCGCTCGACGAGCGCTTCCGGCCGCACACGCCGCTGCTGTTCGGCATGGGTGTGCTATTGTACCTGCTCTCATCCGGCCTGCACTACGTGATGGCCTCCGCGGAGCAATCCCGCGAAGCGCTCAATCGCGAGATGCAGGCGATGGTAATCGCGCGCGATGCGGAATTGAAGGCGCTGAAGGCCCAGATCAACCCGCATTTCCTGTTCAACAGCCTGAATTCCATCAGCGCGCTGGCGGGCATCGATGCGGCGCGCGCCCGCGAAATGTGCGTGGGGCTATCCGACTTTCTGCGCAACAGCCTGCGCATGGGCGAGCGCGAGTCGGCCCCGCTTAGCGAAGAGCTGGCGTTGGCGCACAGCTATCTGGGGGTGGAGCAAGTGCGTTTCGGAGCGCGTCTGTGCGTCGAGCAGGAGATTGAGCCGGGCTGCGAGACCTGCCTGGTGCCTCCGCTGCTGCTGCAGCCGCTGGTCGAGAACGCCGTCAAGCACGGCATCGCCAGCATGGTGGAAGGCGGATCGATTCGGCTCAGCGCGCGGCTGCAGGAAACCGCGCTGCACATCGTGGTGGAGAACCCTTTCGATCCGGAAGGCGCCACCGCGCGTAGGAACGGGCTGGGATTGCAGATTGTGAAGCGCCGACTGCTGGCGCGCTACGGAGATCGGGCGGACATGGTGACCGATAGCAGCGGCAACCGCTACCGGGTGGAGATTCTGCTCCCGTGCGAACGGGCGTGAGCGGGTGAATTCAGCGGACGCGCATACCCCTTCATAGTGGTAGCTCGCCTCCGGGAGGACCGAAGAACACAACCCAGACGGCGAGGTCCTCGCTAAAGTCCTCGAAACGATGCTCGGTCCCCGCGGCGACGAACATGCAATCGCCAGCCTCGAATGATTCGCTCTTGCCTTCGTGAAGCAGTACGCCTCGGCCGCGGATGATCATGTAGAGCTCGTCCTGCGCGTGAACTTTCTGCTGGTTCGGAGGCAGAGGTTGGGAGAGCTCTACGTCGAGGCTACCGCGGCGCAAAACGCTGATCGAACGCTCGCCGCCCGGACCAGGGATGCCGGCTTGAGCCTCCGCGAAGTGGATTACGCGCCTGTGGTCTGGCTTGCCCATAAATTATACGAGCCTCAAAACTCTGCCGGACAGCGCTGAAACGACGACCAATCAATACTCTGCTGAAACTCGTCATCCGGCGGAAACAGCGATTTGAACGTAAAGGCGAACGGCGTTGGACCATGTGCATCGAGATACGCGAGGCGTTTCTTAGCTTCGTCGATGCCCGGCAGGTGACCTGCCGGCACCCACCACAAGGCCACATATACACCCGAGATCTTCTCGAACCACCGCTCTCGCTCCCGCAGCAATTCCGCATGAGCTGTCTTGTAAACATAGTGTTTGAGCGCTTCCACCGTCTCCCAAACCGACATGTTGAGGAGCATTCGATCGTCGTCGTAAGGCCGAAGGTAGGTTGCATTGCCTTCCGGCGTCTGCAGCCGCCACACAAACCCGGGACTGTTATCGGCCAGCGCATTGATCTCGTCTAACCGGGTCACAAATCTCGCCATTACCGGGTCGTCAAGTTGAGCCCTTATTCGACCAATATTGACCTGGGCGATCTGATATTTCATCGGCCCATCTTATCGAATTCGAGCAATGTCACACTGTACGGCTCAAACACAAACTGCGGCTCGCTCCCTGCCGCCGAAACAGGCCCGGCAAACACTGCAACCCGGTCGCCATCGTCCGGCGTATTCATAGCCTCGCTATCTCCCCGGTTTTCGCGGTCCTTCAGAACGTAAGCGGTCCCCTTGGAATCTGCCGGAAAGTCCGCCAGGTGGAACCGCACACGAAGGCTCCCGGCGGTAGAATTCACGCCATAAATCCGCAGCAGTTTGCCATCCGGACTTACCGTAGCGCTCAAGTCGGGCTCTGCCAGGTGCCACGCCAGATCGCCGTCGCGCTCGAGGCGCAGCGGATAGGATCCAGCAGCGCGCGAGTAGAGTTGCTCCGTGTAGTAAGTCGGCGAGCGATAGAGCCAGCCGGGTCCGGTCACGATCACTCCCGAGCCAAAACTATCGATCAGGTTGGAGCGTATAGCCATCTCCACCAGGCCGGCATAGCGCTGCAGCAGGTTGTGATAGCGTGCGCAGCTCAAAGCGTTCCCGAGCGTTTGCAGCATCCCTCGCGCCAGTCCAAACTCTCCGCCGGTCGTATTCCACTCAGTCACCGCTACACGGACTAGCTTGTTGCCGGCATGCCGCTCGATCTGCTTTCGCAAAGCTTCAAAATCCGCCTGCTTCCCCTCCAGATCGCCGGCCCCGTAATGATGCGGGCAGAGGTAATCGAGAAAGCCCTGGCCGCGCTCGATGCTTTGTTCGTCGGGATAGGCCGAAAGAATCTTGATGGCCGGGTCAACTCCCTTCATTGCCTGTGCGAAATCTTTGATGGAGGCATCGTATTGCGGGCCGCCCACTTCATTGCCGATTTGCCAGTACTTCACTCCATAAGGGTCGCGATGCCCGTTTTGGGCGCGAATCTTTCCCCAGCGCGTTTCTGAACCGCCGTTCAGGTATTGCACCTCGGCGGCCGCATCTTCCGGGTTCTTCCCGCTCCAGCGCACGCAGATTAAGGGCTCCGCGCCCACATACTGGCAAAGCTGCACGAATTCCTCGATGCCCACGAAGTTAGGTTCGAGACCACCCCAATAAGTCGTGAACGGCGCGCGCCGGTCCCAATCGCCGATGGCCTGGTCCCATTCGAACCCCTCAATGGACGTTCCCCCGAAGCGAATCACTCCGGGGTTCAGATCTTTGAGCGCGGAGACCACGTCCGGCCGCCAGATTCCCAGTACCGCATCGTCTCCGATCAGATAAATGCGGTCGAGCCACAGCGTCCCTGGTCCTTCGAACTGAATCGACAGAGTGGCGTTCACCACATCTCGCGTGGCACGCAGTTTCACTTCGGCGAGTCCCCAGGTCGCGTTCGCTTTCCCTAGAGAAACCGGACCCGCAATCGCGCCGCCCGGGGCGCGGAGCGATGCCCACACCGGCACATCGCCTGTGCCCTTCAGGTGCAATCGAAGCCGGTAAGTAATACCGTTCTTCAAATAGAATCCATCTTGTGCGATGCCCGCGCGCACGTGCGCGAGCGGCAGGACGATCTTTTGCGACCGCTTACCGTTAAACGCCCCTTCGGTATCCGGTGAGAACTGCGCTACGTGCACCGCGCCATCGGGATACCACGGGCGGTAGGGCTTGTCGATCTCGCGCTTGTAACTGAAGCGGTAAGGCGGCTCGTCTTCAAAGCTGTCGCCATCCACCTGCTGCGCCAGCATGGATGGCACCAGCCGGCATAGATGCTCGATGAACTGCCCGCCCTGCTTGACGTCAATCGCAGTGTTGCCCGTTTTTTGGAATATGCGAACGTCCTGCGCCTCGGGCTCGTCCACAGGTTCCAGGCGCAGCGCGTCGAACCAGATTTTTCCCGTGCCCTGCGCTTGTCCCGGCTCGAAGTTCGCCAGCACGACGCGCACCCGGCCTGGCGAAGGAACCCGAAACATCACCGCTTCTTCCTGCCAGTCCGAGGTGCCGGACCTGGGCCGGCTCTTCCCAACTCTTCCGGCCGGCGTTTGAATCTCGATCAGCCCTCCGGCCGCCGCCAGCGCTTCGGTCTTTATCCAGGCTTTCAATCGGTAGAGCGATCCAGGCGGCAGATAGAGAGTTTGAAACACCCCCGCCGATGCCGCATCGTGCGCCTCAATCAGCAGGCACTGCCGGCCTTCGCGAGCCTGGCCGGAATCCAGGCGGACTACCGGATACTGTCCCGTCTTCTGGTATATCTTGGTTTCCCAGCCGGAGAGTGTCGCGGCCTCGAATCCGGGATTCTGAAGCTGCGCAACCGCGGCTGCCAGCAAAAATGCGCCGAGGAACATGGGTCCAAGCCAGAGTATCATGTAAGCTTCCGATTGGGGGCCACACTTGTATCCTGATTCAAGACTTCGCAAAATCCTCGCCATAGCCGTCATATCCGGCGGCGCACTTACCACGCCCGCCTGGCCGCAAGCTGATGCCGAACGCGTCGGCGCTATTCTGAGCGAACAGATCCTGCCCGATGATGTGGCGGTATACCAGCTCCGTGAGTACCTGCTCGGGCGGATCGCCAAGCCTCCCGTTGCTTCAAGCGCAACGGTCTGGACGGCGGAGGCGGCGCGCATCCGCGCCCATTTGCTGAAAGATGTTGTTTTCCACGGTTGGCCGCGCGACTGGGTTGAGGCGCAGCCCAAATTCGAAGAGGCCGGCACTCTCCAGGGCCAGGGTTATCGAATTCGCAAGTTCCGCTACGAGATCGTCCCAGGGTTCCAGTCCGTAGCGCTTCTGTATGAGCCGGAAAAGCTCGACGGCAAAATGCCCGCGATCCTCAATGTGAACGGGCACGTGGGCGCGCCAGGCAAGGCCGTCGAATACAAGCAGAAGCGCTGTATCAACTTTGCGCGCCACGGCATAATGGCTCTCAATCTCGAATGGTTTTCCTGCGGCGAGCTCGCGGCCCCGGGAAATGAACACTGGTACGGAGGCCACCTGGACCTGACCGGCACTCACGAGTTAGGCCTTTTCTATCTGGCCATGCGTAAAGGACTGGATTACCTGTATGACCATCCCAACGTGGACCGCGCGAGTCTGGGCATGACCGGCCTCTCGGGCGGCGGCTGGCAGACCATCATACTCAGCTCGCTCGATGAACGCGTGCGCGTGGCGGTGCCCGTGGCGGGTTTTTCGTCCATGGCATCGCGAGTCGAGGTGCGCGAGTATGGCGATGTCGGCGATGTCGAGCAGTCCGCCACGGATCTTCTGGATGGCTACGACTATACCCACTTGGCCGCCATGATGGCGCCGCGCCCGACTCTGCTAGCCTACAACGCCGAAGACGATTGCTGTTTCCGGGCGCCAGTGGTCAAGCCGCTGATCTTTGACGGCATTCAGCCCTTCTTCAGCCTGTACAACGCCGCGGATTCGTTCGAGTGGCACGAGAATCGCGATCCCGGAACGCACAATTACCAACTCGATAACCGGCTTGCCGGGTACCGCTTTTTCAGCCGCCATTTCAACCTGCCGCCGATCGAGGACGAAACCGGCGTGGATACCGAGGTCAAGAGCTTCGAAGAGCTTACTGTAGGCTTACCGGCTGACAACCTCACTCTGCTTGGGCTCGCCCGCAAACTGGCTCAGAACTCCGACCGGGGCCCCATACGCGCGGACGATGCGGAATGGGTTGCCGCCGAACGTAAGCGACTCGCCGACGTGATACGCTATCGGCCCGTACATCCCAGCCGTGTTTGGACCGTGGCAGTTACAAAGAACAAAGGCGTAGAGAGCAAGTCATACCTGTTTAAAATGGACAATGGCCTGAGTGCGGCCGGCGCCTGGCTGAAAGCCATTTCCGCTCCCGGGAGCGCGCCCGCGTCGATTGTTCTGAGTGATGCCGGAGCGAAGCACGCCGCCGCTGCGGTCGCCGAACGGATCAACCGCGGCGAACAAGTGCTGGCCGCGGAGCTGGTTTTCGGTAGTGACAACTGGCGCAAATCCGATGCCTGGGAATTCGAGCAGGTCGTCCACGCTACCGGCGACCGTGCGCTGGGCCTCGAAACGGCGCAGCTACTCGAGCTCGCACGCTGGATGCGCACGCAATCCGGGAGCAAACAGATCCGCCTCGAGACTGACGGCATCCGAACGCAAACCATCGGAGCGATCGCGGCCGCCCTCGATCCCGGATTGTTTTCGACGGTGGTGGCGCGCAATGGAATGCACAGCTTCTCGTACCTGTTGGACAAGCCTGTCGAGTACAAAGAGGCGCCGGATTTGTTCTGTCTCGATCTGTTCAAGTATTTCGATCTTGATCGTATAGCGGCTATCTCCCGGAAGTAAACTTTGAAACCACTCCTGCTTTCGTGTCTGTTGTTACTGCCCCGCGCCGCATTCGCCATCGGCCAGCCGAGCTATGTCGAGGACGTCCGGAGTCCAGGTAGTTTTCGCATCGAGGAAGGAAAGATATGCGCCCCAATTTACGTCGATGCGAGCGACAACCCAGGAGTCATCCGCGCCGTCGGCGACCTGCAGTCGGATGTCACTCGTGTGACCGACTGCGTCCCGCTAATCACTCATGACGCCGCAAGTCTTCAAACGGACGCCATCGTCATCGGCACGCTGGGCAAGAGTCAGCTCATCGACCAGTTATTCCATAACGCCGAATTGGACGCGGCTGCCATCGCGAATAAGTGGGAGTCATTCCTGGTCCAGGTCGTTCCTCATCCGTTTCCCGGCGTGGCCAGCGCACTGGTCATTGCGGGAAGCGACCAGAGAGGAGCTATCTATGGCATCTACGATCTGTCCGAACAGATCGGAGTTTCGCCATGGTATTGGTGGGCGGACGTTCCGGTCGGCCACCGCGATGCCCTTTTCATGAGGCCCGGCAAATATGTACAAGGCGAGCCCGCCGTCAAATATCGCGGCATTTTCCTGAATGACGAGGCGCCCGCGCTCAGCGGTTGGACCAGGGAAAAGTTCGGCGGTTTCAATCATCAATTCTATGTGAAAGTGTTCGAGCTGCTGCTCCGTCTGAAGGCCAACTATCTCTGGCCCGCCATGTGGGGCAGCGCCTTCAACGAGGATGATCCGCTGAACCCCAAGCTCGCCTCCGAATACGGCATCGTCATGGGAACGTCCCATCATGAGCCGATGCTGCGCGCGCAGAAGGAGTGGAAACGTCACGGCAAAGGCCCCTGGGACTACATCACTAACTCCGCGGTCCTCGACGCATTTTGGGACGAAGGCATCCAGCGTAACCGGAACTACGAGAGCATCATCACCGTGGGTATGCGTGGAAATGGCGATCTTCCCATGGCGCCCAACGGCGACATCCCGGCCAATACCGCGCTGCTCGAAAAGATCGTGGCCGATCAGCGCGCCATCATCGCGAATCGTATGGGGCCGAACCTGTCGGCCGTGCCGCAGCAATGGGCGCTCTACAAGGAAGTGCAAGAGTATTACGAAGCGGGTATGCGTGTTCCGGATGACGTGACTTTGCTCTGGTGCGACGATAATTGGGGCAATGTGAGGCGGCTGCCGACCGCGGAGGAACGCAAGAGAAGCGGAGGCGCCGGAATTTACTATCACTTCGATTACGTGGGCGGGCCGCGCAATTATAAGTGGTTGAATACAGTTCCCATCACCAAAGTCTGGGAGCAGATGAATCTGGCGTACGAGTACGACGCCAGGCGGATCTGGATTGTGAACGTGGGCGACCTCAAACCCATGGAGTTCCCTATCGAGTTCTTCCTGAGCCTGGCTTGGAATCCGCAAAGGTGGCCCCATGAGAAAATTTCCGAATTCACCAGGCTGTGGGCGGAGCGCGAATTCGGGGCGGCCTTTGCGCCGGAAATCGCCGGCATTGTCGCCGCATATACGAAATACAATGGCAGGCGCAAGCCGGAGCTTCTCGATCCAGGCACGTTCAGTTTGGCAAATTATGGGGAAGCGGATTCCGTGCTCGAAGACTGGAACAGCATCGTAGACAGAGCGGAGCGCATCTACCGTAGCTTGCCGCCTAACACAAGAGATGCGTTCTTCGAGCTGGTTCTCTTTCCCACCAAAGCCTGCGCCCAGGTGAATGCGCTCTATATCGCGGCCGCCAGGAACCGCTTGTATGCCAGCCAAGGCCGCGCCAGTGCCAACGATTTTGCCGCCAAGGTCCGGGAACTGTTTCAGGCGGATGCCGACTTATCGGCCACTTACAACCACACTCTGGCCAATGGTAAGTGGAGTCACATGATGGATCAGACTCATATTGGCTACACGGGTTGGCAGGAGCCGCGCGTGAACGTGATGCCCGAAGTTACTCGCATCGAAGTTCCGGATGCGGCCCGCATGGGTGTTGCTATCGAAGGCTCCGCGGACGCCCTTCCCGAGTTCGATGCTTTCAACCGGCAGCGCCACTATATCGATGTGTACAATCGTGGGCGCGCGCCGTTCGAATTCTCGGCCGCGCCCAGCGTTCCCTGGATCGTGCTGAGCAAGACGCGCGGAACAATCGAAAAAGAGGAGCGCTTGTGGGTGAGCATCGATTGGAATCGGGCGCCGCAAGGTTCCGCCAGTGGTTCTGTGACCATCTCCGGAGCAGGCTCCGATCCAGTCACCGTGAAAGTGCCGGCGTTCAATCCTCGGGAAATCGACAGAGATGCCCTCCAGGGCTTTGTCGAAGCCGGCGGCTACGTTTCGATCGAGGCCGCGCATTACACCCACAAGACGGATGCCGGCGCGGTTCATTGGGAAAAGATCGACGACTACGGCCGAACCTTGTCGTCGATGACGATAATGCCCTGCACCGCCGCCAGCGCCACTCCGCCCGCCAACTCTCCGTCACTCGAGTACCGGATGTATTTGTTCGATCCAGCAACCGTCCAGGTCCATACGATCCTTGCTCCGACGTTGAACTTCGTGCCCGGCCGGGGCCTGCGATTCGCCATTTCCTTCGACAGCCAGCCGCCCCAAATCATCGATGCCCTTGCGCGCAATTCACTGGCGGATTGGGAGCTCTCCGTCAAGGACAACGTCCGCATGGTCACCTCCACGCACTCGCTCTCCAAGTCCGGTTATCATGTCCTGAAGTTTTGGATGGTAGATCCCGGCGTGGTGCTGCAGAAGTTCATCATCGATCTGGGCGGCCTGAAACCGAGTTATCTGGGGCCGCCGGAGAGCTATCGCGCAGTCACACGCCGGTGAATTTTTTTTTAACTGTCAAAACAAACCCCTTAGACTTGTTTCGACCTGTTCTGTCGGCCAACTCCGGACACTGCCCGGCATATGATCGAGTCGGGAGAGATTGTCACTCCGGAGGTCCCATGGCAACAGTGAAGCAAATTGAGGCCAATCGTCGCAATGCCTTAAAGTCGACTGGCCCCAGGACGCCCGAGGGGCGGGCCGCTATCCGCCTGAACGCCGTCCGTCAATTGCGCGGCAGCTCTACACTCCGCGACAGGCTTCATCAGATTTGCGCCGAGCTCGATGCCGTCACCCATCTACGCACCAGGGACGTGAGGCTCTTGGTCGATCGTATGGCAGTAGCCCATTGGAACCTGCGGCAAGTGCAGCTCTGCGAGGCTCTGCTCTTCCCAAAAGACGAAGGCGTCCACGATAATTTTGCCTTGCTCGACCGGTTCTGCGTGTATAAGACCCGCTTCGAGAGCCAATTTTGGGAAGCACACCGCACCCTGGAGAGTCTTCTGCGCGACCAGCGGCGTCAAGTTAGAACTGGTTAGAACTGGAACTCAGCCTTGACGACCTGGTCCTCTAGCGAATGCCGCAGGCTGAAGCCCAGCTTCTCGAAGATACGCATGACATCGCGATTGTCCGGTAAAATGTCCGCCTGGAGTTTTGCCAGCTTCTCGTCCGCGCCCACGATTAACAGCCTTGCAAGAAGCTCTGTCCCGAGGCCGCGGCCATGGAACTGGTCGCTGACTAATACCGCCACTTCCGCGTCGTTCGTCCCGAGGATTTTCCTCAGGCGGCCCACGCCCAGAATCTCGCGCTCGCCTGTAACGGGATTGCGCCGCTCCGCCACCAGGGCCATTTCGCGGTCGTAATCGATAAAGCAGATGCGCGTCAGCCGCTCGTGCGCGATGCGCTGCGACAGGTTCATCAGATGGAAGTAACGCAAGTATACGCTGCGCTCGGAGAGCGTCGCATGAAACCTGACCAACAGCGGCTCGTCTTCCGGCCGGATGGGTCGTATGACCACCTCGGCGTCATCCTCGGCGTTACCCCTCATGGTCCACCGCGAAACGTAGCGGCTCGGATACGGCCGGATGGCAGGCTTGGGAAGCTCGTCCGCGCAGACTTCGGGGCCATGCACTACGATGCGCGCGTCGAGCGCCACCAGCCGTTCCGGCGTAGCCAGCAGCGGATTAATATCGATCTCCTTGATCCAGGGCTGCTCCACCACCAGGCGGCTGAAGCGTACCAGCAATTGTTCCAGCGCCGCCAGATCCACCGGCTTGCGTCCGCGCACCCCTTCGAGAGCTTTGTAGATCCTGGTCTGCTCCATCATGCGGCGCGCCAGCGTAGTATTCAGCGGCGGCAGCGCCAGCGCCCGATCCTTGAAAACTTCCACCAACTGGCCACCCATGCCAAACAGCAGCACCGGCCCGAATTGCGCGTCCAGGCTGCTGCCGACGATCAGCTCGTACCCGTCGCCGCTCCTGATCATGGGCTGCACGGTCACGCCCTGGAAATGCGCGGCGCCCGCCTTCTCGGCGACCGACGCCTGTATGCGCCGGTAGGCGAGCGCGACGGCCTCGCCATCGCCCAGGTTCAACTGCACGCCTCCTACATCGGTCTTGTGCGTGATGGTTTCGGAGTACAGCTTCAGCACGACTGGATAGCCGATGCCCCCGGCGTGGCTGACGGCCTCCTCTTCGCTGCCGGCTACCAGCGCCTGGACGGCCGGCACGCAATAGGCTTCCAGCACCTGCTTCGATTCCGACTCGGTCAGGATGGTCCTGCCCGCGCCGCGCGCCTTCTGAATGATCTCCTCGGCGAGCGGCTTATTTGGCGTATACTCAGCCGAATCTTCCGGCAGCGACGGCGTTTCGTAGAGGCCCTTCAAGTTATATGCCCAGCGCCACATATAGGTGAACGCCCGCACCGCGGTATCCGGAAACTGAAACGTAGGAATGTGAGCGTGGTTTAGAATGCTTTCGCCCGCGGCCACTTCGGCGCCGCCCATCCAACTGGCCAGAATCGGCTTGCCGTCGAGGCTCGCATACGGCTTCAGGCGCTCGGCGGTCTGCGTCGGATCGGTCATCGCTTGCGGCGTCAGCACCACCAGCAACCCGTCGCTATTAGGATCTTTGGCCGCGATCCCGACGGCTTTGGCGTAGCGTTCCGCGCTGGCGTCGCCCAGCACGTCGATGGGATTGCTGTGGCTCCACGCCGCCGGCAGAATTTGGTTCAGCGCCTCCATGGTTTCCGGGGTTAGCTCCGTCAATTCGCCGCCATTCGCTATCAGCGCGTCGGTGGCCAGCACGCCCGGACCGCCGGCATTGGTCAGGATAGTCAGCCGCGGCCCTTTCGGACTGGGCTGCTTGGACAACACCTCCGCCATGTAGAACAGATCCGCGATGCTGTTCACCCGCAGCACGCCGCAGCGCCGGAAGGCCGCTTCCAGCACCTCATCGCTGCCCGCGAGCGACCCTGTATGCGAAGCCGCTGCCTTGGCCGCCGCATCGCTGCGCCCCGCCTTGATCACGATAATGGGCTTGTTCAGTGCCACTTCGCGCGCCGCCGAAAGGAACGAGCGGGCGTCGCCGATGGTCTCCATGTAGATCACAATGCTGCGCGTGCGCGGGTCGTTCCCCAGATAGTAAATCAGGTCGCCCCACCCCACATCCAGCATCGAGCCCAACGAGAGAAACGCGCTGAAGCCCACCATTTCGCGCAGGCTCCAGTCCAGAATCGCCGTACACAATGCCCCGCTCTGGCTGATGAAGGCGACATTGCCGGGGCGCGCCACGGCCGCCGCGAAAGTGGCGTTCAGCCCCGTCATTGGGCTCATCACCCCCAGGCAATTCGGGCCGATGATGCGCATGTTGCCGCGCCGCGCCTCCACCATAATCTGGCGCTCCAGCTCCACGCCGGCCGGGCCGATTTCCTTGAAGCCCGCCGAGATCACAATGGCGCCCCGCACGCCTCGTTCGGCGCAATCGTGTATGATTCCCGGCACGGTTACCGCCGGCGTGACGATCACCGCCAGATCCACCGGCTCGGGAACTTCCGAAATGTGTTTGTAGGCCTTCACCCCCAGCACGCTCGGCCGTCTTCGATTGACCGGAAACACGGTGCCGCCGAAGGGGCTGGTCACCAGGTTCCAAAGAATAGTGCGCCCGACACTTCCGGCGGTTTCCGTGGCGCCGATGACCGCCACCGTCTTCGGGGCGAAAAATACGTCCAGGCTCATAAAAGAGGGTCCCACCTTTTATTTAGCACCGATCTTCGGCGTCGTAATCGAAGGCCGCTGGGTTGAATGGCGCCGGATGTGCGCGCTCCCAGGCCACCGTGAACGCCAGGGCTGCTTCGCGCGAGATGGCTTCGCGGTAGCCTAACTCGGCGCGTATGCGGCTCGTGTCCGGAGTCCAATGCTGCGCGGCGTTGAACGGCGGGATGAGGTGCGCGGGCGTGCGCTCTCGCGGCAGGGTCAGGATGCGACCGTTCCAACCGGCCGCCTGTCCCACGGCGCGCGCCCAACCGGCCCAGGGAAGCGCTTCAGCTTCGGCAATGTTGTAAGTGCGGCCGGCGGCGGCATCGCTGGTTACCGCCAGTGCGATGGCCGCGGCCACCTCCTCGACATAACCCATCGGGCCTTCCCAGCGCGCCCAGCTCTCTTCAATCGGGATGGCGGGGCGGTGGTCGTCCATGCGCTTGAGAAACGGGAAGAAGCGGTGCAGGGGATCGCCCGGGCCGTAGACCATGGGCAGGCGAACGATGGTAGCCGGAAGACTCGGCTGGCTTCGTGCCACCCGCTCTACGATGGTTTTGTCGTACTCCGGTGTGACCCAGTCGAAGATGCTCGAGAGATCGCGATTCCGGTACGGATACAGAACCGTGCGCAAGGGCGAATCTTCGGTAAGCGGCACTGGCTCCAGCGGAGCGTCGATCGATTCGGGCGTCAAGCCCAGGCTGATCTCGTAGGAGCGGTAGACATCCATGCTGCTGACTGTCACCAGGCGGCGGGCGATGCCGTGAAATGCGTCTACCACCGCGCGCGCCTGATGTTCGTCGCCGGAGATCATGTCCAGCACTACATCGGGCGACCACTGGCGGAATTCCGCTGCGTGTTCGGCGAGGCGGTCGCGATCCCCAACCATGCGCCGCACCGAAGCGGGAAGCGGCGGCGCGTGTTTGCCGCGATGCAGCGCCGTGACGTCGTGTTCCGTCGCCAGCCGCTCGACGACGCGCGCGCCGATGAATCCGGTTCCACCGACCACGAAGATGCGCATGGCCCTATACTACCCGATATGGAAAAAAGCGAAGAGAGCGTGGCCCGCTACTACGATACTGCGATCTTCGAGGCCGAGCTGGTGCGGTTGACGCGAGACTCGCCGGCGGAGCGCGGAGTCACGCTGCGCTGGCTGGAACGGCTGGTTCCCGACGCCGTGGAAGTAGCCGAGATCGGTGTAGGCGGGGGACTCTATTCGGAATGCCTGGCGCGCAAAGGTTGCCGGCTGCATCTGGTGGACGTGTCGGCCCGGCTGCTCGAAGCCGCCGCGGAACGGTTGCGCGCCGCCGGCCTGGGCGCGGCCATCGCCGGAGCCACCCACGAGTCCGCGACCAGCCTTGCGAGTCTCGCTACGGGCGCGTTCGATGCGGCGCTGCTGCTGGGACCTCTTTACCATCTGTGCTCCGCCGATGCGCGGCGGCAGGCTGTGGCGGAAGCGGCCCGTATTTTGAAGCCCGGCGGGTGGCTGTTCGCGGCTGGAATCAACCGCCTGTCTTATCTCCGCGATTTGCTGCGCGAGTCGCCGGAAAAAGCCTGCCAGCGCCGGGCCTTTCACCAACAGTACCTGCGCGACGGCAATCTGGATCCGGAGCACGCGCCGCCAATCGGCTTCGCGCATCTGACCACTGTCGCCGAGTTTCGGGCACTGTTTGCGAATAGCTTCGAAGACGTGGCCTTAGTGGGGGTGGAGTCTTTCAGCGCGGCCTGGCAGACCCGGCTGAACGATCTGCCGCCGGAGCAGGTGGAAGCGTGGCTGGATCTGATCGAGGCTACCGGACAGAGCCCTGAAGGTCTGGGGCTTTCCGATCACTTTCTCTATGTGGGGCGGCGCAGCTAACTTACTCTGTCTCTCGAATATGCCGTAATCTCTCGAGTAACATGGGCGTGAGCTCGCTTTCGACTTCCAGCGTGATTAAGGCGGCGGCATCCATGCTGCGAATGTGAACCCTGTCCTTATCGCGATACGAACTTAGCTTCATGGTTACTAAGTCCGCGACGGGAGCAACGAACACTTCCTCGCCGAGGATGTTCTTTCTCTCGGGTGTAATGGGCCCTTCCTTGACCGTGAACGTCAGATTCACGGCATTTCTACCGCGATCCGCGATACCGTGCGCCAGCGCGTCAATTCCGGCCTCCCGAATACGTTCCAGGTCCGCCCGGCGCACCTTGAGATCGACGTCTCTAGTGAGCATCGAGTGTTCCTGATTGGCTTCCTCGACATGAATCAAAACTGCCAGGCCGCCGATCAGCTCGTACGGAATATCTTCGTCGGCAAGAGTATGCGCGATCTTATGCAGGATACTCACCAGATCGAACAGACGTTCTTCAAACAAGGTGTTGACGGCTTCTCCCTTCCGTGCGGCATCGGCAAGAAACTGCGCGAACGTAAGCATCGGTCCCGATCCAGTACTCGTCACCGCGCAGCGTCGGTGGAAAATCGGTAGATCGTAGTCGTGCGATACTCACTGCCCGGCTTCAACACCACCGACGGAAAGCTGGACTGATTGGGAGAATCGGGAAAGTGTTGCGTCTCCATACAGAACGCCGCCCGCGGTCCGTAAACGTTGCCGCCCTTACCGTGAATCGTTCCGTCGAGAAAATTCCCGGTGTAAAACTGCAGCCCTGGCTCGGTAGTCAGCACTTCCATCACGCGCCCGGACTTCGGTTCCGTCACCTTGGCGGCCGGGAATAATGCGTCTCCGCTCCGGTTGAGCACCCAGTTGTGGTCGTATCCCTTGGCAATCACCAGTTGTTCATCGCCTGAGTTGATGCGCTCTCCAATCGCGTGCGGCTGGCGGAAGTCGAAGGGCGTACCGTCCACGCTACGCAGCTCGCCTGTCGGAATAAGCCCTTTGTCGACCGGCGTGAAGCGGTCCGCGTGGATAGTCACCTGATGAGCCAGAATGTCCCCTTCACCTTGACCGGCGAGGTTAAAATACGAATGGTTAGTCAGATTGACGACAGTATCTTTGTCAGTCGTCGCTCTGTAATCAATCCGCAGCTCGTTGTTATCGGTAAGTGTGTAAGTAACCGTGGTAGACAGATTTCCGGGATAACCTTCTTCGCCATCTTTGCTGACGTAAGTCAGGGCAAGGGCCGGCCCACTCGGTTCGCCTGTCGCCTTCCATACCACTTTGTCGAAACCGCGCTTGCCGCCATGCAGGCTGTTCTCGCCGTCATTTTTGGCCAGCGTGTAATCGACGCCATCCAGCGTAAACTTTCCGTGCGCGATGCGGTTGCCGTATCGTCCGATGATGGCGCCGAAGTAGGGCGGCGGCTTCAGATAGCCGTCGAAATCATCGAAACCGAGCACGATGTCAGCCTGCACGCCGGAGCGGTCGGGAACCTTGAGAGAGACAATCACGCCTCCGTATGTCGAAATGTCCGCCTCGGCGCCCTTAGCGTTCTTCAGCGTGTACAGTTCGACAGTTTCGCCGGCTGGTGTCTTGCCGAACTGGCGGCTGCCGATGTTTCCACTCCCACCAGCTTCTTTGTTCGATGAGCAGCTCATAATCACCAGGGCGACGGGAACCAACGGAGCCAGCTTGCGAGCGATCAATTCGCCCTCCTTGTGGATACAACATAGTATCACCGCCCGCGGTCCCCGGAAGTGAGAGACAGGCTGGGGAAGGCCTGTCCTACCTATCCGCCCAAGTGCCTGAACAGCCAGAACAAAAACCCCGCCAGCACAATCGACGCCGGCAGCGTCAGCACCCACGCCATCGCCAGATTGCGCACCGTCCCCCATTGCAGCCCGGAGTGATTGGCCGCCATGGTTCCGGCCACCCCCGAGGAAAGCACGTGCGTCGTGCTCACCGGCATGCCGAACCAGTCCGCCGCGCCAATCGTCACCATCGCCGTAATCTCCGCCGCGGCGCCCTGCGCATAAGTCAAATGGTCTTTGCCGATCTTCGAACCCACCGTGACCACGATGCGCTTCCAGCCCACCATGGTGCCCAGCCCGAGCGCCATCGCCACCGACACCTTCACCCACATCGGGATGAACTTGGTGGCCTTGTCGATGTGATTCTTGTAATTCGTTAGTACTGCCACGTCCGCGGCGGCGAACGCCGGCTGCCCGGATTTCTGCATCAACCGCAGCGCCTCGCTCACCAGATACATATCGTTGCGGAAGTTCGGCGTGCGAGCCTCCGGAACGTGCTTCAGCTCCTTGTATATCGCCATCTCATTGCCGATATCGCTCACCAGCGTGCGCAGCGCCAGCATGGTGTTCGGAGTGAAGTTGCGTGTCCGTATGTACGCCGTCACATCGTCCCGAGCATCTCCGATCACCGCGTTCGGCGAGACGTAATGCGAGAGCGAGTCAGCCGCCTGATTCGACACCATGACGAATTCCTGCGACTCCCGCGCTGTCACCGCGTGATTCAATGCGTATGCCAGAGGCACCGTGCCGACCAGGATCAGCATGATCAGTCCCATGCCTTTCTGGCCGTCGTTCGAGCCGTGGGCGAAGCTCACGCCCGTGCAGGTCCCGACCAGAAGCGCGCGGATCCACATCGGCGGCGGCGCGTCCCCCACTGGCGCCTGGTAGAGTCGCTTATCCGGAACCAACACCTTGGTCACCAGCAGCAGCAGCCCCGCGCACACAAACCCCACTACCGGCGAGATCAATAACGTCTTGCCGATGTTGGTAGCCTGGGCCCAGTCCACTCCGCTCGTTCCCGTCGTCGTCGCCATAAGCTGATTGGCGATGCCCACGCCGATAATCGAGCCGATCAGCGTGTGCGAGCTCGACGATGGCAGCCCGAAGTACCACGTGCCCAGATTCCAGATGATGGCCGCTACCAGCAGCGCAAACACCATGGCGAAGCCCGCGCCCTTGCCCACTTGCAGAATCAGTTCCACCGGCAGCAGCGAGATGATCCCGAAAGCCACCGCGCCGCTCGAAAGCACTACGCCCAGAAAATTAAAGAATCCGGACCAAACCACCGCCACGTGTGGCTCGAGCGAATGCGTGTAGATAACCGTGGCCACCGCGTTGGCCGTATCGTGAAACCCGTTCACGAACTCGAATCCCAGCGCCGTCAGCAGTGCCACCCCCAGCAATAAATACGCAAATGTCGAGCTCGAGCGCACGCCCGACAGGTCCGAAATCAGATTCACGGCGGCGAACAAAATGCCGGCCGTCAGAACCACGCCAAACACCAGCATGCCTAGCTTGCCGGGGGACTTCGAAAGCTTTGCCTCCATCGTGGGAGATAACGCTGTGGCTGCCATAATTTCCTCCATACCCTCGATTGGGATCTTCAGCAGGATACACCAGGGCGTGTTTATTTCAGATTACAAGTGGATGACAGTTCGGCAAAGGTGAGACTGCGGAGAACCTCAATTCACCCAGCGGTCCCGGTCGGACCCCTGCTTCCGCAAATAGACCTGGAACTTCCTTTTGGCGCGCTGCATTTTCCAGCGGGCGTACCAGCCGCGGACTTCTTCGAGGTCCAACGTCGGGAAACGCATCTTCAGATAGATGAAGCCGAAAGCCATCCCGCCGAGGTGCGCGAAATTGCTGACGCCGCTGTTGACGTTCATGGCACTGTACAATTCGATGGCCCCGTATATCATCACGAAATACTTCGCTTTGATCGGAAACACGAAGAAGAACAGTATAATGGTCTCGGGGTATAGCACGCCGAAAGCCAGCAGCAGACCGTAGATGGCTCCCGAGGCGCCGATCGTGCTTATGCCCCAGCGCCCCAGCAGCGCGTTGACCGTCACGTCGCAGAGGCCTGCACCGATGCCGCAGATGAAGTAGTATTTCAGGAACCGCCGTGTGCCCCAGTCTTGCTCCAGTGTTCTGCCAAACATCCACAACGTGAACATGTTGATCAGCAAGTGCAAGATTCCGCCGTGCAGGAACAGATAAGTGGCCAGTTGCCAGATCCGCCAGTTGTGGAAGACGGTGTAAGGTGAGAGAGCCAGCCAGGCGAAGACACCCCTAAGCACCCCCTCATCCCGCGCCAACAGAAAGGTCAGTAGGAAGACGGCGACGTTGCTGACGAGCAGCCATTTCACGCCATCCGGGAGGTGCTCGGACGAGAAGAAGCTGGTGGATCTGTACCTGGTGTTGTACCGCATGGCCCTTGCAGTTAGGATAACAGAGGTGGCGGGCCGCCTTTCTCGGCCGCGCGCCCGTACCGGTTCAACAAGTGCGAGCCCGTCTGTAAGAGCCCGGCCGATACCATCCACACCTGCCAATGCGAAAACAGCCCGTTGCGAATGGCAAAATTGCCGGCCCACTGCAGGTCCGCCGCCAGCCGCCACATGCCCAGCACCGCTGTCATCACCGCGGCCGGCGTCAGCAGCGAGGCGAACGCCAATGCCGCCCGCCGGTTCTTGCCGCGTCTGTGCTGCACTTTCGGACCTTTTCCAAACCGGATCCGAACCACCATCTCCAGTACCACTCTATCAATAATTGCGTTAAATTAGACGTTCGGAAAGAGGGCATCCATGATTCGTAAATTGAAAGCTGCCGTGTTGGGCGCGGGTTTCGTCGGCCGCGTGCACGTGGAAGGAATTCGACGCCTGGGTTCCGTCCAGGTGTATGCGCTCGGCGCCAGCAACAAAGAGCAGGCGCGCCGCCTGGGCGAGGAGCTGCACGTCGAGAAGGCCACCGACGACTACCATCAGATTCTGGAAGATCCCGAGGTGGATGTCGTCCACGTATGCACGCCGAATGCGCTGCACTTGCCCATGGTGATCGACGCGCTCAACGCCGGCAAGCACGTCATTTGCGAAAAGCCGCTGACCACTTCCGTCGAGAACGCGCGGAAAATGGTAGCTCTGGCCAGAGACAAGAACCTCCGCAACTGCACCTTCCACAACTTGCGCTTTTATCCCATGGTGCAGCAGATGCGCCGCATGTGCGATTCCGGCGAGCTCGGCGAGATCCTGGTATTGCAGGGCACTTACTCCCAGGACTGGCTGCTCTATGACACCGATTGGAACTGGCGCATCGATTCCAAATCCAACGGGCCCTCGCGCTGCATGGCCGACATCGGCTCGCACTGGTGCGATATGGCCGAGCACATCACCGGCCTGCGCATCACCTCCGTATGCGCCGATCTGCAGACCTTCTACACCACGCGCAAGCGGCCCCGGAAATCCATCGAGACCTTCGCCGGCAAGACCCTCCGTCCCGAGGATTACGATGAAGTGCCCATCGACACGGAGGATTTCGGCGCGGTGGTTTTCCGTATGGGCGACCGCACTCGCGGCGCCTTCACGGCAAGCCAGGTGTCGGCCGGGCGCAAGAACCGGCTCAATATCGAAGTCTACGGCAGCAAAGCTTCTGTAAGTTGGGACCAGGAGCGGCCCGATCAGCTCTGGATCGGCCACCGCAACTCCGCGAACCAGGTCATGGTGAAGGACCCCTCCCTCATGCTGGAGCGCGCGCGCCCCTATGCGGATCTCCCCGGAGGCCACAGCGAAGGCTATGACGACACCTTCAAACAGTTGTTCCGCCGCTTCTACAAATCCGTGGAAGATCCCGCCGCGCCGATCGAGTATCCCCAGTTCGCCGACGGTCTGCGCCAGTTGCAGATTCTCGAAACCGAGCTATCGAGCTCCGCCGCGCGCGCCTGGATGGACGTGCCGGCGACCGCGGCTGTGGCAGCTTAACTTACCGGCCTGCGCGTAAGCGCCAGATCTACCGAAAGCGCGCCCGAGCCCGCAATCATAATCGCCGCGGTCATCGCCAGCACCAGCAGGTGATACTCGAAGCCTTCGCCTTTCTGGTCGCCGGCCCAATTCATGAACAGCCCGTTGGCGGCGTGTACCTTGACGATGGCCACCACCATGTTGCAAGCGATCCCAAACGCCGCCACGCGGCCAAGCAAGCCCACAATCAGGCCCAGCCCGCCAAAGAACTCCGCGGCGATCGCCAGAAATGCGAACACCGCCGGAATCCCCATCCCTTGCGTAAACATCCCCATGGTTCCAGAGAAGCCATGGCCGCCCCACCATCCCAGCATCTTCTGCGCGCCATGCGCGAAGAACAGCACTCCCAGCACCAGCCGCAGGATCGCCGGAACCGCCTGATTATTGGTCTGAATCAGTTTGCGTAGCATATCGTGTGGTATCGTTTGCTTAACGATTATGACACGCGATTCTCTCTCCCGACGTACGTTCCTGGCTGTAGCCGCGGCCGCTCCCATTGCATCCGCCGTCGCGCTGGACAAGAAAATTCCGGTAGGCCTGGAACTCTATTCCGTGCGCGACGAACTCCAGAAGGACCTCACGGGCACGGTCACCGCAGTCGCCAAAATGGGCTACCAATGCGTCGAGTTCTTCTCGCCTTACTACGAGTGGACGCCCGCCTACGCCAAGCAGGTCCGCAAGCTTCTGGACGATCTCGGCATACGCTGCCTGTCCACCCATAACGGCCCGCAGTCCTTTACTGCGGATGGCCTTCTGCACGCCATCGAATTGAACCAGGCCATCGGCAGCCAGTTCATCGTGTTTGCCAGCGCCGGCAAGGTGGATAGTTTGGACGGCTGGAAACGGGTTGCCGAAACTCTCAATCAGGGCGCCGAAAAGATGAAGCCGGCCGGATTACGCCCTGGCTACCACAATCATCAGTTGGAGTTCAAACCGATCGATGGCCAGCGGCCCATCGAGGTGTTGGCAGCCAATACCGGCAAGGACGTGATGCTGCAACTGGACGTTGGCACCTGTATCGAGGCCGGCTCCGACCCGGTCGCCTGGGTCGATAAGAACCCCGGCCGCATCCGCTCCATGCACTGCAAAGATTGGTCCCCGGAGCAGGGCTACAAGGTTCTGGTGGGCGAGGGCGTGGCTCCCTGGAAGAAGCTCTTCCAGGCGGCTGAAACAACGGGCGGCATCGAGTTTTACCTGGTCGAGCAGGAAGGCAGCCGCTACCCGCAGCTCGAAACCGCCGAGCGTTGCCTGGCGAATTTCCGCAAGCTGCACGGGTAGCCCGCTTCGTTAGCGAGCTTCGCGAGCGGGTGAGGGGACGTGACGTTGCCGAGTTGCTACTTTGATTTCGACCTTTTCGTTAAACGTTCCTTTCTGGCTCGAAGCGAATAATTCATACGTGGTCGTAGTTTCTGGGAACACCCGCAGCACACCGCTGGCCTCCACGCCGCCAATGCCGTGGTTAATTCTAACCTGAGAGGCATTTTTCACCTTCCATCGCAGTACGGCCGCTTCTCCGGCGTTGATGGTCACCGGATCGCCCGAGAAGGCAATAATATGGGGCGGTGCGCCCGCCGGAATTGTCACGCTCACCGCCGCCGATCTGCTTACGCTACCGCCTGCCCCTTCGGCCTGTAAAACATAGGTTCTCGACTCCGTTGGAAATACCTTTTGGCTGGATTGCGTTCCCACCGGCCCGATCCCCGAAATCGAGACCTCCGTTGCATTGCGCACGCTCCAACGAAGCATGGCCGAGTTGCCCGATTGAATCGCTAATGGGGATGCGGAGAAGTCGTCTATAACCGGGCCCAGCGGTCTTTCCACTGTGAGAATGACAACTGAGGGATGATCCGTCGAGCCATTCGGGCCCTTCGCAAACAGTTTGTAAGTAGTACCGAGTTTCGGCGCCACCGAGCGTTTCCCGGCTGCACCGACTACGCCTATGCCGGGCTCAATTCTGACTTCCACCGCGTTATTCACGGACCACGACAGCGTTGCGGACTTACCCAATGCTATCGTCGCCGGCTCAACCGTGAACCGCTCCACGACCGGTAGTGGCAGCGCCAAAGGTTTCTGGCCGGCGTCCTCTTGGATTTTATGTTGCGGTGGGACAGCGTGCTTAGGCCAGACTACGTACCCAACCGCGCCGGCCAGTGCGAGAAGCACAGCTACCGCGACGACCACCCATTTCTGGGACGTCTGGGATGTCCGGGATGTTGGCGCCTTGGCCGGCGCTGGCGAGGGAGAGCCAACCTCAGCCAACTTCCCCAGGAGCGTCTCCACAAACTCGCTGCAGCTTGCATACCTGGCGGCCGGCTCCTTCGCCAAAGCCTTCTGCAGCACCTGGTTCACCTCCGCGCTAAGCGCCGGATTCATCTCATTCGCCGGGGATGGCGGGGTGCTCATGATGCGGAAGAACAGAGTCTGAATCGTGTCAGCCTGAAAGGGCCGCTGTCCCGTGAGGATCTGATAGGCCACCACGCCGAGAGAGTATTGGTCCGTGCTGCCATCCACGGCATCGCCGCGTATCTGCTCGGGGGACATGTAAAAAGGGCTGCCCAGCGACGTCCCCGTCCTCGTCAGCGAGGCTTGCCCGACAAGTCCTTTCGCAATTCCGAAATCGCAGATTTTGACATCGCCCTTTTCATCCAGCATGATGTTGGCGGGCTTGATATCGCGGTGAATCACCCCCTTGCCGTGCGCATAGTCGAGCGCCGCGGCGGTCTGCCGCAGCACCCGGCAAAGCACCTCCCGGCTGGGTGGCGGCTGCGCGGTCAGCGCCTTTTCGAGCGTGGCGCCGCCCACGTACTCCATGGCGATGAAAGCGGTTTCGCCCTCTTCGCCAATGTAATAAACAGTGACGATGCCGGGGTGATTGAGAACGCCAGCGGCCTGCGCTTCGCGGTAAAGCCGTGCCCGCAGCAGTTCTCTCTCTTCGGGATCGGAGAACTCCTGCAGAAGAATGACCTTGATGGCGACCTGGCGGCCGATGGCGGGATCGAGGCCGCGCAGAACCACTCCCATTCCGCCGCGGCCGATTTCTCCCATCACCTGGTAGGGGCCGATCCGGTCCATCTGTTTACACCGCTATCTTACTCTGAATAGTGAAAGTTAGCCCCGGTTCGTTACAGGCAGAGGGTGCTGGATGCTGGGTGCTGGGTTCTGGGTGCTGGGTCCTGGCAAACTTTGGAACCGTTTGCGATGAGTTTGCCAGCACCCAGCACCGCGAGCGTCAGCGAGCACCCACCCGGCACCCGTCCTAGCAGCAGCACCCGTCCTACACCCAGCACCCGTCTTAGAATCCCCCCGTATCCCGAATCCCCTTCCCCTCCACGCACTCATACATACGGCCCGCGCGCAGGTTCTTAAACTCCTCCACCCGTCCGCTCGGCCAGTGCACCACCGCCAGTTCCACCGTGTCCCGCCTGCCCAGCCCGAACGTTACCGGCATCTCCGATTGCGACAGATAGCTCGATCCGCTCTTCACCATCCGCGACCCGGTCTCCCCGCCGCTCGTCACACGCACCATTGCGCCGATGCCGTCACGGTTCGACTTGGTCCCAGCCAGCCGGAATCGTATGGCATGGTGTCCATTATTCTGGTCGTTTCGATAAAGATAAGCCGGGCCTTGATTAGTCGTGATCAGAACGTCCAGATCGCCGTCGCGGTCGAAATCGCCGAAGGCCGCCCCGCGCCCTACTTTCGGGTCCGCAAACCCGCCTCCCAGCGCGCCAGCCACGTCGTGGAATCCGGCGCTGCCCTTGTTCAGGAACAGGTGCGGCGGCTGCGCGTATTCCGTGTCGGGCCGTGCGTCGCGTATGCCCGGGTCGATGTGGCCGTTCACCACCAGCAGGTCCAGCAGACCGTTCAGATCGGCGTCGAAAAAGAAACAGCCGAAGCCCAGGCTGCGCCGCGACAGCCGGCCCACGTCCGAGTGCGCCGCCTGGTCGATATACAGGCCGCCGCGCGTGCCGCGATAGAAGCCCATCATCTCGTTATCGAAGTTCGTAATCGCCAAGCCGGGAATGCCGGAATTATCGTAGTCGGCCACGTCCACGCCCATGCCCGCGCGCGCCTTACCGTCTTCGCTGAAGGCTACTCCGGCCTTCACCGCGATGTCCTGAAAAGTGCCGTCCCGCTGGTTGCGATAGAGCTTGTTGGGCTGCGTGTCATTGGCCACGAACAGGTCGATCCACCCGTCCAAATCGTAATCCAGCATGGCCACACCCAGCGACTTCGAGCTGCTGTCGAAGATGCCGCTCTTGGCTGTAACGTCCTCGAACGTGCCGTCGCCCCGATTGCGGAAGAGCCAGCACGTCGCGCCCCGATAAGCCTCCGGCGTACAGTAGAACTTCCTCTTGCCGTCCAGGCTGCAAAACACATCCTGCTCGGGCGACCATTTTACGTAGTTGCAAACCAGCAGGTCGAGCTGCCCGTCGCGGTCGTAATCGAACCACAGCGCCGAACTGCTGAAGCCCTGCCGCCCGCCCAGGCCGCTGCGCCCGGTGATGTCCAAAAATCGCCCCTTGCCCGTATTCTGGAACAGGCGGCTCTGCCCCACGCAGGTCACGTAAATATCCGGAAAGCCGTCGTTGTTGAAATCGCCCACGGCCACGCCCATGCCGTACATTTCAATATCCAGGCCGGCGGCGCTGGTCACGTCCGTGAATGTGCCGTTGCGGTTGTTGCGGTATAGCTTCATGGTGCTGCGCTGCTTGCGATGTCCCGGCCAATCCATCCCGTTGATCAGCAGGATGTCCTGCCACCCGTCGCTGTCGTAGTCCAGAAAGGCGCAGCCGGGGCCTAGCGTTTCGGGCAGATACTTCTCTCCGAAAGCGCCGCTGTTGTGCTGAAAGCGAATGCCGGCCGATGCGGTGACGTCGGCGAAGCGGAAGCCCAGATCGGTGTCCGCGCGCGCCGCCGCCAGCGCCCCGAAAAGGAACTCCCTGCGGTTCACGGCAATTGCACCAGTCCCTTGCGGACCGCCCATACCACCAGCTCCGTGGTGCGGTGGATGCCCAGCGCGGACATCAGGTTGGCGCGATGCACCGAAACCGTGTTCACACTTAGAGTGAGCAGCCCCGCGATCTCTTTATTCGAATAACCCCTGGCGATCAATTCCAGGATCTGCTTTTCGCGCGGCGTCAGCCGGTCGTAATCCGGATCGGGCTCGCGGTTGGCCGCCAGGACCCCCGGGCCGATCACGTTGCGGCCCGCGGCCAGCTCCTTGATGGCGCCCGCCAGGTCCACGTCCAGCGCTTCTTTCAGCAGGTAGCCGCGCGCGCCGGCGTCCAGAGCGTTGCGCACGTAGTTCTCGTCGGAATACATGCTCAGGATCAGCACGGCGATTTCCGGAGCATGCTTCAGAATCTCGCGGGTAGCCTGCACGCCGTCCAGGCCCGGCATGGCCATGTCCATCACAATCACCCGCGGATGCAGCTCTTGCGCCAGCTTGATGGCTTCCACGCCGTTGACGGCCTCGCCGACCACGCGGATTTCAGGATCGTCTTCCAGCATGCGCCGGAAACCCTTCCGCACCAGACCGTGATCGTCCACCAGCAGGACCGAAATTTCATTGCTCATATGCATCCGTCAAAGGAACGTCGAGCCGAATCAGCGTGCCGCCTTCGCCGGGACGCAGAACTTCAAACCTGCCGTGCAGCAGCTCGGCGCGCTCGCGCATCGCGGTCATGCCGATGCCCTTGCGCGTGGCCCCGTTGCGCTGCTCCGGAATGCCCTGGCCGCGGTCTTCGATCTCCAGGCTTAACCGGCCGGCCGGAAACTCCAGCCGCACCATCGCCAGCGGCGAGCCGGAGTGGCGCGCCAGGTTGTTCAAAGCTTCCTGCAGAACGCGGTACACGTGGATCGCTATCCGGTCCGTGACGGCCGGACTGTTTGCCTGTTTCTCGTATCGTACCGTAATTCCCGTCTGCTTCTCGAATACCGGCAGATACCAGTCGATGGCCTTCTCCAGGCCGCCCTCGTCGAGGATGCTTGGATGCATCAACTGCGACAGGCTGCGGGTCTTCTCCAGCGTCGTCTGGGCCACTTCGCGGACTTCTCGCAGCTCCGCGCAGAACGGCGAATCCGCCGGCAGCCGCTTTTCCGCGCGGCGCAGCATGGCGCCGATGGCCGTCAGCACCTGTCCGAATTCGTCGTGCAGCTCGCGTGACAGTGAGTGCAGCGTCTCCTCCTGTACCGTAATGAGCTTGCGGGCCAGATCGCTGCGGTGCTCCGAGATGGCGGCCAGATGCTGAAACAGGCGGCGGTTGGAGTAAATCAGATACAGGGTGGTGAATGCAATGGCCACCAGCATGGCCGCCAGGAACACATACACGTTGCGCTCCACGCCCTGGTAGATGCCTTGTATACGGGAGGCGGCCTGCTGCTCGGTCTCGTTATTCTGCACCAGGAGCCGCGCCACCGCCGCGCTGAGCGCCGCTTCCTGCGCTTGCAGCGACGTGCGGATCAGGTCGCGCGCGGCGCCCTCGCGGCCCGCTGTGGCTACTTCGAACATGCGGTCGGCCGAAGTCCCGAGTTGCGTCAGCGAGTCCGCCAGATAGCGCCGGCGGTTCGGATCGCGCTCGACCGGCGCCAGTTCCGCTTCCAGGCGGAGCGCGTCCGCAAGATCAGCGCGCGTGCGGTCGAACTGCGGTTTCCATGCCGCCAGCGGATACGGCTCGTCGCCGTCCAGCATGTCGCGCATGGCGTGGCCCAGTCCGTTCAAATCGTTCTGTATGCGCAGAAGCTGCAGGGAGTCCTTCCGGTTGCGGTCCACCGTACGCGTTTCGAAATCCTCCAGCCCCCGGATCTGGTGCAGCGCGTTAATCGAGAAGATGCCCACGGCAGCCAGCGTGACCGCTAGCCCGGCCAGCAGCCGGCCCGTGGGCGAAACCACGGACTTCTTCATTTGGAGCTAACGTCAAGAATAGCAGAGCGAATCGCTAAAACCGGGTAGTGTCCTACTGGCCGATTGCTCTGATAGGAGGTTCCTATGCTAAACTGCGGTTGCCTATGGCCTACGTGGTCAACACGACTAGTTTTGCCATTCTTGCGCCGCCAGACAACCTCGTGATTGGGGCACGGATAGCGGCAGAATTTCCAGCTAATTTTCTCCAATTGTGGCCCGGCCAATGGATCATCGTGGCTTCAGGCACAGCCAAGGAGATCTCCGATGTATTGGGCATCTCAGAAGGCAAGAGCGGAGTTGCGATTGTTTTTGCAATCAGCGGATATTTTGGTTGGGCAGCTAATCCGACTTGGGAATGGATTGCAGCCAAATTGGGGCAGGCTAGAAGTGCCTAAACCCAGCCAGCCAGGGGCACCTACAACACCCCCGCGTTTTCCCGAAGGGACCCCTCCCCGCTCGACCTACCCTTCCGGCGATTACAGCTATACCCTCGAAGTCGTCATGGGGATGCAGAAGACGCTGGGTGAATTGACCCAAGCCGTCAGGACCCTCACGGACGAGGTGAAGGGGCATGGCGTCAAGATCGACGCATCCTGCGCCGATATTCACGCCGCAAAGGTAGTGGTGCGCGTACTGCTAGCGATCGCTGTAGGGACTGCGACTTTCCTGGGATTCATCGGTAAGGCATCGTTGGACTATTTTTCCAAGATGCCTCCAAAACCCTAGCAACGCAACATTCGGACACTTCCGAAAACCGGGAACTGCGCGCGGCGCTCAGTCGTATTATGGAAAGGCGGCAAGCTATGTTCAAATCGACTTTCTGCATCGTTACGATGCTTGTTCTATCCGCGGCATCTCGCACCGCGCTGGCGGATCAGTGGACCAAGAGCTTCAGCGTTGGCTCGACACCCGAATTGCGTGTTGAGACCAGCGATGGCAACGTGACCTTGCGGACCGGCAGCATCTCTACCATTGAAGCCCGCGTGGAAACCGACGGCTGGAAGATCGGGCCAAGCGAGGTAACCGTCACCACCCATCAGAGCGGAGACTTCGTCGAGGTCGATGTGAAGATTCCGTCGCTGCATTTCAATTTTGGGAACCGATGGGTGCGGATCGAATTGCAGGTCCCCAGCCAGACGAAAGCTGATATCCACACGAGCGACGGCAACATCCGTGCGGATGGCTTGCGGGGCAATACCAGGCTCTTCACCCACGACGGCAATATTGACGGAGAGCAATTTGACGGCGCCCTGGTAGCCAGTACCGGAGACGGCAACATTCACGTGCGAGGTAGATTCGACGGGCTGAACCTCCAAAGCGGCGACGGACATATTAATGCCGACGTGCAGTCGGGATCGCGCATGGCCAATAGCTGGACGGTACACAGCGGCGATGGCGGTGTGACGCTGCGCCTGCCGGACGGCTTTGCGGCTAATATTGACGCGCACACGGGAGATGGCCACATCACCGTGGACCTGCCGCTCACCACCAACGGAGGCAGTCAGGAGCACTCCGTCAGCGGAAAGTTGAACGGAGGTGGATCGGTGTTGACCATCCACACCGGAGACGGGTCGATCCACCTGGCGCGGTTGTAATCTACGGTTCATTCCGCGCTACCCCAGATCATGTCGATGTGGTCCCGGTCGGCGGTATTCCGGTCATCGGTATAGATCCGCCCCGTGCCGGTCCACTCCACGGATCCGGGGATCTCCCAGCTGGCCACCAGGAAATTGGTCGTTTCTGCATCACCCGGTTTGACGTCCTTGAGCCAGGCGCGTCCGAATACGTTTCGAAAAGATGCCAGAACGTTGCTGGCAAATTCCGACTCGGCCGCACGATCCAGAATTAAGTTAACCACCACGCGCTCCGCCACCGCGTGCACGTCGCGAAAAAAGTCGACGGTAAGCAGCTCATCCGGTACGCCCATCCCGCTGTAAGCGTCCAGCAAGACGAAGCCGTATCGCATGCCCTGTTGCCGGAATCGCCGGAGCGCATAGCGCGCGGAGCGGGGAAAGAACCGGATTTTGGCCGGCAGGGGCTGCCGCAGAAACTGCCGCTCCGCGATCACCCGCACGACCGGGTCGACATCCACCGCATCCACCTGCTTGACGAACGGCAACGCCGCCGCGTCTCGGGGGAACGTGAAGCCTGCCGCTCCGATGGCCAGCACGTATGGGCTGCGGGCGGCGGTTAGGGCCCGGCCAGCCTCGCGGACATATTCAAATGAGCTTTCGCCGCTATCGCGGAAGATTCCGGAAGCGCGTCCGCCATTCAAATACATCACTCTTTCCGCCCGTCCCGCGGCGCCCTGCTCCACCACGATGCGAATATTCTGGTGCGCGCTGTCAAAGGAAAACTGCTCGTTGGCCGGCTTGGTCGCCACGCCGATAAAGTGCACCGCGGCGAGAAAGAAGGCGCCTGCGCCGAGAATCGTCCAGCGGCCGGTCCAGCGTGCGGCCATCACGGCGGCAGCGCCAAACAGCAACCCGGAGACCACGTAGGTCGACCCGCGCACACCGAGATGCGGAAACAGGAAGATGGGAGTCACAATGCCCCCGGCGACCGAACCGACTGTCGAGTAGAAGAGTACCTTACCGGAAGCCTTGCCGGCCTTGCCTTCGTTGTTGGTGAGTTCGGCCAACAGCGGCACTGTCTGGGCCACGAAATACACGGGCGCCGCGAACAGCGCCGTAGCCGCCACGCCAATTCCCAGCGCCAGGCTCAAGCCGGCATCGAGGAGCTTCCCCAACAGAATAGCTTCAGCGGGAAATGAGATCGCCGCATAGATGGCGCCGCTAAGCAGAAGATTGCGGGTAAGAGCGGCCCGCGTCCGCGAGCTGTCCCACCTGGCGGACAACTCTCCGCCGCGCCAATAACCGGCGCTCAGCGCGAACAGAACCACGCCGAGCATCACCCCAGTGAGCGTCATACTCGACCCGGCCACCGGTATGGCCAAACGAATCGCGATGACCTCCACGGCCAGCGTCGAGAAACCTTCTGCAAATGCGACGATCCAGATGATAAGGACTTCGAGGTTGAAGGCGTTCATCTCCCGATCATTGTTTCACGCCCGCTCTGCCCCTAGCCCGCATCGTCGATAATTGTGGAGATGAGCACGCGCAGAGACTTCCTCCGCCAGACCGCCGCGTTTAGCTGCGGCGCAAAAATGGTGGGCGCCCTTCTGGCATCCATCGAGCGGGCTTCGGCGATCGATCCGCCAGAGGGTAGTTCGTTTCTCGATGCCGAACACGTGGTGATCCTGATGCAGGAGAACCGCTCCTTCGACCACGCCTTTGGGACTCTGCGCGGAGTGCGGGGGTTCAACGATCCGCGGGCCGTGACGCTGCCGGATGGGAAGCCCGTGTGGCTGCAGACGAATGCCGCCGGAGAGACCTATGCGCCCTTCTGGCTGGACTTCAAGGGCACCAAAGCGACCTGGCTCGGATCGCTGCCGCACTCCTGGCCGGACCAGACGGACGCCCGCAATTGGGGAAATCACGACGGTTGGTTGGAGGCCAAGAGTTCGGATCGCGAGGACTGCGCGGGCATGCCTTTCACCATGGGCTACTACGATCGCGAGGACCTTCCGTTCTACTACGCCTTCGCCGACGCATTCACCATTTGCGATCAACATTTCTGTTCGTCCCTTACCGCCACCACGCCGAATCGGTTGCACCTGTGGACGGGCACCATTCGTGAAAGGCCGGACGCGGCTTCCGTGCCGAACGTGCGGAATTCCGACGTGGACTATGGCTCGACAGTGAGTTGGAAGACCTTCCCGGAGCGTCTGGAGGAGGCCGGTGTTTCGTGGCGCGTTTATCAGAATGAAGTGAGCGTGCCGTCGGGGTTGGAGGGCGAGGGAGACGCGTGGCTCGCTAACTTCTCGGACAACCCGCTCGAGTGGTTCGATCAATATCACGTCGGATTCCGAAAGACGCACCTGGAGTATCTGAAGCGTATGGCGGCGACACTGCCGGCGGAAATCGAGAACCTGCGGGCGAAGGGCGGTCCTAAGAAGGAACTGGCGGCCAAGGAAGAGCTGCTCAAGTATGTTGCGTCGGAACGGGCCCAGTGGACGCCCGAAGCTCTCGCCCGGGTTACGGAGCATGAGCGGAGTCTCCATGAGAAGGCCTTCACCACCAACGAGGACGATTCCGGCTATCGCCAGTTGTCGACGCTGCGGTATCGCGACGCTGGTGTGGAGCGCGAAATGGCGATTCCGAAATCCGATCCCCTGCGCCGGTTCCGCAAAGACGTCGATAACGGGACCCTGCCGGCGGTCTCCTGGCTGGTTCCTTCCGAGCGGTTCTCGGATCACCCCAGCTCGCCGTGGTACGGTGCCTGGTACGTCGCCGAGACATTGAATATCCTGACCAAAAATCCGGCGGTGTGGAGTAAGACGATTTTCATCCTCACTTACGATGAAAACGATGGATACTTCGACCACGTTCCGCCGTTTGTGGCGCCGGAACCGGGCAATCCGGAGTCGGGTAAGACGTCGCCCGGAATCGACGCCGGCGTGGAGTATCTGCCGCTCGAGCAGGATCTGAAGCGGCATCCGGCGAAGGAGGCGCGCGGCGGTCCGGTGGGTCTGGGTTACCGGGTACCGTTAGTGATCGCGTCACCGTGGAGCCGCGGCGGATATGTGTGTTCGCAGGTCTTCGACCATACATCGGTTCTTCAATTACTCGAACGCGTATTGAGTCAACGGTCGGGAAAAGAAATCCGGGAGCCGAACATCAGCGCGTGGCGGCGAACGATATGCGGCGATCTGGCAGCGGCGTTCCGGCCATTTCAGGGCGACCGGGCGACCGTGCCCTTTCCATCCAGAGATTCCTTTTTCGAACAGGTGAACCTGGCGCAGTATACGCGCATGCCGTCGGGGTACCGGAAGCTCTCAGCGGATGACGTAGGTCAGTTTGAGGCCGACCGGTTCAAGGTTCCGTGGATGCCGCGGCAGGAGCCCGGCGTGCGGCCATCCGCGGCGCTGCCGTACGAGCTTGCGGCCAGCGGCGCCATCAGCGCTGACGGGAAGCGGTTCGAGATCGCGCTCGAAGCTCGAAACGAGATCTTCGGAAAGGCCGCGGCGGGCGCTCCGTTTCACGTGTACACACCTGGGAAGTTCCGGAATCAACTGAAACTGCGCACGCGCGCATACGCGGTGGCCGCCGGAGACCGTTTGACGGATTCGTGGGAGCTGGAAGGCTTCGAGAACATGGTCTACCACTTGCGCGTTTGCGGGCCGAACGGTTTTTTGCGCGAGTTTGCCGGCAGTGTCGAAGATCCGCGAGTGGAGATTCAATGCGAGTATGCCAGGCAGAACCACGCCATTTCGGGCGACGTCGAACTTCGTGCCGCCAGCCGCGCGGACCGGGTCTTGACGGTGCAGGTGAAGGACCACGGCTACCGGAGCGGTGAACAAACCATGGTCATCGAGCCGGGCGGCAGCCGGGCGCTGGTGATGGCTCTTGGGCGTAGTCACGGTTGGTACGATTTCAGCGTGACGGTCGCCGGCGCGGATCGATTTCTGCGGCGCTTTGCGGGGCGCGTGGAGACGGGCGAGAGCGGGTTCAGCGATCCAGCGATGGGGCGCGGCTAATCCCGCCCTCCACTCAGCATGTTGGCGAAAATGCGATAGGCCCCCGGCACGCCCGCCGGCAGCTCGCGGAACCATGAATAGCCGCTGAAGATGTACACGCCCTTGCCGTAGCGAGTATAGAGCATGCCGCCGGCCTGCGGCTTTTCGCCGGGATCGTGGGATTCGAGCACCGTCTCATAATGCGCGTCCCACTCCGAGGCGAAGTACAAACCGCGCTCCTGTATCCAGCCTTCAAAATCCTTCTGAGTAATTTGATTGGGCATGCGCAGCAGCGGGTTGCGCGGATTCGGAAACACCACCGGCGCCTCCTCCACGTCCACGCGCGCGTGGCTGACGGAGAACTTGTACGGCCCTATGGGCACGAGATTGGAGTCCGTGACGTTGTATTGGTCGATGAGCGTGCCGCCGTTACGGACGTATTCGAGCAGGCGGGGCAGGTTGGCGCGCAGGTCGGCCCGCACGTTGTAGGCGCGCACGCCGGTGACAATGGCGTCGAATTCGGAAAGGTCGCGCTGCTCGAGATCGGAAGCCCCCAGCAGAGCCACCGTGCAGCCAAGCTGGCGAATGGCCTCGGGCATTTCGTCTCCAGCGCCCATGACATAGCCGATTTTGTGCGCCGTGGTGCGAACCTCGACACGGACCAGCTTGACGACCGCCGGCGGGAATACCGTCAGCGGGGGAAGGGGCGGATGGGAAATCACCAGCATGCCCGCGGCGACATCGCGATCTCTGATATGCGCCGCTGCCCGAAGGTACGCCGGCGGATCGGCTCCCTGCGCGGGAGTGACGTCGAACATCAGCGGTGTCTGTTCGCCGGCTTGCGCCTGCTGGAACGGGCGCGATTGCGGCTGCGCGCTCCAGCCGGGATCGACGGTCAGTTGTACCTCTCCGGCGGCCTTTTCAATGTCGGCGAGCACCTCAATTTCGACTTTGCGCGCGATATTGTTGGGGAACAGCAGGACATTCTGCGGCAGGTTCAGCGCCACCGGCGGCACTACCGTTAATGCGCGGGTCTGTTCGCCTTCCACGCGATCGATATAACGATGCCGCACCGGGCGCACGATATCGAAATGCGCGCCGCCGGCGGCTATCCGGAAGCGCAGCTTGAGCAGCGGCGCATCGTCGGCAAGGCCGATCAGTTGCTGGTTGGCGATGGTGTAAGTATCGCCCGTCGCGGGGGCCTGCAGCCAGAACGGCTGCGAGTAAGGCTGATCGGCGGGGATGGCCCGTTTGACCGAGGCGTTGACCGGCTGGTTGGCGTTGAGCGCGGCGGGATGCGCATCCCCGAGCGACACCCCACCCACGCCTTCGAGCGCGACGCTTTCGAGCGTCATCGGAAACGGCGAGCGATTCAGCGCCGTATACTTCACTTCCACCGTCGAACCTGGCACGGCGGCGTACTGGTCTACGTCGGCGTCCAGCCATAGGCCGGCGCACAACGCAATGGTCTCATTAAGCTCGACCAGCTTGTCCCGCGCCCACGGATTGTCGCTGGCGGCGATGGCGGCCAACAGTGGATGCGCCTGCAGCAGCAGCGGAAGGGTCAGGTCGGGGCGATGGGGATCGAAGGCGCGGGCTGCCTCGGCGAGCAAGCGGCCGATCGCGGCGCCGCCTGGCACTCGCGTCCAAGTGGTATCGATGCCATCGAACGCGTCTTTCGAAGGCGGATCGCCGGCGACAAGCACCAGGTAATTTCGGGAAGGTCCGGGCCGCTGCCCAGCGCCCATGCCCTGGCTGCGATGCATGCTGCGGCTCATGCCCGCGATTTGATTGTACGAAACGCCCAGCACCGGGTTGTATTCGCCGGTATCCACCTCAATGCGGCCCTTCATGGCCGCGGATTCCTTCTCCTGCTCCTGGTTGAAGTTGAAGGTATTGAACAGCAGGCGAGTACCTTTCCAGGGCTCCACGAATTTCAATTGTTCCGAAAAACGGCTGGCGTCGGCCGCGGCGGAAAAAGCTTCTTTGCCCAGAATAGCGGAGACCTGGTGCTGGCCATGTCCGTCGCGCGGCGTGCCGGAGAAGCGCAGGATTACGACGTCGGGCCGGAAGCGGCGAATTACCCAGACGATGTCGGAGAGAATGCGGTCGTGACCCCACTTGGCCATGGTTTCGTCGGCCGTCTTGGAGAATCCGAAATCGATCGCGCGGGTGAAGTACTGTTCGGCGCCATCGATCTGGCGGGCTTCCAGGAGCTCATGCGTGCGAATCAGCCCGAGCAGATCGCCCAGCTCGGGGCCGATCAGGTTCTGCCCGCCTTCGCCGCGCGTGAGCGAAAGGTAACCCGTGCGCATGTGGCGGCCGCGCGCGTAGTAAGCCAGAATGGCGGTGTTTTCGTCGTCCGGATGCGCCGCGATCATCAGGACGCTGCCCAGCACGTTGAGCTTTCCCAGGGCCTGTTCAATGGCCGGAGTGCCGGAGAAGGGTGCCTGCGCGCGGGCCGATGCGAAAAGTACCAACGTGAGTACCAACGCGCGGAACCTGGCAGAAAAAGTACACATCAAAAACAATGGTAGTCCATTCGGAGCGCATTCAGAGAAATGGACAGGAGGGCGCGCCATGAAAGCCGCGTGGGACAGTTGGATAGGCGGGTTGGGCCGACGGCTGCGCCGGCCGGCCGGATTTAAAGCGGCGCCGGTAGCGCAGGCGGCCCCGGTCCCGATGAAGATTGGAATCGCGCTCGGTGGCGGGTTCGCGCGCGGCATCGCGCACGTCGGCGCGCTGTATGTTTTCGAGCAGAATGGGATTCCCATACATTGCATCGCGGGGGTCAGCGCGGGCTCCATTGTCGCGGCAGCCTATGCCAGCGGCGCCACCTGCGACGAGATTGCACTCACGGCTTCTTCCATGCGCTTTACGGATGTGGCGCGCTGGAGCATCGGACGAATGGGGTTTGCGGGCAGCGACCGTATGGAGCGTTTCCTGCGCCACCTGCTCAAGTGCGATTGCTTCGAACAAATGCGGATGCCGCTGGGCGTGCTCGCGACCGATGTGGTCACCGGTGAGCCGCTGGTTTTCCGCGATCGCGGCGATGTGATCCTGCCGATCCGCGCCAGTTGCTCCTACCCCGGCTTATTTCAGCCGGTCCGCTGCGGCGCGCGTCTGCTGGTGGATGGCGCCATCAGCATGGAAGTGCCTGCGCTATTGGCGCGCCTGCTGGGGGCCACCCACGTCATTTCGCTGCACCTGCCCATGCAGGGCGCCACGGCCATGCCTACCAACATGTTTCATGTGGTGAACCGCTGCTTCCAGATTCTGCACAGCCGCACCGAGAACAGTTGGCGGCAGCATTCCGACCTGGTGATCGAGCCGGATGTGTGCGGCATGGAGTGGGACGCGTTCGACAGCGCGCAGCAACTGATCCAGGCCGGCGCCGAAGCCGCCCGCCTGGCTTTGCCGCGTATTCAGGCGTGGATCGATTCCGTTAATTGCAAAGATAGGCCGCTGGTCCGCGCGCCCATTCCGGTGAAGCCGCTTGCGCCGCGTTCGGTATCTGCCTGACCTGGCTGGTGCGCCGCCAGCGCGGCTATGGGGCCGTGTTCACGGTGGCCCATTCGGAGCAGATGGGCTGCCCTGACCCGGAACCCAATACCGAGAGTACGGTTACCTCTCCCAGGTTCGGAAAGGAATCCCATTCGATGCTAAAGCGTGGGGAGGAACTGCGCCTGGAATCTCTTTCGAGAGCAGGTCCCCGATGGTGGCGCCGGCCGGGTTCTTATAGAGGATATTAAACGCGGCCGGAGTGTCGATCCCCAGATCGAAGTTCAGCGCCAGAGTCGTGCCACTGAAACTGGCACCGAGGCCCAGGGCGCACGCCGGAGTGCGCAAAATGTCACTGTCTATGCTGAGCTCAAAGCCCGTAAGCGTGGACCAGAGAGCGCCGTCTGGTCCTGCTGCGATCCCGCCCTGGGACCCGTCATTGGGATGACTCCGGAAGTGGTAATTCGGCCGATCTCGTCATGCGCGCATTGGTTACAAGTTACCGTGAACCAGAGCGCGCCGTCCGGCCCTGCCGTAATCCAACCGGTTCCGCCGCCCGACGGCCTTATCGGAATGGGGTACTGAGTGAACACTCCGGCAGTAGTAAGTCGCCAAACATTCCCCGCCGTGTCGGCAAACCACAGCGCGCGATCGGGCCCCGAGGTGTTCCCTTCGGCATCGCCGAATGGGCCGAACGTTATGGGCGCCTGGTATTCGGTGATCGCCCCGGTGGTGGTGATTCGTCCGACTCCGGCATTGGGGAATTCGGTCCACGTAAACCACAGCGCACCGTCCGGTCCCGACGTGATCCCCCTGGGGCCGCTGTTGGGTGTAGGCACGGCGAACTCGGTGATTACTCCGGCGGTGGTGATGCGTCCGATCTGGCCGGATGCTTCCGTGAACCACAGCGCATCGTCCGGACCTTTCGTCATCGAAGTGGGTGAACTGTAGGGTGTGGGCACCGGGTACTCAGTGATTACCCCGGCGGTTGTGATCCGCCCGAGGTTGCAGGCGCCCAGGCGCGGGGCAGACAGGCTCAGCAGCAATGCCCCGAGCCAGATAGCGTTTGCAATGCGGGAGTTAGTCTCCTTATACATAGGGTGCCATCTTTCAAGGTGAGTATATGCCTGCCGTACGCTGCGCACAACATGGGGATCTATGCCCGCGCAAACGCCAGCAACGGACCGATGTCATGATGGTCGGCGGCCTGCAACGCGGCGATATACCGCTGACGCATCGCGCCTGCATCGCGCAAACTCTCCCGTCCCCACGAAAACCGTTCACGCCCGAGCCTCATCACCAGGAGGTCTGCCATAAGGCGGGCGTGGCGGCCATTGCCATTCGGAAACGGGTGGATCTGCACAAGCTGGTGATGGAAGCGCACCGCGATCTCATCGAGCGGATACGTGCTGTATTCGATCCGCACTTTGGTATCGTCCAGCGATTGGCGCACGGCTACGGGAATTTCCCACCATGCAATCCCGATATTACGTTCGCTCGTCCGGAACTTTCCGGCCCACCGCCATACGTCGCCGAGCATCTGCCGGTGCAGGTCCTTGACGAATTTCTCGCTCAGCGGATCGCGGCGGCGGTTGAGCGCCCACTCCTGCGCGCCTGTGATGTTCTCCTGCTCGGCTTCGTTCAGCTCGCGGCGGTAGGCTATATGCGCGGGAATCAGATCGCGCATTTCCTCTGGCGTCAGCGGTGTGGCGGCATCGTCCGGCTGATCGAAAAGATCGCTCACGGGTTAGTCCCAGAACAGGCGCGGGTTCGTCTCGCGCACAATGTCGTCAAGCCGCGCGTCGGCATCCTTCCCCTTCACCTTCTGGTCCTCCAGCAGCATCGAGTGCTCGACAGGCTCCCGGCGCCGCCGCATGAACGCGCGCGCGCGGTTACGGACGATGGCCTCCAGCGGTTTGTTGGGCACGAGCGCATAGACAAGAGTGCAATCCAGCGCTTCCGCTACACGCCGCAAAGTTGCCAGCTCGATAGAACCCTTCGCCTCGGACTGTTCGAGTTCAACCAGGGACGGTTGTTTAATCCCCAGCCGCTTCGCCAGCTGCGCTGTGGACATGCCGAGCGCCGCCCGGATGGCCTTGATCCATCCGCGGACGGGCGGAGTGTAGCGTTTTGCCGGTCCCAGTACCCTGAAGCGTTGGTCGAGTTGCGAGCGGGACTGGGCAGTGAGTCGGGCTTTTTTCATAGGTCACAGCCTATTATTTTTGTTATTTTTAATAGACTATATCCTATAATTTGTCTGCTTGTCAATAGGCTATAACCTATTGATATAAACCCATGGAGAGCCTTGACACTGCCTCCGGAATTCTGCAAAATTAGAGTACTAGCGAACAAAAGGCGAAAACGATGTTGGCTGTCGCGCTCGGCAGAGAATTCCAGTTTCGAATTAACCGGGCGGAGGCCTGGCCATCTGGCGGCTTTCCACAGGGGTGCTTGACCGAGGTGTTTGGGCCGGCATCGTCGGGGCGAACCAGCCTGATGCTGGCGGCCATGGCGCAGGCCGTGGGCCGCGAGGAAGTCTGCGCTCTGGTGGATTCGAGCGACGCTTTCGATCCGGCTTCGGCAGCCGCCGCCGGAGTGGCGCTGGAGCGGCTCTTGTGGGTGCGCTGCGGAGGCAATGCCGAGCGCGCGCTGAAGGCCGCGGATCTGCTGGTGCAGGGTGGCGGATTCGGCCTGGTGGTGATGGACCTGGCCGATACGCCGATCGAAACCGCGCGGCGGATTTCGATGACCTCCTGGTTCCGCTTGCGCCGCGCCGTGGAGCATACACCCACGGTGTTGCTGGTCGTGGAGCAGCAGCCGCATGCCAAAACGTGCGCTTCGCTCACGCTCGAAGTGCGGCGCGAGCGGGTGGCCTGGTCCGGCACGCCGGGCTGCTCGCAGCTTCTGCGCGGTATCCGTGTGCACGTGGACCGGCGCAAGCCCGCCCCGGCGGCGGCCATATCTTTTGATGCGCGCTGGCTTTAAAAACTGGGGGCAGCGATGTTTGCGGCGATTCATGGGGACGGGGATGCTGAAAAGCTGTTAAAGCTGGCTCAGGAATTTTCGCCGTGGGTGGAGCGTACCACCGCGGATACCGTGGCGCTTGATGTGGACGGTCTGGAGCGCATATATGGTCTCCCGCAGGAGATCGCGGCGGCCCTGGCGCGCCGCGCCGCCGAGTGCAGGCTCAAAGCAAGCGTGGCAATAGCCGCGAATCTCGATGCGGCGGTGCATGCGGCGCGCGGGTTTGCCGGCGTGAGCGTAATTCCGCACGGAGATGAGGCCAAATTTTTGGGCAGCCTGCCGCTCACCCTGCTGGAGCCCACGCCCGAAATGCGGGAAACCCTGGAGCGCTGGGGCATACGGCGATTCCGCGACCTGGCCGCGCTGCCGGAGTTGGGCCTGGCGGAGCGGCTGGGCCCGCAAGGGCTGCGGCTGTATCAGCTCGCGCGCGGAGCCGGCGACCGGCTGCTGGTTCCCGTCGACGAGCCCCTCCACTTCGCGGAAGAAACCGAGCTGGAATATCCGGTAGAGCTGCTGGAGCCTCTTGCATTCGTGCTGGCGCGCCTGTTGCACAGCCTGTGCGCGCGCCTGACTTCGCGCGGTCTGGCGATCGCCGGATTGCGGCTGCGGCTGCTGCTCGAAAACCGTGGCGAGCACGCGCGCGCCCTGCGCTTCCCCGTCCCCATGCTGGATGCCAGTGTATTTCTGAAATTGCTGCACCTGGATCTGAGCGCAAATCCGCCGCCGGCGCCAGTGATGCGAGTGTGGCTCGAAGCGGAACCGGCCAAGCCGCGCGCCGCGCAGAGCGGCCTGTTCATCCCCATCTCACCCGAGCCGGAAAAACTCGAACTCACGCTGGCGCGCTTGAAATCGCTGGTAGGCGACGAAAACGTAGGCTCTCCGGCCCTCCTGGATACCCACCGCCTAGGAGCATTTCAGATGTTGGATCGCCCTCGCCCCCTCGCCCCTGCCCAGAGGGCACCCACCCCTCGCCCGCTCGCCGCATCCGCGTCCCTCCGTGCCATCCGCCCGCCCCGTCCCGCCCGCGTCCAAATGGCCTCCGGGCACCCGGTGCATGTGCAGGCGGAAGGAGTCCGCGGGCACGTGGTTTCGTCTGCGGGCCCCTGGCGCACTTCCGGAGATTGGTGGACTACCGACCCTTGGGCGCGCGATGAATGGGACGTGGCGCTGAGCGATGGCGCGCTCTATCGCATCTATTGCGAACAGGGGCGCTGGTTCGTGGAGGGCAGCTATGACTGAGCCATATGTCGAGCTCCACGCGCGCTCGGCATTTAGTTTTTTGCAGGGCGCCTCGGTGCCCGAGGATCTGGTGACAGCCTGCTGGGATCTGGGTATTCCTGCCATGGCGCTGGTCGACCGCGATGGCGTGTATGGCGCGCCGCGCTTCCACATGGCGGCGAAAAAAGCGGGGATCCGCGCGCATATCGGCGCCGAGATCACCTGCACCAACGGCCTGCGTTATCCGCTGCTGTGCGAGAACCGCACCGGCTATCAAAACTTGTGCCGCCTGATTACACGCATGAAAATGCGCGCCAAAAAGGGCGAAGGCGCCGCCACGCTGGAAGAAATCGGCGAGTTCGCCAAGGGCTTGATCTGCATCACGCCGGAGATCGACGAAACGCTGGCCGGCATGTTCGGGAAACACAACCTCTATGCCGAATTGCAGCGGCACATGGACCGGCAGGAGGAAGCGCGCAACCAGGCGATCGTCGAAAAGGCGCGCCGTCTGGGCATTCCGCTGGTGGCCACCAATGGCGTTTGCTACGCCAGCCCGCGGCAGAGGGAAGTGCTGGACGTGCTCACCTGCGTGCGCGAAAAAGTAACGCTCAAGGCCGCCGGCCGGCTGCTCACGCCCAATGCCGAGCGCTACGTCAAATCCGGCGCCGAGATGGCGCGGCTGTTCGCGGATCTGCCGGAAGCCATTGCCCGCACCGCGGAGATCTCCGCGCGGCTCGGGTTCACACTGGCGGATCTGGGCTACGAATTTCCGCGCTATCCGGTGCCCGAGGGCGATACCATGGCGTCGTTCCTGCGCAAGCGCGCGGAGGAGGGCGCGCGCGAGCGCTACCGGCCGTACCACGAGAAGGCGCAGCGGCAGATCGAGCGCGAACTGGCCCTGATCGAGAAGCTGGATCTGGCCGGTTATTTTCTGATCGTGTGGGACATCGTGAACTTCTGCCGCGGTAACGGCATCCTGATGCAGGGGCGCGGCTCGGCGGCCAATAGCGCGGTGTGCTATGCGCTGGGGATCACGGCGGTGGACCCTGTCAGCATGGAACTGCTCTTCGAGCGCTTCCTTTCCGAAGAGCGCGGCGAATGGCCGGATATCGATCTCGACCTGCCGAGCGGCGACCGGCGCGAGCGCGCCATTCAGTACGTCTATGAGCGCTACGGCAAGCTGGGCGCGGCCATGACGGCCAACGTGATCACCTATCGCGGACGCTCGGCGGCGCGCGAAGTCGGCAAGGTGCTGGGCTTCGAAGTAACGGCGCTCGATCGCCTGTCGAGCCTGGTGCGCGCCTGGGAATGGAAGGACCCCAACGACACACCCGAACGGCAGTTTCGCGATGCCGGCCTGGATGTGGTGAATCCGCGCATCCGCAAATTTTTAGAACTGTATCAGGCCGTGCAGGACCTGCCCCGGCACCTGGGGCAGCATTCCGGCGGCATGGTGATCTGCCAGGGGCAACTGGATTCCGTAGTTCCGCTCGAACCGGCCACCATGCCCGGACGCGTGGTGGTGCAGTGGGATAAAGAAGATTGCGCGGATATGGGCATCGTCAAGGTGGACCTGCTGGGTCTGGGAATGCTGGCGGCCATCGAGGAATGCCTGGGACACATACGCGAATCCTACGGTGAAGAAGTGGACCTGGCGCATCTGCCGGCGGACGATCCGGCCGTGTATGGAGCGCTGCAAAAGGCCGACACCATCGGCATGTTCCAGGTGGAGAGCCGCGCGCAGATGTCCTGTTTGCCGCGGCTGCGGCCGGCGCGCTTTTACGACATCGTGGTGCAGGTGGCCATCATCCGGCCGGGGCCCATCGTGGGCAAGATGGTGCATCCTTATTTGCGGCGGCGGCAGGGGCGTGAGCAGGCCGATTGCCTGCACCCTTCGCTCCAGCCCGTGCTCGATCGCACGCTGGGCGTGCCGTTATTCCAGGAGCAGTTGCTGCGTGTCGCCATGATCGCGGCGGGCTTTTCGGGCGGCCAGGCCGAGGAGCTGCGGCGGGCCATGGGTTTCAAGCGCTCGGAAAAACGCATGCATGACATCGAAATTAAGCTGCGCGAGGGTATGCACCGCAATGGCATTCGCGGCCAGACGCAGGACTCCATCGTGCAGGCCATCACCTCCTTCGCGCTCTACGGATTTCCGGAATCGCACGCGGCCAGTTTCGCGCTGATCGCCTATGCCAGCGCCTATTTGAAGTGCCACTATCCGGCAGCCTTCACGGCAGCCATGTTGAACAACCAGCCCATGGGCTTCTACCATCCATCGATCCTGATTAAGGATGCGCAGCGTCACGGCCTGCGCGTGTTGCCAGTGGATGTGACCAAATCCGACTGGCCGTGCACTATAGAAGTCTCCGCGTCTCCGCGTCTCCCTATCTCCGCGTCTCCCCCGCTCCGTCTCGGCCTCCGCTACGTAAAAGGCTTGCGGCAGCAGGCGGCGGAAGCCATCGTGCGCGCGCGGGCCGAGCGGCCCTTCACCAGCGTGTACGACCTGGCGCTGCGCGTTCCGGAGCTGCGCAAAGACGAAATGAACATGCTGGCGGAGGTTGGAGCATTGAATCCGCTGAGGGAAATCCATCGGCGCGACGCGTTGTGGATGGCCGAGCGCGCAGTGCGGCCCGTGGGCCCATTACTGGAGCCGCTCGAAACCATCGAGGGCGCGTCGCCGCTGGCGCGCATGACCACGGAAGAGCGTTTGACGGCCGATTTCCGCGGCACCGGCGTAACCGTCGGAAAGCATCCCATGGCTTACCGGCGGACGGAGATGCGAGCCTTAGGGGTGACTCCGGCCGCACATCTGGCGCGCATCCCGAATGGCCGCCTGGTGCGGATCGCCGGATCGGTGATCGTTCGGCAGCGGCCCGGAACGGCGAAGGGCTTCGTCTTCCTGAGCATGGAAGACGAGACCGGAGTCATGAACGCGATCGTCACGCCGGATACTTATAATCGCTATCGGCTGGTGGTGGTCGGCGAGCCGTTCTTACTGATCGATGGCGTGCTGCAGAATCAGGATGGGGTGATTTCGGTGAAGGCGGGGCGCGTGGCGGCGCTGCCGGCCGGCGCCGCGGCGGAGTCGCACGATTTTCATTGAGCGAACCGTGTGGCCATTTTTTTTGATCATCCTAAACGGTAGAATAAGCCTCATGAGAAAAGAAATCCTAAGCGTTGTTGCCGTCTCTGCAGTCGCCGTAATCGCGGGCGCGTGGCAGACCGCCGGAAAGAAGGTATCGGATTTGCCCGCCCCATTTGCCACTCCCTCCGCAACCAACAGGCCTCACGTGATCAGCCAGCCGGAAACGGCCAAGGTCATCGTTCCAAGTGGATTTGCGGTCGACGTTTGGGCCGAGGGCTTTGTGACGCCCCGCTTCATGCTGCAGGGCGGCCATGGCGAGATTCTGCTGTCCGACAGCGGGAGTACGGACGGCACCGGTAAGATCTACGCATTCCCCGGCGGTGATCCGAAGCGGCGCAAGGAGGTCGTCACGGGATTAACCAGACCGTACGGACTTGCACTGTGGCACGAGTATCTCTATGTCGGCGAGGCCACCTCCATCAAACGTTTCAGGTACGATCCGGCTACCTTCACCGCCACGGACGGAAAGGAGATCTTCGCCCTCAGCGGCGATCAGCAGGGTCACTGGACACGCAGCCTGCTGTTCGATCGCGAGGGTAAGAAACTCTATGTCGGTGTCGGCTCGGCGGGCAATATCGAAGTCGGCAATGAGGGTCGCGCGGCGATCAATCGGATGAATCCGGACGGTTCGGAGCACGAGATTTTCGCGAGCGGTACGCGCAATCCCATCGGCCTGCACTGGTATCCCGGAACGAACACGCTCTGGGCTGTCGTACAGGAGCGCGACGCTCTGGGTGACGACCTGGTGCCCGACTACTTCACCCATATCGAGCCGCACGGTTTTTATGGTTATCCGTGGGCATATTCGGGCCAACATAAAGAACCGAGGCTGAACGATCACCAGGAGATGATTGCCAAGTCGCTGACTCCGGATTTGCTTCTTGGGGCGCATGTTGCGGGACTCGACTACGTTTTTTATACCGGCACGCAGTTCCCGGCCAAATATCGGGATGGCGCCTTCGTTGCGTTCCATGGATCCTGGAACCGCGCCAAGCGTGTTGGGTATGAGATCGCATTCGTTCCCTTCAAAGGCGGAAAACCGACCAGTGCGCCCGAGGATTTCCTGACCGGGTTCATGATTTCCCCCGATTCTCCAGACGTATGGGGGCGGCCTGTGGCTGCGTTCCAGATGAGTGACGGCAGCCTGCTGGTCTCCGACGACGGTGGCAAGAAGATCTGGAGAGTGTCATACAAAGGTTAGGGGCACTGCGCGGGCCGAAGCGGAAATTGCAGCGGATATTACTGTTGTCTCTGTTTGTCGGTGCGCTTTCGGGTCAACAGTTTTCCCATAAGCTGCATTTACAGCTCAAGCGGCAGTGTGCCGATTGCCACACCACTGCCGCTTCGAGTACGTCGCCGCGGGACAACCTGCTGCCGGACGCCGCGGAATGCAAGCCGTGCCACGAGAGCAGGTCGATCCGTGCGGCGCGTCCTACGCCGCTCACCCACTTCAGCCACGTGCAGCATTTGAGGCTGGGGAATATCGCACCGTTAATCGCAGCGGCGATCGACCACAAGACATATCTGTCTGATCCGGACGACATTCGGGGTAATCTCAATGCCACGAACGCCTGCCTGGCGTGCCATCGGGGAATCGATACGTCGGATCATGTGACCAACGCCAACATGCCTCAAATGGCCGACTGCCTTGTGTGCCACAGCCAAGTCGACCCGCCTTTCAGTTGTGCAAAATGCCATGATCCCAAGTGGCCTGATCTCCAGCCTGCGAACCACCATGCGTCGGATTTCCACGACACTCATTCCACCAAAGCGATCGTGAAACAGGGGTGCGCGGTGTGCCATGGGCGTACCTTCACTTGCATGGGTTGTCACTTAGGATAGACGGGTTATTGATTCTACGACGACCCGGTCGGGGGGGTTCCGACATGATATGCCCGCGACGATATTTCCAGGATCGAACGCTATCCAGGTCCAGACCGTTCCGAACCCGAAGCAGATCGATTTCAAGCCCGGCGACCTTCTCGGCAGTGTCTCCGGCGAGCTCGGGCTGCGCAGGTTTCTCGAATCACAGGGCCATGAGCTGATCGTCACCGCCGACAAGGACGGCGCGAATTCGATCTTCGAGCGAGAGCTGCCAGATGCGGAGATCGTGATCTCGCAGCCATTTTGGCCTGCGTACCTGACCGCGGAGCGCATCGCCAAGGCGCCCAAGCTCAAGTTGGCGATCACAGCCGGTGTCGGATCGGATCACGTCGATCTGCAGGCCGCCATCGAGTGAGAAATCATCATCGCTGAAGTCACCTACTGCAACAGCATCAGTGTTGCCGAGCACATGGTGATGATGATCCTGGCGCTGGTGCGCAATTACATCCCGTCGCATCAGTGGGTGGTGGATGGCGGCTGGAATATCGCGGACTGCGTATCCCGCGCCTACGATCTGGAAGCGATGGCTGTAGGCACGGTGGGCGCGGGGCGCATCGGCGCCGCGGTCCTCCGCCGGCTCAAGCCCTTCGACGTCAGGTTACATTACACAGATCGGCATCGTCTACCAGCGGCCGTTGAACAAGAGCTGAATGTGACTACCATCCGACTGCCGAGCTGATGCTGCGCGTATGTGATGTTGTCACGATCAACACTCCACTGCATCCCGAGACCGAGCATTTGTTTCAATGACGCGCTCATTGGCCGGGTGAAGCGTGGAGCGTATTTGGTAAATACGGCGCGAGGCAAGATTTGTGACCGCGATGCGGTCGCGCGGGCGCTGGGGAGCGGGCAGCCTGCGGAGTACACTGGCGATGTCTGGTTTCCGCAGCCCGCTCCGAAGGATCACCCGTGGCGGACCATGCCGCATCAAGGGATGACGCCGCATGTATCCGGTACGAGGTTGTCGGCCCAAGCACGCTACGCGGCTGGAGTGCGCGAGATTCTGGAATGCTGGATCGACGGGCACCCTGTTCGCGATGAATACGTAGCGGCAGTTGAGCGGATTCTTGTGCAGGGCCTCGCATCTGGCTTGCCGGGGGTTGAACCGGCCGCCTCCTTCAAGACGCTACCTCCAACTCCCAACCAAATCCCGGCCGCTCGGAAGGGCGCATGTAGATGCCTTCCGGACCGCGCGTGATCTGGTTGTCTTCCTCGAAGCGTTTGTACACATCGGGCGGGCCGCCAGGGGCTGGCATGAACATTTCCGACCAGGGCGCATTCGGCGTGGCCATGGTGAAATGCACACAGTCCTGTACACCGCCCGCATGCGGAATCACCGGAATGTCGTACGCCGAAGCCAGCGCAGCGATGCGCCGCAGCTCGGTCAACCCGCCGCACCAGTGAACGTCCGGCTGCCAGATCGCCGCGGCGTTATGTTCCAGCATTTGCCGGAACCCATAGCGGAAATAAACGTGTTCCCCCGCCACAATGCGCGTGGACTTGATCGCCTCCCGCAGCCGCCCAAAGCCCTCGAAATCGTGCGGCGGCAAGCACTCTTCCATCCAGTAGACGCGGTAAGGCGCAACCATTTCCGCCAGCTCAATGGTGTACTGCTCGTTCAACGCCATCCAGCAATCGAGCATGATGTCGCCATCGGGACCCAGCGACTCGCGCGTGTGCTTCACCAACTCGGTGTTCTTCTTCAGCCCTTCCCGCCCGTCCGCCGGGCCGTAGGGAACTGCCAGCTTCAGCCGCTTGTAGCCGAACTGGATGTGCTGCTCGATGTCGTTGCCCGTACAGTAGGTCGGAATACGCGACTTGGTCTCGCCACCCAGCAGCTTGTACACCGGCATACCCAGCGCGTTGCCGATCACATCCCAGAGCGCCAGGTCCACGCCGCTGATAGCGTGAGGGACCACGCCCGCCTGGCCGTAGTACATGCTCGAGCGAAAAAGAATGTCCCAGATCCGCTCGATGTTGAAGGGGTCTTCGCCGATCAGCAGCTTGGTGAAATGTCCCGCCACCACCTGCCCTCCGGCGATGCCACCGCTGCCGTAGCCCTTCACCCCCTTGTCTGTCGAGATCTCCACCGTGAAGGCTTCCAGCTTTCCGGGATCCGGCATAAACAGTGACCGTTGTGGCTTATACTCCGGGTAAATGGACATGGGGTTGGCCACTTCCACTCCGCCGGTCGACCAGGAGCCCGCCGCCGGCAGGTATGCGGGCACCGGCCGCTTCGGCCGTGTGTGAACCAGCCGGACACCGGTAATTTTCAGCTTGCTCTTTTCGTCTTGAAAGGGAACAGGCATGGCACTTCCGTGATGCATGAGGCCTAGCGCAGCGCTGCTACCGAGTGCAAGAAAGTTCCGCCGTCGCACGGTATGCTCCGATTATTTGAAATCACAGCAATGTTGTCAAGGCGCAATTCGCGAAATTCGAGGGACCGGTTTTTCAGAGTATTCTTAAAAAGAAGCGTCAGGCCAGACCAGGAGGCAAAGATGCGGCGCAGAACATTTATCTCCACTTCCGCAATCGCGGGACTCTCCCTGCCAGGCGCTCGCGCCGCGACGGCGGCCGCTGGTGACATTCCTAAGCGGGTGTTCGGCAAAACCGGTGAAAAACTCACCATCATCGGCCAGGCGGGCGGCCGGTTTCCCCTGTGCAGCTATGAAGACGCCAAAGCCATCACGTTGCGCGCCTACGAACTCGGCATCAACTACTTCGACTGTGCGCGCATTTATTGGAACGGAAAATCCGAAGAAGTCTACGGCGACGTTCTGCCGCCCTTTCGCAAGCATATCTTTCTGACCACCAAGTCGCCGCAGCGCAGCCGCAAGGGCGCCGAAGAGGACCTCGAGAAGTCACTGCGCGCGCTGAAGACCGATTACCTCGACCTCTGGCAGATTCACCAGGTCAGTACCATGGATGAAGTTCAGCAGATTTTCGCTCCCGGTGGCGCCATCGAAGCTTTCGTCGCCGCCAAGAAAGCCGGAAAGACCCGTTTCATGGGCTTCACCGGGCACCACGATCCGGAAGTCCACCTCGCCATGCTCAAGAACTATGAGCAGTACGACACGATCCTGATGCCGCTGAATCCAGCCGACCCCGCCTACTTGAGCTTCGAGAAAATGGTGCTGCCGGTTGCCCTCGAGCGCGGCATGGGAATTCAAGGCATGAAGAGCACCGCCAATGCCAGCCTGCTTGCCGCGATCCACCTGAAGGACTGTCTCACCTACGTACTCAGCCTGCCCATTCACTGCCTGGCTCTCGGCTGTACGACCATCGGGCAGATCGAAGATGATGTCCGGATCGCGCAACAGTTCAAACCTATGTCGCAGCAACAGATGGCGCAAGTCCGGGAAACCGCTGCAGGCCTGGCGGGTCCGCGCCTGGAAAACTGGAAGCGCGACGTCAACAAGCAGGCTTCCGCGCCCCGCTACTGGGATGGTGCGTTCGCGTAGACGCCGTTATTGCTGGCCGCCGGCTATTGCATCGCTGTTTCTGCTGCCGCGGGCCGCGAGCGTCGCACAACCACTGCCGATAGCCGGCCGCCCCTGCGTCGGCTCGATCTGTCGTTCCTCGCCAAAAAGAACCAATCTTGTGTTGATCCGTAACCAAACCCTCTTAAATGTGCGTCTTAACTGTTAATAGGTACTACGAAGAGCATCCGAGCTGCGTGCTACCTGTGCCTTCATGCGTAAACAAGTACTTGCCTTCCTGCTCGCCATCCCCGCTATTCCTGCGCCCGGCGCCGTCACTTCTCTAGATCGCCAATTCGATCAAACCGTGCGGCCGTTTGTAACCAAGTACTGCGCGGGGTGCCACAGCGGTCAACAGCCCGCCGGGCAGTTCGATTTGAAGGCATACACGACCTTGAAGATGGTAACCGACGACTTTCCCCGCTGGTCGCTTGCGCTCGAACGTTTGACGGCTAACGAAATGCCTCCGAAGCCGTTGCCGCGGCCGCCCGCCGAAGCCAGCCAGCCTGTCATCGACTGGATTCGGGCCGTGAAAGCCGAGGAAATCAAGAGATATGCAGGCGACCCTGGCTTGGTACTTGCTCGCCGTCTGAATAACGCGGAATACAACTACACGATCCGGGACCTCACGGGTCAGGATATGAAACTCACGAAGGAGTTCCCCGTGGATCCCGCCAATCCCGCGGGTTTCGATAATTCCGGTGAATCGTTGACTATGTCGCCTGCGCTGTTGAACAAATATCTACAGGCGGCGCGCGACATAGCCGACCACATGGTTCTCAAATCCGATGGCATCGACTTCGCGTCCCATCCCCTGCTCGTCGAGACGGATCGCGACAAGTACTGCATTCAGCGGATCATCGATTTCTACCGCCGGCAGCCAACCGACTATGCCGATTACTTCGAAGCCGCCTGGCGCTACCGTTACCGCACCGCTTTGGGACAGCCCGCCGAAACGCTTTCCGAAGTTGCCAATGAGTCGAAGGTGAGCCCCAGGTATCTGCCGCTCGTCTGGCAAATTCTCCACCAAAAGCATGCGGTTGGTCCGGTCGTGAAGCTTCGGCGCATGTGGTTCGCTCTGCCCGCGCCCAGCGCTAAGCAGCCGGATGTGGTCCGCGCGAAGTGCGTTGAAATGCGCGATTTTGTAGTCCGCATACGCCGCCACACAGCCATGCAATTCGCCGCGCCGGTGGTGGAAGGCCTGCCGGCCGGGTCGCAGCCACTGCTCAACTGGAAGCTGCGCCAGTTCGCTTCGCATCGCCGCGATAGCGACCCGAACGATCTTCGCAACGATACCGACCCACCGCCCGTCATCCCGGTCATCCCGAAATATCCTGGGCTGCACCGCGAAGCGGCTCCGCGTTGGGCCGCGCTGTCCGCGAAAGACCGCGCCGGCGATACCGACCTGGTGGTTCCGGCGGGCGAGCGGCGCCGGTACGAGGCCGCCTTCGCACAATTCGCTTCCGTCTTCCCGGATGCCTTCTACATCGCGGAGCGCGGCCGCTACTTCCCGGACGATTCCGAGGATAAAGGACGGCTGTTGAGCGCCGGGTATCACAATACCATGGGCTACTTTCGCGACGATACTCCTTTGATGGAGTTGATCCTCGACGAAAATGGCCAACGGAAACTCAACCAGCTTTGGGACGAATTCGACTTCATCTCCGACTTCACGGCTCGCACATGGGTTCAATATTTCCTCAATCAAAGCGGCGAAGTGGCAGGCAAGGGCGCTGAGGCGGGCTCGCCGCGCCCGGCGAACCATGCGATTACAGACGAAGCGGTCGTCCTGCGATTGCGCGATGCGTACCTTGCCAAAGCGGCAGCCAATCCGAAGAACGATCCGATGGCTCCGACGGCTATCCGGGATCACTTTAGTCGAGTGAACGCCACGTTACGGTATGTGGAAAAGGAGCGCGTAGACTCGGAAGCCGAGCATCTCGAGGCTCTTCTCCAGTTTGCGGGGCGCGCCTGGCGCAGGCCGCTAATCCAAGCCGAACGCGACGACCTGGTTTCGTACTATCACACGCTGCGGGACAAGAACGAACTGTCGCACGAGGACGCCATGCGCGGTTCGATTGTCAGCGTGCTGATGTCACCCGATTTCCTTTACCGCATCGATCTCCTGAATGAAAGCGCAAGTGCGTCCGCGCCTCCGCTTCAGCCCGTGGCTGTCAATGCTCCTACGGCCGTGCCAGTCCAGCCGTTGCCTCCGTATGCCCTCGCCAGCAGGCTGAGTTACTTCTTGTGGTCCAGCATGCCGGATGACGAGCTGATGCGGCATGCCGCGGCCGGTGACCTGCGCAAACCCGACGTTCTGCTGGCGCAAACGCTCCGGATGCTAAAGGACAGCCGGGTGCGTGGGTTCGCCACCGAGTTCACCGGGAACTGGCTCGAATTCCGGCACTTCGAGAACAATAACTCAGTAGACCGACAACGCTTTCCCAGCTTTACTAACGAGCTGCGCGAATCGATGTTTCAAGAACCCATCCGGTTTGTCGAATACGTTGCGCAAAACGACGTTTCCATACTGGATTTCTTGTACGGCAACTACACTTTTGTCAATCCGGTGCTGGCTAAACACTACGGCGTGCCCGAAGTCGAAGGAGATGCGAATACCTGGGTTCGAGTGGACGATGCGGATCGCTATCATCGCGGCGGCCTGCTTCCGATGGCTGTATTCCTGACCCAGAACTCGCCCGGGCTGAGAACCAGTCCGGTGAAACGGGGACGTTGGGTTGTTGAAAAGGTTCTCGGTGAGACCATTCCGCCACCGCCGCCGGTGGTTCCCGAATTACCCAACGACGAGTCGAAATCGGACCTGCCTGTGCGCGACCTGCTGGCGAAGCATCGCGAGAATCCGGTATGTTCCGCCTGTCATTCGCGCTTCGATTCATTCGGACTCGCATTTGAAGGTTATGGCCCAATAGGCGACAACCGCACGAAAGATCTGGCTGGCCGGCCCGTCGACACCAACGTAACGTATCCGGGTGACGCTCAAGGTACTGGCTTCGAGGGTCTGCAGACGTTCATCCGGGAGCACCGTCAGAACGAATTCGTCGATAACTTCATTCGCAAGCTGCTGGCTTACGCTCTTAACCGGTCGCTCCAACTTTCCGACGAGTCCCTCATCGACCTCATGGAAACCCGCCTCCGCGCAGAAGACTATCGATTCGATTCGTTAGCGAAAACCATCGTTACGAGTCCTCAGTTCTTGAACAAACGAATTTCGGATTCGCCCACGACGCTCGAATCACGATTCAGAAAAGGTGAATAGAATGTCCACAACGAGAAAGAATTCCGTTCCTCGCATCTCCCGCCGCGCGGTACTTCGCGGAGCGGGTTGCACGGTCGCCTTGCCGTGGCTCGAGTCGCTTAACGTCTTCGCCGATACGAGATTGCCCGCGGCATTCCCAAAACGCTTCGGCATCGTCTTCCTGGGAAACGGGATAAATGAAGATCATTGGAGCGCCCAAGGACAGGGGCTGGCGATGAAGCTCAGTAAAACGCTCGAGCCGCTCGAGCCGCTGAAGCAGAAAATCAATGTCATCGATGGTCTCTACGTGAAATCGTTGACTGGCCAGGGCATCCACCCCGGCCAAACCGGGAGTTTGTTGTCGGGCGCGCACATCTCGAAAGGGGCGATCATCCACTCGGGTATCAGCATCGATCAGATGATCGCCAATCATGTGGGCCAGGACACGCCGCAATCGAGCGTTGTCCTTGCATGTGATCAACCCATGACGGGTTACCACGAGACCAACTTCTCGATGGCCTACAGCTCGCACATCTCATGGCAGACGCCCGATTCTCCCGTCCCCTTGGAAATCTACCCTTCGCTCGCGTGGGACAACCTCTTCGATAATCGTGGCAGCCTGCTGAATGTCAGCGTTCTCGATCGGGTAATGGAGCGCACCCAGGCCCTTTGCCAGAAGATCAGTGCGAGCGATAAGACGAAGCTGGATGAATATTTGACGAGCGTGCGCGAAGTCGAGAAGCGCGTCGAGAGCATGCGCAAGGGTAAGGAGAATACCGAGGATGCAGCCAAAGCGAAAAACACCATCGCGGCAACCATGGAAAGGCCGGCCAACGGACTGCCGGAAGATTTGCGGGAGCACGCGCGCCTGCTGTGCGATATTATCGCCATCGCGTTTCAGACCGACAAGACCCGCGTAGCTTCGCTGATCATTTCCCGCGATCTTTCGGCCATGTATTACCCGTTCCTCGATGTCAAAGAAGGGCACCATTCCGCTTCTCACAACAACAACTCGGATGGGTACGAACGCATCGCGCATTTTCATGTGAGTCAGTTCGCCTACCTTGCGTCCAAGCTCGACAGCGTGAAGGAAGGGGATGGCACGCTGCTCGATAATACCTGCCTGATGTTCCTTTCCAATATGTGGATCGGGCGCAAGCACGACAATTTCAGATTGCCGCTCGTGCTTGCCGGCGGTCTCGGAGGCACGCTCGAGACAGGGCGTACGCTGAATTACCTGGATTCGAGCGAGGATAATCGCAAGATGTGCAGCTTGTATCTTTCGCTCATGGATCGCTTCGGAATTCGATTGGAGCAGTTCGGGGATTCGCGCACACGCCTGGAACGGCTATAGGTCTTAACTGTTTGTCTCAGCGCAGGGGACCAGCCCAAGCCTTACCCTGGTAGCACGTCAAGCTTGTGTTTTGGCGCACTCCGGATGGTCGATACCGCGAGCTTCAAATGCGCCTCGGCCATTTTGTCCGGCATGCGGGCGATCCACTGATTGAGAGAAACGTCCTGATAGCGGGACGTTTTGAACATCTCCAGAAATACGAGATCCTCCGTACCGGTGTTCTCAATACTATGACCGGCCATGGTCGGCACATAGCCCACGTCGTTTGCGTTGAAGTCCATAGTGCGAGCCCTTGCCGCGGTCGTGACTACCGTCATGCGGCCCTTGCCCCTGATCCAGTACTGCCATTCGCTCACGTTGGGGTGCCAGTGCATCTCGCGTAACCCGCCTGGCTTAATCGTAACCATAGCCGCGGCGATATTTAAGGCGATAGGGAAGTTGGTCGAATCGACAATCCGCGTCTCCCCGCCAGCCGTCTTCATGGTGGGCGGCATGCTTGCCATCTTGAAGGTGTATTTGATTTTGGTTTCGAGATTCTCACCGAGAAAACGTTGGTCGTCTTCGAGGGGCCCCGGAAGCGGAGCTTCGAAGATGTAAAGTTCGGTCGCCGGCAGTTGGTTAAACACCTGCCTCGACCAACCCGTGTTCTTCTGCACGATATCGGGCGAGGTATGAGCCAGAAACTCCGAAAGAAGGAACGTGTCGTCCTCGGAGAAAGCGCCTTCATCGAACACCAGTAGGAACTCGCATCCATCGCCCTCTAGACCCTGAATCGAATGCGGGAAGCCCGCCGGGAAGTACCAGATGTCTCCGGTCGCAACGTCGTCGATAAACATCTTGCCGTCAGGCTGCATGACACTGATGCGGGCCCTACCGGTAAGCATGATCGCCCACTCATCGGCGGTATGCCAATGCAACTCCCGGAACGAGCCCGCCGTGAGCCGCATGTTGACGCCGGCGAGGTCCTTCGATGGAGGCAGCTCTCGCTGCGTGACCTGGTGCGTCCACCCACCGCCCTGCATGCGTTTTGGCGACAGGTCGAAAGAGAACCAGATCGGCCCGGGGTTGCCGTGGTCGGTAAACGGCGGATTGTTCGCACTGGGGTTCTCCCCTAGCAGCGTCTTATTCTCCGGGCCAGGATCACTGTTGCTCATTCCCTGTCGTCCGGCGACCTGCTCCGCGCGAGTCTGCGCCATCGCTTTAGCGCTCATGAAGCCCGCGCCCGCCAGCGCCGCCACACCTGCGAACATGCGTCGCGAAACAGATGGACCAGGCTGTGCAGGGCTCTCCTCACTCGACTGCTGTGTGTCCGACTCATTGATTGTCTTCATTGAAGATCTCCTTTCTGATTCTTCACGCTGCATCAACAATCATTAAGCTTCGCCCGGAGTTATAGCCCTGTCAAGCACTCAACGCAAGCAAGAAAACGCAAGAGCGGAGCCACGCGTGGCTCCAGAGCAGTAGTCATGCGGACTTAGACGGATTCGCCGTGAGATAATCCGTAATATCTGGCGCCCGTTCGGCGCGCGCTGAAGTCGAGCCGAAGACTAGAGTCTGCGATGGCCAAGTCCGATTTCAAATCCGTGGATGAGTATATCGGCTCGCAACCGGAGGCGGTGCAGAGGATACTGGCACGCGTACGGAGTGCCATCCGTAAGGCCGTGCCCGAAGCCGAGGAAATGATCTCGTACAAGATACCCACGTACACCCTGTACGGCGGTCGCCTGCTTCATTTTGCCGTGTGGAAGCAGCACTACTCGATTTACGCCGCCACTGACCAAGTGGTCGCGGCGTTCAAGGACGAGCTTACACGGTACCAGGTCGCGAAGGGCACAATCCGTTTCCCGCTCTTCCAGCCCGTCCCAGTGAACCTGATCGGCCGCATCGCGAAGTTCCGCGCGAAGGAAATCGCCGAGCGTGAGAAGTCGACAGCCGTGCCGAAGCAGCGCTCTCGCGCCGACAGCATCAAGAGAGTAGACACAAATCACTGACTTAATTTAAGCCGATCGGTCTCGATGCGCTGCGGTTCAGAGTACGGGGGGGTGACGACAACACTCCCGTGATTTGGCGTGACCGACACAGAAGGGCCATTCAGTCATTCCTTCCGCTCTTAACGCAAAATGTGATTTTTGAATTGGTTGACCGATCAACCCGAATTAAACATTCAAACCAGGGATAAGATGCGCTTCACTTGTCCGTGTTGCCGGTCGTTCTCGAATACGGAACCGATAAACACGACCGGTGATGTCCGGCAGGTGCGGAGTCGGGCGAAATGATCGCAGAACTGTACGAGTGGTCCCGTAAGCGCCTCTGCTTGGATCTGGCGTTTGCAACTTCTACGGTCAAGTGGTCGTGCAGCGGAAGAGCCGCGCCTCCGCGATTTGTGAGAAAATTCTTTGGCCAGGCGTCTTCTCTGGCAAGGAAGCGCGCGAGCTCCTCCCGGCGCCATCATGAACATCTCCGAAGTCTTCATCAAACGGCCTGTTGCGACCACATTGCTTACACTAGCAATTGCGCTGGCGGGTGCCGTGGCCTTTCGGTTCTTGCCGGTGTCGCCCCTGCCGCAGGTGGACTTCCCGACCATTTCGGTGGAGGCAGACTTGCCTGGGGCGAGTCCCGAGATCATGGCCTCGTCGGTTGCCACGCCGCTGGAGCGCCAGTTCACGCGCATTGCGTCGGTCACCGAGATGACCTCGTCGAGCAGCCTTGGGTCGACCGGCATCACCCTGCAATTCGACCTGAACCGCAATATCGACGCGGCTGCGCGCGACGTGCAGGCGGCCATCAATGCCGCGCGTGGATACCTGCCCACGAACCTCCCCAGTAATCCCACCTACCGGAAGGTGAACCCATCCGATTCTCCCATCATGCTGCTGGCGCTGACTTCGCCCATCCTCACCAAAGCCCAGATGTACGACGCGGCCTCCTCGATCATCGCGCAGAAGCTGTCGCAGGTGAGCGGCGTAGGCCAGGTGTCCGTCTGGGGAAGTTCGCTGCCGAGCGTGCGCGTCGAGCTTAACCCCACGATACTGAACAAATACGGCATCGGCCTCGAGCAGGTGCGAAGCGTGCTGGCGGCGGCCAACTCCAACACTCCCAAAGGACATTTTTCCGACGGCCACCGAACCTGGGAAGTGGGCGCTAACGATCAGATCTTCAACGCCAGCGATTACCGGCCGTTGATCATCACCTATCAGAACGGATCGGCGGTGCGGGTTTCAGACGTGGGCGAGGTCGTCGATTCGGTGGAAGACGTCCGCAACGCGGGTTATTCCAACGGCCTGCCTTCCGTACTGGTTGCGATATTCCGCCAGCCCAGCGCGAACATTATCGATACCGTGGACCGCATCCGGGTCGAGCTTCCGGTGTTGAAGGCGTCTATCCCGCAAGCCATCAACCTGATGGTGACCATGGATCAAACAGTCACCATCCGCGCATCGGTGCATGACGTGGAAGGGTCGTTGTTGATCTCGGTGGCGCTGGTGGTGCTGGTGGTATTCGCATTCCTCAGGAGCCCGCGGAGTACCTTCATCCCCGCCGTGGCCGTCTCCGTGTCGCTCATCGCCACGTTCGGCGTAATGTACCTCCTGCATTACAGCATCGACAATCTGTCACTGATGGCGCTGACCATCTCCACGGGCTTCGTGGTGGACGACGCCATCGTGGTGATCGAAAACATTACGCGCTACCTTGAACAGGGTATCCATCCCTTCGCCGCGGCGCTCAAGGGCGCCAAAGAAGTCAGCTTCACGGTGCTGTCCATGAGCATCTCGTTGATCGCTGTGTTTATCCCGCTGCTGTTGATGGGCGGGATCGTGGGCCGCCTCTTTCGCGAGTTCGCCGTGACCCTTTCGGTGGCCATCGCGGTTTCGCTGGTGGTTTCCCTGACTACCACTCCCATGATGTGCGCGCACCTTTTGAGAGAACACCGGGAGCATGGCTGGTTGTACCGGGTTAGCGAGCGGGCATTCCAGGCCACCGTCGATTTGTATGGCGTGACTCTGTCCGCCGTGCTGCGCGCCGCGCCGCTCACGCTGGCGATCCTGCTCGCCACCATTGGCTTGAACGTGTATCTATTCATCCATGTATCCAAGGGATTCTTTCCGTCGCAGGATAACGGGCGCATGATGGGAGCCATTCAAGGCGATCAGGACACTTCGTTCCAGGCCATGAACCAGATCCTGCAGCGGATGATCGCCATCGTGAATACCGATCCGGCCGTCGACACGGTAAACGGATTCACCGGCGGCGGCACCTCCAACACCGCGCGCATTTTCGTTAACCTGAAGCCGCTTCTGGAAAGGAAAATAACGGTGGACCAGGTGATCGAGCGGCTGCGGCCGCAACTGGGCCGTATACCCGGCGCCACGCTCTACCTGCAAGCATCGCAAGACCTGCGGGTGGGGGGGCGCATGAGCAATGCGCTATACCAGTTCACCATGCGCGGCGACAACTTGCCGGATCTCATGAACTATGCTCCCCGGATGTTGCAGGAACTGCGGACCATTCCTGTCATCACCGACGTCAGCAGCGATCAACAGGATCGGGGCTTGCAGTCCATGGTGCAGTATGACCGGGCGACGGCGGCACGGTTTGGCGTCTCGTCACAACTCATTGACAACACGCTCTACGACGCTTTCGGGCAGCGGCAAGTGTCCACCCTGTACAGCGCGCTCAATCAATACCATGTAGTCATGGAGGCGGCGCCGGAGTTCTTGCAGAACTCACAATTCTTGAGCCAGGTCTATGTGCGTACGCCTGGCGGACACGAGGTTCCCTTGAACGCTCTCGCGAGTTTCGGCCCGACCACTGCACCTCTGGCGGTCAACCATCAGGGCCTCGGTCCGGCGGTGACTCTCTCCTTCAACTTGCAGCCGGGCATTGCTCTGGGCGACGCCGTGCAGGCCATACTCGACGCCGCCGCGAGGATCGGCCTGCCGCGCTCCATACAGACTGGATTCGCGGGCACGGCGCAGGCCTATCAGCAATCCCTCGGCAACCAGCCTGTCCTGATCTTCACCGCGCTGGCGGCCGTCTACATCGTGCTCGGAATTCTCTACGAAAGCTTGGTCCATCCGATTACGATTATTTCCACCCTGCCCTCGGCGGGCGTCGGAGCGCTGCTGGCGCTGATGCTCACTCACACCGATCTCAGCGTGATCGCGATGATCGGAATTATTCTTCTGATCGGCATCGTGAAGAAGAATGCCATCATGATGATCGACTTCGCGTTGGTCGCCGAGCGGATAGAAGGCAAGAACTCGAGAGATTCCATCTTCGAAGCGTGCATATTGCGCTTCCGCCCGATCCTGATGACTACCACCGCCGCCATGTTGGGAGCGTTACCACTGGCGCTAGGGACGGGCACGGGATCGGAACTGCGCCGCCCGCTCGGCATTACCATTATCGGCGGGCTGCTGGTGAGCCAGTTACTGACGCTTTATACGACGCCGGTGGTGTATCTCTACTTTGACCGGTTGCAACACTGGTGGTATCGTGTGCTCCACAAAGAGCCGCCTGAAACGCGTCCGTTGCCGTCCGAAGTCTGACGCGAATCCCCTCGCTGCGCCATCACAACTGGGGGTGCAGGTGCAGCGTCCTGCCGGGCACGACGAAGACCCGTTCGGCGTACCTCGTCTGGCCCGCTTCCCTAATCTCGATGTTATAACTGCCGGGCCGAGGGTGCATCGACTCAGCGTCGTGCGTAGCGCCCGCGAAGGCGCCGCGGAACGTCATGATGACTTTTTCGGTGACAGGACGAACTAAACAGTTTGGATCTTCACCCGCCACCGTGCAGGCTTTCATCCAAGCGAATTTCAATGCCACGCCAATTGGCGACGGCACGGGAATTCTGATCACCGTGGAAGCAAATGAGCCCCACGTAATCCAATTTGTTGATCGCAGCCTATGGAGGACCGACTTTCCTCCAACGCAGTACGACACGACTCGCCAATACAGCTTGAGCGTGCGAAACACGCCGCCGATGTAATCGAAGGCTTGCTCGTGCCCCTCCAGCAACGCTGCTGCGTGGCGTTGGTGTGCGGCTATTGGACGAACTGCTCATTTTACAATTCAGTACCCGAGTGGCACGCTGACGACGCTATAATCAGGAACTATTGCTTCCCGCTGAATTCGACCTTGCCGTCGATCACAGTGCCCACACAGTGCGAAGTGTACTCGAACGGATCGCCGTCATACATCGCCACATCGCCATCCTTACCCGTTTCGAGTGAGCCGACACGATCAGATACTCCGATGAGCTTCGCCGCGTCGATGGTAATGCTGGCCAGCGCCTGATCGAAAGTCAGTCCGTTGGCAGCCGCGACGGCAGCTTCAAACAGAATCACTCGCGTTTTCGGCACATAGCCTTCAAACCCACTTTGCAGTGCCCAGACTATCCCGGCGGCCTCCAGATGGGCAGCCGTCTCGAAACCTGCATTTTCCGTCTCGCCGGTATGCCGCTGCATCGTGGCGTGGACGATTACCGGAACCCCGGCGGCCTTGATCTGGTCCATCACCAGGTCAGCCTCGGCCACGCCATCCAGAATCAACCGGAAATGGAACTCGCTCGCCAAGCGCAACGCACTCATAATGTCACGCGCGCGATTGGCCGTCACCAGCAACGGCAATTCGCCTTTTAAGATCCGCCCGAACACCTCCAGGCGTAGATCCCGGTCCGGCGGCTTGTCGGGCTTATCTTTGTCCTTTTCGGCGGGCGGCTTCTCCCACTTTTTCAGGTATTCTTGGGTCTTGATAAACTGTTCGCGCAGCAGCGCGATTTCCTTGGCCCGCGTGCCGGGACTCTTGCCTTCGCCACGCGCCCGGCCTTCTTCGCCGAGGCTGGCCGCCACCATCGAGACTGGCTTGACCGTGGCTTCCTCCACCGTGTTTCCGCGCGTCTTCGCGATCATCAGTTGTCCGGACACCAACGCGCCAGGCGCGTGCCCGGTATTCATCGTGGTGACGCCGAAGCTGCGCACCCACTCGATCAACCTTTCGCGCGGATCGTACGCGTCCACTGCCCGCAGCTCCGGCTGGATCGGGGCGCTGGTCTCCAGTTGGTCTTGGTCGGTCGGCGTATTCAGGTAACCGGTCAGCCCTACCGCGGTGTGCGCATCGACGAGCCCCGGCGTCACCACCTTTACCGTCAGAACCTGATAGCCAGCCGGAATCTGGACAGCGGATGCCGCACCCACCGAGGCGATCTTTCCGTTGGTGACCACCACCAGACCGTTCGTCAGGGGAGCGCCGGCCATGGTGTAGACCTTGTCGCCGCGTATCGCCAGATTCTGCGCGAAACCTCCCGTGCAAACCAGCACACTTGCCAGGATTTTCCGGGTCATTGGACCTTCTCCCCGTCGTCGTCCGTCCAGCCCGGCGTCTGATCGTGGCTCGCGCCGTAGCCGCCCACCGCTTCCAGACGGTCTGCCGCAGTACTGCGATCAAACACCTTCTGGCCCTCGATCCAGGTTTCCAGCACGTGTGTGTACACGCTCAGAGGATCGCCGGAAAGCAAGATGAAGTCCGCATCCTTTCCCACTTCGAGCGATCCCACCCTCGCATCCAGGTCTAGAATCTTCGCATTGCCCAACGTAAGTCCATACAGAGCCTTCTGTCGCGACATCCCGGCTCGTACGGCCAGAGCCGCCGAACGCATCAGCAGGCGCGAGTCTGTAATGGGGTCATCGGTATGAAACCCGACCAGTACGCCTGCCTTCTCCAGCACTCCGCCGGTGATCATCAGCGCTTCCTTGGCTTCTTCTTTACCACCCGGACTGTCGATGACGATCAGCGACACTGGAACACCCGCCTTGGCGATCTCATCCGGCAGCATCCATGCGTCACTGGCATGATGGAGCACAACGCGGAAATGGAATTCCTGCGCCAGTCGCAGCACCGTCATGATGTCATCGTGCCGATGCGTATGGAACTGAACGATGCGCTTGCCGTCCAACACCTCCACGAGTGCCTCCAGGTTCAGATCGCGCGCCGGCATTTTCTCCGGGTCGCCTTTGGCGGCTAAGATCTTGTCCCGGTATTCCTGAGCTTTCACATATTGCTCGCGATCCAGAGCCGCCGATTTGGCGCGCGTACCGGGAAACGGCGCCGCCCGTCGCGAGTTGGTGCCGTTGGCCATCTTCATCCCGCCCGCGGTGCGCCCGTCTGGCAAATGGATCAGCAGCTCTTCTATGGTTCGGCCCTTACGCAACTTTAGATATAGGGTCTGACCGCTCAGCAGATGGCCTGAACCCGGCATCACGTTTGCCGTCGTGACGCCGCCCGCGCGGGCCTTCTCGATATGCGCGTCCAGAACGTTGATGGAGTCCAACACGCGCACGTCCGGCTGGATCGGCGCGCTGAGATCGCCGCCCTCCGGCTCGCCGATATGGCTGTGCGAATCCACCAGGCCCGGCATGATGACTTTCCCGGAAGCGTCGATCCGCGTGGCATTATCCGGAATCTGAACCGAGCCTGATGGACCCGCCGCCACGATCTTGCCATTGGCGACCACGAGCACGCCCTGATCGATTTCCGGCCCTGAAATGGGAATGAGCTTGGCACCCGTCAACGCTAGCGGCGTTGTTTGAGCCAGGCAAGTGGCTCCCATCCCACACGACAGGATCGCGGGCAACAGGAAAGATGATTTGTACATTGGTTTGAGGTTCTACCAATATATAACGGTTGCCTCGTCCGAGACAGTTTTCGATAGGCGTGCCGGTCGGCGCAGCGGTGGCAACCTTTCGCCTGTGCAGCCAAGGGGCGCGTGCTCGACTGGCCCGGTTACACAGGCCCGTGGAGCGCGTCCAAGAGCGGGAGCGGCGCTGGAAACAGGCGCGGACTTAATTCGGAGATATTGATCAACCGCAAAATAAAAGTTGCCTGTGGCCTGCGCCTGTGATAACCTGACACCCAGCCACTTAGCTTCTTTCAACAGAGCGGCCCAGCCAAGCAATCCGGCCCTGGCCAACCCCTCCGTGCTGAAAAAGCAGTGTGCCACACGCTCCCAACGTATGTGCTTGTGAGGGAACCGCTTCATGACTTCGCCACCTAACAGCCTTCACAGGAGGACAAAATGGTAATAAGAGGATTTTATTCGTTAGCGCTGGCGGCTGCCCTGATTCCTTTCGCCCAGCCTGCGGCAGCACAGAACTACGGGGGACCACCTAAGCCCACCGTCCAAGATTACGGACCGTTTGGAAAGGTCGTGCCTAAGAACGTTACCCCACAAACTACTAGCGGGAAGTGCGGCAATCCGGCTGGCAACTGCTTGTTCTACGGCGGCGACTTTCTCTTTGATCCCCTTTACCCGTCGAGCCTTCCCAATGGCTTGGCCAACGAGGTTACGGTTCTGGTACCCGGAGCCCCATACGGAGCCGCAACCTGGGTTCCTTTCACCGTACCGGCGGGCGAGACTTGGGACGTGACGGGACTCTTCACGAACAATCTGGCGTCGTATGGCGTCCTCGACCAAGGAACCGAACCGACGTCTGTGGCCTACTGGTCGATTAATCGAGAAGTGTTCGCGGGTAATGGCGGAACCGTTCTCGATTCCGGTACTTCGCCGGCCACCAGCACCCCGACGGGACGCGCCGCTTTTGGACTGACCGAATTCACGATCGAAGTGACGGGACTGAGCGTCCCGCTGAGATCTGGTAAATACTGGATGATCGTGGTCCCCATTTGCACGAATACGGCCAATCCTTACTGTAGCGGCGTGTTTTTTGAGTCTGACGCCGAATACCTTGACACTACGCCCACAAACGCCTTCGGCACGGCCGAGCCGGTTGATGCTTCGTTCTTCGACTCTTCTTACTTTGGCCTGAGCTTCGATCCGGCCAATGGCCCCTTAGGGGCCTGTGCCGGGGACGGCTGCGACGCGTTCTCGGCGGGCGTGCTTGGGAAAAAAGTGGAGTGAGCTTGGCTGCAATTCGTCGAGGAACAGCGGCGAATAAGAATGTGCTGGCCGGCGCACTGCGCACGGCTTGGAAGCTGCACTGTTGACGAAGAGCCGAGGAGCGTGCCTGAGCCCCGCGTAGGCTGAAGCCCATGCCGCGGGGCTTGGAGGTGTGCGACACTTACTTCCGCGCAGCAGCCTGCGCTCTGGCGCTCTCCAAGGCAATTCTCACCTTAGGCTCCTGGCTCCCGGCACATTCGAGCGCCAATGCCGCTTGGCGTTCCGCTTCCGCACTGCGGCCGGTGAGCCACAACACCTGCGCCAGCATGACGTGCACGCGGTACCACCATGGCTCGGCGTCCACCGCGGCACGCAGCTTAACCTCGGCATTGCCAAGATCTCCGGCGATGACGGCTAAAACGGCGGACTGGTAGAGCGCGCTGAATCTCTGCTCGCCGCTTCGTTCAGCCTCGGCACTGGCCTCTCTTGCGGCGGCGAGCGCCTGCTGGCGCAGAGGCGCAGGCAGCGAGCGGGCCGCTGCAGCCATCTGCTGCGAAAACCACAGGCAATCCTCCGGAAACGGAAACCGGAGGGCGCGCTGGAAGCTTGCGCGGGCGCCAGGTATGTCTCCGTGAGCCAGTCGGCGCCCCGCTGTCGCGAGCAAGGCATCCGGAATCAGGTATAGAGTGGCGGCTGCCAAAATTGCCAACGCTGCCGCTGTCTGGACCGCTCTGGCGACTGGCCTCGGCGCGACACGGGTCGCAACGGAGGTAGGCTGATTCGCCGCGGGCGCTGCCAGCGCCACGGCCAGCGCGGTGGGCAAGTAGAAGTAGAGATCATTGGTGACAGTCAGCGGAGCGAACTGCTCCGAGATCGTCATACCCACGATAGCCGCCGCCAGCATGGCGCCCTCGGGCACCCCTTTCCGGACACAACGGTACGCGCAAAACAGCCCCAGCGCGATCAAGCCGGATACCAGCGCGAGCCCGGCTAGACCCTGGCTGACGGCGACGCTAATCATGAGATTGTGCGGGTCCTCGTGGTAACGATCCGGATAAGCTCGCGACAACTGGAGCGACTGCAGCCTGCGAAACTCGCAAGCAAACGCTTCAGGACCTATGCCGGCAAGCCAGTGATTCGCGATCAGCGGCCAGCATTCCCGCCAAACCATCAGCCGCGTGCCGCCGGCGCTATCCTGCACCCATTGGGTCAAGCGGATGCGGAAACTTCTTCCGGCCGGCGAAACAGCCAGCACCGAAAGAAAGGCCGCACACGCTAGCGCACACACCGCGGCATAGGCCAACATCCGTCTCTTGCCGATCCGGCGCGCCTCGATGAACCCAAAGAGAATGCCGCCCACTATCAATCCCAGGACCGCTGAACGGGTCCCGGTCAAAAGCAGCGCGGCCGCGGCGATGGACAGGACTGCTAAGTGAAAACGTCGCCAAGCCACGTGGGCTTCATGGAGGGCAAGGGCGGCCGCAATCAGAATGACGGGCAGCAGAAAGATCGCAAAGTACATGGCATGTCGCAAGGTGGCCGGCGGCCTAACAACATCGCCGGTAAAGCGTACCGTGTACAACCGCGGAGGCAGGAGGGGATCCCAACCGAGGTACTGCAGGATGCCGTAGACCCCGGCAATGGCGGCACAAACCTCGATGGCGATCAGCAGCCGGCGAGTAAAGGCCGGCCGAATGCTCACTTGCGCCGCCAAAACCGCAACGACGAATAGAATCACGATCTGAGTCAGGGCGCCCAGACGCCCCGAGGCCGTGCCGCCTACCGCCAGGATTGGGTCGTGCGAGAGTGCGGACGATAGGACCAGCGAGGCGGATTGCGCCAGCAGCAGCAGATAGAACATCCGGCCGAGCGGCGCCTGCCACAATTGCAGCGCGCCCGGCCACCACCGTCCTGAATACAGCAAGAGGATCGCGGCTGCAAGGTATACGATGGCCAGTTTCGGCGTGACGTCGTAGCCGACCAGTAATCCGGGCGTGATCGCCAGGGGAGTTACCGCAACGGCAATGAGCAGGACAGTCTCGACAAGCCTCGCATTGTCTCCGGGCGGGCCGGCCGCGCGTTTTATGCCACTTAGTTTTCCCGCCACCGGACACCTGCGACGACCCCGTCGGCCCGTCGCCAACTGCGAGGCACTTGATTGTCAAGCGAACAGCGGGTCCAGGGGGAACCCGCGCAGACCAGGGGGTCTACCCTACAAATTATAAAGCATTCCAGGTTTCGGGAAACCAAGTGGCCCAAATCAGCCCGCAGCTTTTGAGGCCACCCGCTTTAAATGAAGCGTGTTGGTTTTCCGAGATATGAAATTTTGCATCATACTCAGAAGTGTGAAAGTTGGGGGAACGCGGTCAGGTGACAATCCCAAAGGACATTCGAGATAAATTCGGTCTCGGACCGAATGCGGAAGTGGAGTTCACAGTTCAGGGAGGCTCCATCGTCCTGAATAAGGCTCCGAAGAAACTCGACCTCCAAAGATGGAAGGGCCGGTGCAAGAACGGCCTCGCGGAGATCGGATACGCGTCGGTTGATGAATTCATCGAAGGCGTGCGAGGACGATGATCATTGCCATCGACACGAACATCCTGTTGGATATCCAGCTGCCCAACGAGCTTTTTTGCGATGCCGCAATCGAAGCACTAGAACGTTCCGCCGGAGCCGGTTCATTAGTGGTCTGCGACCTTGTCTATACAGAGCTCTGCGTCCATTTCGCCGACCAGCCGGAGTGCGATGAGTTTCTGACCGCGAACGAGATTCGCGTAGAACCGCTGAATTGCGTCGATCATAGCGGCCCGTCGTTCTGGCGTTAGAGTGGCCTCACCGTTCATTTCACTTGTCACTTGTAAGACTCCAGCGCTCCGAGGTAACTTCGTCATGACTTCCGATAATGCTTAGGCTTGTATCCGGAGCGCTTTGGATGAGGCCTTTGGCTATCAAAACATAATAAGGTAGAATTGTTTGGTTCGTCTGGAGAATCCGTGGGTAACTGGCGGGGTTTCAGCGCTGGGATTGAGTGAGGAAGCGGTGGAACTTACGGCAGGTCGAGTCGAAGGAGCGCTGCTCGTCTTCCCAGCCGTTGTGGATCAGCGGGCCGCCGTCCTCATGGATCACGTTGCGGACAAGTTGTTCCGCCGATCTCTTTCTCAAACGAGGCTCTTCGTTCACGTCGCGGATGATCTCCCCGCCGAGCAGCCACATATTGTCGACATGGTATTGGATGGTTCTTTTCGACAGGCCCGACTCGGCGAGGTGAAGGAGGAAGGGCAGGAAGTATTCGACGAGCCTTCTGCCGGGCGGAAGATCCTTCGCTTCGCCCATCCAACGCTCCGGCCACTCTGAAAGATCGCGGCAATCGCGGCAGTAGGGCAATAGCGCGGCGGGTGTCAATGGAGGAGAATTGGAATTCGCCTTCATCTTCGTATCAATTCCAGACAACGCATGCGCCTTCCCAGAATTTTGAACCACTGTCATCCCATCCTACGATTTGTCTACGGGCAAGGCAGATTCACCGAAGACGGGCAAGCTGTCCTTATTCCGATCCGGCCGCGGAAACGATCCGCTGGCATTTGCTCTGGTTGTCATCAACCCGCGCCCGGCTACGACCAGTCTCGCACGCCGCGGCGGCTCACTTTAGGGGCGTATCACCAGACGGACACGTTGAGGATGGTCCTTTGCTGAAAAGCTGCTTAACGCATGTGCATCCATGACTAATTAATTAGTTGATCTCCTTATAGGGTTGATGTATTGCTGGGCGCCGCGGGAAGACGACCCTGGGCGAATCGAGGAAGCGAGGCCGCACGGTGGATCGAGTAGTTTTAGCTCTCCGGCTGCGGACTCTGCCTCGAAGCGACGAGTCAGCACAACTGGTAACGCAAATGAGCGCTTCGCCGTTGGAGCTGCCCAGTCCTCCGATATCCAGATAATTCAGCCCGGAACTCGTTCCGCTCGACACGGTCACGTTCATCTGGTATCCGGCCCCGAGCGCAAGTGGAGTTCCCGGCTCAATGCCAGCGTAGTCAATGGTACCTGTCACGCCGGAGAAAGCGACTGACATGTAGCTGAGGTCGGTGGCGTTGCCCGAGGAGTCCAGTGTGCCAAGGCCCGTCAGATAAACCGCCAATTCCTCACCGACCACAGCTGGGTTCGAAGCGCTGACGATCGTATTGTTGCCGTGGAAAACGGCTGGTGCGGAAGTTGCACTGTTGAATATGCCGAGTTGGGTCTCCCCCACGTAGTTACTTACTGTGTTCGATGTTCCCAAACTGTTGACCACCTGAATCGAGGCGGTGCCGTTGTCGATGTCCAGCGGGATCACCGCGTTGACCTGGCCGGGGCTGACGTAACGGACGGCCGTCGGAGCTCCATTCACCAGCACTTGCACGCCGCCCAGGCCAGTGGGGAGAGTGGGGTCTGTCGCAGTTGTGCTTGCCAAATTGGCTCCGAAAATCGAGATGAATTCTCCGGGCGCGAACTCCGCGGTGAAGGGGACGGAGGATCCTGCGTTCACGATCCCGGTCGGATAGATATAGGGCGAGGAAGTGGGAGCCGACGTGTAGTTGGGCCCCTCCATCAGGACCTCGATCCCCAGGAATCCGGAGCTCTCATTCGCAAAGCCGATCGCGAATGTGCCACCCTGGCCGAAGAAGTATTCGTAGTAGAAATCGGTGTACGTGCTGCCCGACACGTTTGGCAGTTCGGAGTAAGTGGAATCGGCGACGAAGCTGCCGCGTGGTGGGCCCACAGCGTTATCCCGCTGATGCACCAGAATCTCCACGTTGTTCGCATCAGTGAGGAAGTCATATCCGCCGTAGGTGCTGTTGAGCCAGACACAGTCGCAAATGCTGACCTGAGAATTGTCCTGAAAGAAACCGCCTGTGTAGTACAGAGTTTGCTCAGCGAAGGAACCACTGGATCCCTTGCGCACACCGACGATGAAGTCGGTATCCTCGGGATCGCCACCGAAAAAGAAACTACCATCGGGCGAGAAATAGAAGTATTTGGTGCCGGACATCAGTTTACTGTCGAGATTAGCGGTCGTCAGCTCGCTACCGAATGTCACAGCCGCAGCGCCGACACTGACAGAATACTTCACCCCGGAGAAAGCCGCCTGCGTCATCGCTGTGGTGTTCAACCCGAGAGCCCCGGTTAGGGCCGTGGTGGTGACTGTGTTGCTGGTGCCCGTCATGGTAAATGAGTAAGCGCGCGTGTGGATCAGGTCAAGGGTCAGCGCGGGAACGCCCACACCGATAACGGAAAATATGCCCTGCAACGAAGGCGTCGATGTGGGCGTCGGCGCTGCGAGGAACAGGTCATTATAACCGGTGTTGTTATCGGTCGTGTTCCCTACCACGACTTTGGATGGGGACACCAGCAAATTGATCTCATCGCCCTCGAATTGGGAGTAAACGAATTGGAGCGGTGTGGACATGTAACCGTAACCGCTGGAGGCGATGGTGTAAGTGCCGCTGCCAGTAATCGATGTGACCGTGTTTTCGGCCGCATCGGCAGCCTTTGCGCTGACAGTATAGGTTCCATTACCACCGAAAACGATGTTGCCGTAAACCGCTATGGCTTCCTGAAGATCATTGGCGGAATTATACCCACCGAGCCACATGACCTGGCGGAAGTAGTACGTGCCATTCAGCAATCCATTTCCGCTGGTATCCCAGCTTTGCGCGGCGGCGGGCCAGGTAGCCACCATGAATATAAGCAAAGAGCTCCAAGCGAGTCGTTTCATATTTTGGATATTTGGATGTACCGGACGCGAGAAAACGCTACATCTTTCAGCCTAAACTATTTGTGAGTTTCCGGTAAGGGTGCTGTGTCGGTGATGACAAGCCTGAGCACGATCATGGCACGGTGTCTATTATTGCTCCACCGTTTATAGCCTAGATGGATGCTGAGGAAATCGCTGGGAACCGGGAGCGGAAGCCCTCCGAACTGCCTGCCGCTCCCGTGGTCGTATCGAACGACTGAATGGATAGTGCGATCGAAACGGAAAGTTCTAAAAAGAATCGCAACCTCCCGTGGATAAATGTTGCGGCTGCTCACAGATGTTTAACCGGACCGAGGCTTCGCTTCCTTATCGGAAGCGCCGTCTACTCGCCGGATGGGATGCGCATGGCTTTTCACATTGGAAGCGAACTGTGTGGGTGGCAAACGCAGACGGCTCCGGCAAGCTGCGCCTGGCTTCCTTCCCAAGCGATGTGGATGCGCCCGCATGGCAACCTGGCGGCCACAAGATACGCTTCACAGTCGTAGCCAGTCAGCAGACCCCATCCAGCATTTGGGAGGTCGATGCGGATGGCACCGGCCTGCGCGGGATTTTGCCCAACTGGGCGAAGCGTCCTGGTATTTGTTGTGGCACTGGGACGGCGGACGGCAGGTATTTCGTCTTCGTTGAGTTGGGAGCGGAGCGTTTGTGGGTATTGCAGAGCGGCGAAAATGGCGGAAGCGCGGGTCGGCAGGGAAACCGCTTCCTACCCGCGCACGGCCCAGCGCACCAGATCGGCCAGCTTGGGCGGCTTGCCCTGCATCAGGATGGCGACGCGGAAGATACGCGCTGCCGCCCAGACCATGCCAAAGGTGCAGGCCAGCACGCCCGCCAGGCTCACCCAGGGCTGCCAGACTGGCACGCCGCCCGGCAGCGCCATGCGCAGCAGCATCAGCATCGGGGTGAACATCGGAAACAGTGACAGGCCTGTCGAGATGGCGCCATTGGGCTGCTGCATGACCACCGCAAAGACAAAGTACGGGATCATCACCGGCGCCATCAGAAGTATGGCAAGCTGCTGGGCCTCCTGCGGGCTGCTGCACCCCGCTCCCAGCGCCGCGGCAAAAGCGCACAGCATGGTTACATCGGCGATCAGATAGATGTAGAACCAGGGCAGCAGCGCAAACGGCAGCATTCCCGCCATCCCCAGTCCCTCCAGGACGAGAGTGCAACCAAGAACGTAGAACGCCGAGCTGGTGAGCGAAACGCCGACGGCGGCCAGCACTTTACCCATCATCAGCTCGAAAGGAGTCGCGAGGCCCAGGAGCATCTCGACGATACGCTGGGCCTTGTCTTCTGTCACCGCCGAAAGCATCGGAGCGGAACTGACCAGCACGATCATCCCGAGCAGCAGCATGAGCCCGAAGGGAACCACAAAGTCGTCGAGCTCGCTTTTCTTGTGCCCTTGCCGGATCTCGCCGGTCTTCTCGTCTCTCGAAACCAGGCTGAGCCTTTCCACGGAGATTTCCGCGAGCACATCGTCAAAATGGCCCGCACCGACTCCCAGTTGAGTCAGGCGCACACGCCGCAGGCCGTCGTTGATGGGGCCGGCCAGCCAGCGGCGGGCATCGTCGAAGGCGCCGGCGTTGGTATAACAGGCCACTCCGCCGGCCGGGGCATCTTTACTCAGGCGGCTCGGATGGCGCGGATCGCGCGGATGCAGGTCTTCGGGGCCGATCTCGAGGAACGCGAAGAGTTGACCGCGGCGCACCCGGTCCGACAAGGCGAGACGCTGCGCCATGGCATCGCCAGCCGGCGCCAGTGACTCGAACACGTAGCGGGCCGCGATCTGCCGGTGCGTGACCTTGTCGAACAATTCCATGGCATTCTTTTCCTGGGCGGCCTGAATCACGGCGGAGGCAACCATGCCGGTACGGTCGATGATCGCCACCGGCCGGTCCTTGATGTCCGGCTTGCTCTTCAATAGCGCGATGCCGAGAAACCCGCCGCCGAACAGAACGGGAGCCACCACCAGACCGACCAGGAATGCCTTGGTGCGAATGGTCGCCAGGTAGTCCCGTCTGGCGATCAGGAGAATCCTACGCAACTTGCGCCTCCTCGGCTTCGGGCCCGGCAATGCGCACGAAAATATCGTGCAACGACGGCTTCGTGATGGAGAAGCTGGTCACGCGGGTGCGCGATATCAACGTGCGGAGCACCTGCTGCGGGTCGCAGGCGGGGGTCATGCGCAGCTCCTGGATCTGGCCGAGATCGCGAACCCTGTCCACGTCCGGGAGCCCCTCTAGAAACTGCAAGCCGCCCTCGACCGCGACCTGGATGGTATCGATTCCGTAGCGGTCCTGGATGGAGGCGAGCGTCCCGTCGAGGACCTTCTTTCCGCGGAAGATCATAAAAATGTAGTCGCACATGCTTTCCGCCACGCGCATATCGTGCGTGCTGAGGATCACCGTGACGCCGCGCCGGCGCAGATCGAGGACCGCCGACCGGATAGCATCGGCGCTCACCGGATCGAGGCCGCTGAAGGGTTCGTCGAGGATCACCAATTTCGGCTCGGGGACCACGGCGGCGATGAACTGCACCTTCTGACTCATGCCCTTGCTGAGCGTCTGCACTTTTTGCGAGGCCCATTTGGACAGGTTGAGCCTCTGGAGCCAGGCATCCACTTCGGCGGTCACTTTCCGGCCGCCGCGCAGCTCGCCGTAGAACTCCAGCAGCGGGCGGACAGCCATTTTGCGATATAGCCCGCGCTCTTCCGGCAGGTATCCGATCCACTCCGACCGCGCGCCCAACATCTGCTTGCCGAACACGTGTATAGCGCCGCGGTCCGGGTAGAAGATGCTCGCGATCATACGCATGGTGGTGGTCTTGCCGGAACCGTTCGGGCCGATGAAGCCGTAGACGGAGCCTTGCGGCACGGCGAGCGACAGGTCATCGACCGCCGTTACGGCGCCGAACGTTTTTGTAACATTGCGGATTTCGACGGCATCCATCATGGCACCGGCGCCCGCACGGCGCGGCCCGGCGTTACGGCTTCCAGGGCGCCGTCGCGGACCACCGGCACGCCGTTTACCAGCACGTAGCGAATGCCCTTGGAGTACTTGGCGGGCTCTTCGTAAGTGGCCGCGTCTACCACGGTTTCGGGATCGAAAACTGTGAGGTCAGCGTCGGCTCCCACGCGGATGCGGCCCTTATCGCGCATCATCGGTACGCGGTCCTGCAGGCGTTGCGCGGGCATCAGGCTCATTTTGCGGATGGCTTCCATAAGGGTCAGCGCGCGAGCTCCGCGCACATAACGGCCCAGGACCCGGGCATACGTGCCGGAGCTGCGCGGATGGCCTTTGCCATTGTGCAGGCCGCCATCGCTGGCGATCATGGTAAACGGGCTCGCGAGGGCGGCCAGCACCGCGCGCTGGGGAATCATGTGCATGATGACTGCGCCGCCGATCTTCCGATAGCGGGCGAACGATTCAGCCGTGAGGCGCTCTCCCGTATCGGTCCACTGCAGTTCGTGGTAGTCGATGCCCAGCATGGATTGCCAGCCGGGATCGAATAGCGCGGATTCGATGGCGGTCATGGCGGAGGTGTAAGGATAGAGCTCGGTGGTGATGTCCAGCATGCGCGCGCGCGCCGCGTCGATCATGAGCAGCAGGCGCGGCGTCGAGCCCAGCCCGCTGCTGGTGATGTGGACTACGTGTAGCGGCGCGCCCGATGACCCGGAGTCCGAGACCACCTCCTCGAGTGCCTGCGCGCTGCCGTCGCCCGCGGTACGGAGATGGACGAAGCAGGTGGCCCGGAAGCGCGCGGCCACGCGGAACATTTCCAGGATTTCCCTGGGGGAAGCGGCGGGCGTGTATTGGATGCCCAAGCCCACGCCGGCGGCGCCGCGCAGCAGACCGTGCTCGATGCGGCGCTTCAATTGCGTGATCTCTTCCTCGGTGGCGGCGCGGTGGGCGGCATCGCCGGAGGGCAGGAAATCGCCGGGGTCGTGCATGATGCGCATGCGTATGGGAATGTGGCCCACCGATGCGCCGTAGTTGATCAACGAGGTGCCTTCGCGCGCGTCGTACCAGGCGTCCACATCGGCAACGCCCACCTCCATTTCAAGCGCCGTGGTGACGCCGTCCATGGCTTTCGCGCGGTAGTTCTCGGCGTCTTGCCCGTGCGAGTGCAGGTCTATGAAGCCCGGCGCAACCACCAGGCCCGCGGCATCGATTACGGTCCCACTCTCCAACGGGGCGACCGAGATTGCCTGTATCTTGCCGTCGGAAATGCCCAGGTTGCGAACGGCGTCCAGATTGCTTTCCGGATCCATGACCCGGCCGCCCCGGATCACCAGGTCATACTGCCGTGCTTGCAGAGCCGACACCAGTATGAAGATCCAGAAAATGCGCATGCGAAACGCTAGTGCGCGGCCAGCATGGGCCGGATCGCCAGCGCCACTACAACCATGATCGCCGAAGCGGCGGGGATCAGCAACAGCGCCTTTTTCAGGCGCCTGGGATCGCCGCCCCCGATAGCGCCGATGATGCGCGAGCTAACGGCGAGGCCGGTCCATCCGCAGGTGATCACTATTCCGAGGGCGGTGGCGGTCATGCGTGGGAATGCGTCGTGCACCATCGCCAGCGTGGTTGGGAAGACCGGGGCCATCGAGACACCCGCTAGAAAGACCAGGATCCACGCGATGGTGGAACTCTTGGTGGTGAGCATCAGATATGTCGTGATAGTCATCAGGACGGCAGCCGCCAGAGTAACCAGCGGCGCCGAAACGCTGATCAGGATCCGCGAAACCGCCACGCGGCCAATCAGCAGACCCAAGGCGAATCCCAGCGACAGGATGTTCAGCGCGCGTGATTCGGGAATGCCCTGGGCTATGAGATGTTGTGCCAGCCAGTTCCACACACCCACTTCGCAGGAGACATACAGGAAGAGAAAGAACGCCAGTAGAAACAGCGCGGGCCTGCCCAACACCGGGCCGATGTCTGAAAACACAAAGCTGCGAGCGCCGCTGGGCGGCGGCATGGAAGTGAGAATGTTAACCAACAACGTAACCGCCGTCAGCATCGCCACGGTGTAGCATAGCCGTACTGCATTATGCTTCAACAGATTGGCTGAAATGAAGGGCGTGGCCAGGCCGCCGAGGCCGAAAAACAGGTTCAGCAGATTGTAGTTGGTAGCGGCCCGCGCCGGGTCAATATCGCCCACCAGCGCATTGGCCGCCGTCACGATAATGCCGCCGCCGAGCCCCAGCAGCAGCATATACCCCATAAGGCCGCGGAAGCCTTTGGACTGCGGCAGGGCGAACAACGCCAGGGTGATCAGCGAAAGGCCGAGCACCAAACCTGCCTTCTTGCCCTCGTTGTCGATGAGTGGTCCGACGCCTATCGACGCCACGATCAGCCCCAGCGCCTGCGCGAACGCGATTTGGCCATTCTGGCGCGGCGTGAGCTGGAAGCGCGCCGACAGATCGGGCAGGATGGTGCCCAACATGGCGGCAATCATGCCGTAAACAAAGATGGCGAGGATGGCTGCAAGAATCAGCATGGATTCAGAATTTTACCACCATGCGCCGGAACGATTCCCCTCGCGAGTTAATGAGCGGGTTAGAATGGGAGGAGTCCGTGAGCCGTAGAACAGACAGCGGTGTCTCCAGCAGGACCGTAAACAGCGGCGTCCGCCCGCCGAAGATCCGCGCGCGGGCGAATCCCCCGAAGCAAGCCAAGCCTAAAGGCAGCGCGGTTTCCCGGGTTACCCCATTCCGGGTTACCCCATTCATGTTCATTGCCGGGGCCTTCTGCGTATGCCTCGTGGCCTTGCAGTTGTACTCGCCGGCTATCGACGGACGATTTCTGTTCGACGATATCAACCTGCCTTTTCACAAGGACATTGCGCATGAGCCGCTCAGGGTGTGGCTGTCCTATGTGCGGCCGCTGCTGATGTTTACCTACTGGGCGAATTACTCCACGTCGGGCATGTCATCGGATGCCTACCATCTGACCAACATCGCGATCCATGTCTTTAACGTCTGCCTGATCTTCCTGATTCTCCTCAGAATCTTCGATTGGACAGGCTGGACGGGCAAGGAGTCGCGCGTGGCGGCGTTGATTGGCGCGGCGATCTTCCTGGTGCATCCCCTGCAGACCGAATCGGTCAGCTACATAGCCGGAAGGTCGGAAAGCCTGGCCGCTTCCTTTATACTGGCATCCTACGCGGTCTTTCTCTATCGCCGCGCTCCGGCCATCTCGTGGCTGGAATCCGGCGCGGTTCTGCTGCTCTTCGCCATGGCGGTTGCTACCAAGGAAAATGCCGTGGCGCTGGCAGGCGTGTTTCTGCTGACGGATCTTTTCTGGCCGGGCGACGGCTGGCTCGCGCAATTGTGGCGCAACCGGCGTCTATACGGGCTGATGGTTCCCGGCGTGTTGGCCGCCCTGGTCGTCGTAGCCCGCGTGCTGGCCCACTCCGTAACGGCGGGATTCTCGATCCCCGGCGTCACCTGGTATCAATACGGCTTTACGCAGGCGCGGGCGATATTCGTATACATACGCCTGTTTGTTCTACCTGTCGGCCAGTCGGTGGATCACGATTTTGCGGTTTCGCATTCCATCTTAGAGCACGGCGCTATCTTTTTTTTAGCGGCTCTCGCGCTCCTCGTCGGCGCGGCAATCGCGTGGCGGCGGCGTTTTCGCCTGGAGGCTTTCGGGTTCTTGATGTTTCTGACTCTACTGGCGCCCACCTCTTCGATCGTCCCCATCACCGACTCACTGGTTGAGCGGCGTATGTACCTGCCGCTGTTGGGCCTGATTCTGATCGGTAGCGGCATCCTGCGCCGCGCGAAGCTACGCCCCGCCATTGCCGCTACGGTGATCGGTGTGTTCGTGCTGAGTAACATCGTGCTTTGCTACAGGCGAAATCAATTGTGGGGCGACCCGATCCGTTTCTGGATCGAGACCGTGGAGGACTGGCCGCACAAGTGGCGTCCGTATGGCAACCTGGCTGAAACCTTTATCGCGCAACACCGCTGCGCGGAGGCGCTTCCATACTTGCAGCGAGCACAGGCGTTGCTGCCGGGCAATGCGCGCGTCGAGGAGAGCCTCGCCCGCCTGCTCGAATGCGTAGGCCGGCGCGCGGAAGCGCTCGACTGGCTGGGCCGCGCGGTAGTGCTCGATCCGCGCTCCCGCGTCTATGAATGGATCGGGCTGCTGCACGGCGAAATGGGACACAGCGAGGAGTCCGGCCGCGCGCTCAAACATGCGGTTGAGATCGATTTCAGGTCGGTCAGCGCGCACGATGCACTGGGGTTGTGGTATGAGTCGGTAGGCCAAGTCAACGCGGCGCTGACCGAGTATCACCATTCGGTGAATCTGGACGGCGACGACACCGCGGCGAAGATCGCAATCATGCGTCTCGAAAAGTAGCGCGCGCGGCTCCGAAATACCGAGCCGTGACCGTCAGGGAGCGGAAACCAGCGGTTTAGCGTGGTGCGGTGGACAGCGTGGCGGCGGCGGCTACCGGTACGGCGACCGGATCTCCGATTCGCATTTCCGCCCAATCGTAGCCGAATTCCTTACCGCAATCCAAACATACGACATATGTGCCGTGGCGCGCGGCGCCGGGAGCGGAAGAGAAACCCGCCTTTCGTGCGGGCGTAATTGGGAAGGTAGTTCTGCGATGAGCACAGCCCAAGAAAGCGTTCCATAATGAGTTCAACATGCGAGGCCCCCTTTTCACCTATCTTTGATGCGCGAAGCGATCTCATAGTTTCATATACGAATTAACTTGGAGATCCCCAAAGATATAGTGAAAATCGGGAGCCGGATGTTTCACGTGGAAAGTTTGGCGGCGATGGCATCCGCGATCTGCTTGCCGTGAAAGCGCCCGTTTTCAATAAAGATTTCATTGGTGTGCATGCCCGCCACAATGACGCCTGCCAGATAGATACCGGACCGCTCGCTTTCCAGCGTGCGCGGGTCCGTGCGCGGTTTCTGGGTTGCCGGTTCGAGCGTTATACCAATGGAATTCAAGAAGTTAAGATCCGGGCTGTAGCCCGTCAGCGCGAATACAAAGTCGTTCTTGAGGACAATTTCACCTTGGGGCGTAGAAACGGCGATGGCATCGGGCAGGATCTCCACGATCTGCGAACGAAAATACGCCTGGATCTCTCCGACTTTAATCCGGTTCTCGATGTTTGGCTTGATCCAGTACTTCACCTTCTCCGAAATGCCGCTACCCCGGTGAATCAGGGTGACTCTGGCCCCGGTCCAGAAAAGCTCCAGCGCGGCGATGGCGGCAGAGTTCTTGGCGCCGACCACCGCTACGTCGTGGTTATAGTACGGATGCGGTTCTTTGTAATAGTGCAGAACCTTGCTCAGTTCCTCGCCCGGAACATTCAACAGATTAGGCACATCGTAATAGCCGATTGCCAGTACCACCTTGCGGGTGTGATAGGTTTGAGGGCAACCCAGCCGGTCGGTGGTGGACACCAGAAAAGCGCCATCTTCCCCGGTGATATTCTCCACCCGCTCGTAATCGTTGATATTCAATTTGTAATGATCGGCTGCGCGGCGATAATATTTCAGCGCTTCGTGCCGGTTGGGCTTCTCGTTGAGGCTGGTCATCGGAAGGTTGCCGATCTCCAGCAGTTCGGGCGTGGTAAAGAAGACCATGTTGGTGGGGTAATGGTAGAGGGAGTTCACCACGCAGCCCTTTTCGATCAACACCGTGCGGAGACCGCGCTGCTGCAACTCGATTCCACAGGCCAGGCCGGTCGGGCCTGCCCCCACAACGATCGCGTCATACTGGGTTACAGCATGTGTCACAGCATGGGTCACAGCCGGCGTCACAGCTTACCCTCGATCTCGGCATAAATCCGCTCCAGCGCCTCCGCAAGGGCCGCCGGGTTCTTGCCGCCGCCCTCCGCCATGTCGGGCCGGCCGCCACCCTTGCCGCCCACGGCCTGGGCGAGCGAAGCAGCCAGCTTGCCGGCGTGTATTTTAGCCGTGAGATCTTTGGTCACGGCCGAAACGATGGACACGGTAGAATCGTCGACGGAGGCCAGCACGATCACGGCGCTCTTCCATTTGTTGCGCAGGGCGTCGGCCATCTCACGCATCTGCTGGCGGTCCATGCCCACGGCCTGCTCGGCCAGCACTCGGGAGCCGTTAACCGTGCGCGCGCGGCTCTCCAGATCCGCCGATGCGGATTGCGCGAGCTGGCTCCGGAGCTGCCGGTTCTGATGTTCCAGCGCCTTCTCGCGGGCCAGCATCTTTTCCACGTGCTCCACCAGGTCCGGCTCGGAGGCGCGCATCAATTCGGAAAGCCGGTGCAGCGCTCCGGTGGTCTCCTGATACTGGCGAACCGCGGCCTCGCCGGTGATGGCTTCAATGCGCCGCACGCCCGCTGAGATACTGCTTTCGCTCACGATTTTGAAAACGCCGATATCGCCCGTGCGGTGAACGTGCGTGCCGCCGCAGAGCTCCCTGCTGAAATCCGGCACCGAAACCACGCGGACCTGGTCCCCATACTTCTCGCCGAACAACGCCATGGCGCCCGTGGCGATGGCCTGCTCGAGTGGCAGAACTTTGGTCTCGACACCCGAGTTCCGCAGGATTTGATCGTTCACCAGGCGCTCGACTTCCGCGATTTCCGCCGGGTCCATGGCGGCGTAGTGTGTGAAATCGAAACGCAGGCGCGGCGGTTCGACCACGCTGCCCGCCTGCTTGACGTGCGTGCCCAGCACCTGACGCAACGCCGCGTGCAGCAGGTGCGTGGCGGTGTGGTTGCGCATAGTCGAGAGGCGCAGGGGAACGGCCACCTCGGCGCGCAGCTCATCGCCCACGCGGATCGGCGCCACGGAAACAACGCGATGGACAGTCAAACCCGGGACGGCGGGATATGCTGTCCGGACATCCGCGACTTTATCCCCGTCGAGCGCAAACAGGCTGCCGCTATCGCCCACCTGGCCGCCTGTCTCGGCGTAGAACGGTGTGCGATCGAGGACCAGCTCCGCCTCGACGCCCGCCCCGATTTCGTCCCGCGGCTCGCCCTCTTCGACCAGACCCTTTACCACGGATGTGGACACCAGGCCCTCGTAACCCAGAAACCTGGTGCGCCCCTGTTCCACCAATTGTTGATACGCAGGCGCAAGGTGGCCCTTCTCGGCGCCCTTCCAGCTGGCACGCGCGCGCACGCGCTGGCGCTCCATTTCGCGCTCGAATCCTTCGCGGTCGATAGCCAGGCCGCGGTCGCGAGCCATATCTTCCTGCTCGTCGAGCGCGAGGCCGTAGGTGTCATAAAGCTTGAAGGAGATCGCGCCCGGAATGTGATGGTCGGCGAGCGATTTCACCTCGTCGTTAAAGACCTTTTCGGCCACCAGGAAGGTGGTCGCATAGCGATGTTCCTCGTCCTTAACGATGCGCGCGATGCGCTGCACGCTTTCCATCAGCTCCGGATACCCCGGCTTCATCAGCTCGGCGACGTACCCGGTCAGCTTATACAGAAAGGGCTCTTCCACACCGATCATGCGCACGTGCCGCATGGCTCGCCGCATGATCTTCCGCAGCACGTAACCGCGGCCCTCATTGGAGGGCAGCACGCCATCGTGAATCAGGAACGTGGTGGCGCGGGAATGGTCGGCCGCGATGCGCAGCGCCGTATCGACTCGCACATCAGCGCCGTAAGAGACGCCGAACATGTCCGCCGCCCGGACGATGATGGGAAATAGCAGGTCCGTGTCGTAGTTGGAAAGCTTGCCTTGTAAGACCGCGGCCACGCGCTCCAGGCCCAGGCCGGTATCGATCGAGGGCCGCGGCAGCGGAGTCATGACGCCACTCGCATCGCGGTTGAACTGCATGAAGACCAGGTTCCAGATCTCGACGAAGCGGCCGCCCGCGTCGCTCGGAAACTCCTCATGTTCGTGCCCTGGCTCGGATGCCGCGGGTCCCATGTCGTAATGAATTTCCGAACACGGCCCGCACGGTCCGGTGTCGCCCATCTGCCAGAAGTTGTCTTCTTCGTCGAGGCGAAAAATACGGTCCTTCGGAACTCCCGCGACCGTCTGCCAGAGCCGCTCGGCGTCGTCGTCTTCACGAAACACGGTGATGTACAGGCGGTCTTTCGGCAGCCCGTAGTCTCTGGTCACCAGCTCCCAGGCGAACTCGATGGCTTCGGCCTTGAAGTAATCGCCGAACGAGAAATTACCCAGCATCTCGAAGAACGTGTGATGCCGGCGGGTGTACCCAACGTTTTCCAGGTCATTGTGCTTGCCGCCCGCGCGCACGCATTTTTGCGAGGTGGTGGCGCGCAGGTATTCACGCTTCTCCCGCCCCAGAAAGACGTCCTTGAACTGGTTCATGCCGGCGTTGGCGAACAACAGCGTCGGGTCGTTGGCGGGCACCAGCGACGAGCTGCGCACCACGCGGTGCCCGCGCGTGGCGAAGAAATCCAGGAACCGCTGTCGTGTCTCGTTACCTGTCACATATTCAATTGTAGCGGAGGCGGCCACGAGTACGCCCCCATGGCCCGTGGCCCCATGCCAGGGGCGCCGGCCAGCAGGGCGTCGATTAGCGGATTCCCTTCCTTGGCTGGATTTCGGGTCCGGTGGCGCACGGCTTGGCCGGCCTGGATAGGAGGACGGGGGCTAACAGGCGTGGACGAGCTCGCGGAATTCGTAGAAGTGCGGGCATCGCTCGGCAATTCTGTCGAGGTCTGCTGCACAAGCGATCTCTTCATACACTTTATCGTCTGCGGAGAGGCTAGCTTCAGATAGCATCCTGAGGAATAAAGACTTCGGATCGATGATTTCTTCCAATCGCCAGTTGACGGATTTGATCGACCGTGTTCGGCCGCGGACCAGAGAAACCTTGCCCAGAGCCTGCTCGTCGGCAAGGAGCCAAGTCTCGACCATGCATCTTGTCGCATAAAAATGGACCGGGAAGGTCGGCGTAAAACCCGATTTGTTCAGTAGGTTCTTTAAGTCCGCCTCCAACTTCTCCGGGTCCTTCCTGTCGGAGTCACGGATGACCAACGCCTTGTCTATGGGATGCTCTTCGTGGTATTGAAAATCTTTCAACCATCCCACAAACCTCTTAGGGAGCGCCGGAATGCCGCCACATGGCCGCGCCACTTCGGATTATGGCTCACCGGATAGACCGCGACGTCGCGCTGGCCCTCGACGACGATTCCAAAGACGCTCATTCTTCACTAAGCGCTCCGGCAAACATCAGGTCACCCAGACCCAGTTCTTCGTCCTCGACCAATTTCCGGAGATGCGGCTTGTCATTCGGCCTAATCACTCTGGTCTCGCCCTGTCTCTTCTCAACCCACAAAATTTCCTCAAGCTTCATTTGATCGAGTACGAGCGGCGAATGGGTCGTGAAAACGATTTGAGAACGCGGAACGCCTCGGTCAGCGACTTCCTGTTGGACCAGCCGCAACAAAGCCACCAACGTCTCGAACAGTTTGGGATGCAAATGATTCTCGGGTTCCTCGATGAAAAAGAGGGTGCCGCCCAGTTCATCAGGGGCCAGGATGAGGGAGAGGTATGCGACGAATGCTAACTCGCCATCTGACATCTGAAAGAGTGAGGTTGGGCGGAGCAACCCATTCTCCTGCGAGGTCAAGTAAACCGTACCCTGCTGTGTCGGCCATGTCAGTAGCTCGCGGATTTCCGGAAAGACATCACGCGCGACCTCCGCGATGCGGGCGAAGGCCTGAGGCGATCGGGTTTGTAGCCACATCAGCCACGCGGAGAGGTTTGAACCGTGTAGATCGAGGATATTGCCAGCCGTCATCGCGTTCGCCTGCTTCATCACAGCGGGAACGAACTGATGAAACCGCCAGTTCTGGGCGAAGAGCTTCAGGGGATAGCCATCCCAGTTGGGGGGGGCCATCTCCATGCCCGATCTCTCAGCCTGGACAATAACGAGTTTGGATTGGTCGGCGTTCTGAAGCCAGCGCCCATTGTCGTCTCGGACGATGAGCTGGTAATCTCTGTCACCTTCGTGTAGTGTGAGTGCCTCCTTTTGAATGGTGAAATACCCGCCGGCGCCGCCGACGATTTCGAGTTCATACGCAAACACTCGACCGGGGCGCGCGGGTTCCAACTCGATGGCTATCGAGAGCAGCCGATCTTGACTTCCCTTCCACAAGACCTCGTCGATCCCTTGCCGTTGGGTCAGGGCATTCCCAGGCCCAAAAGTTGCCGCCTCCGGAAACCAGCATTGGTACAGGAAGCGAAACAAATCGAGGACATTGCTCTTGCCGCCCATGTTGGGCCCGACCAGAACATTCAATGGTCCCAGAGAAACATCAACGTCTCTCAAGCTTTTGAAATTCCGCGCGCGGACTCGCGTAATCATAAGGACACCGAAACAATGATACCCCGCTCGGCCCCGGCCGGTTGGTTCGCGACGGGATGGACTTCAGCAGTCCCCTCGGGCAGCGAGGCTCCGCCGCCTACCGCAAAAACGAAACGCCTTCTTAAGCAGACATGTGGGAACTCCATCCGCGGCAACAAGCGCATTGGTCATTCCCTATCCGCCCGAATCGCTCGGAGCTGCTGGAATAGCGGAGAGTTCGGCTTCATGGGACGGCCACAGGGACCTGTCCGCGAGCGTCCCTAAAGAGCTTGCGATTACTCAGGAGGGATCTTGTCTTCGCGCCATTCCCAATGTTCTTTCGGGCTCTCATCATTTTGCCGGGGACTCCGCCTTTTGCTACGGCGGAAATACGCCTGGGGCGTTGTTTCGAGTGCGGCACGGAATACTTCATTGAAGGCGCTCACGCTGTTATATCCGACCGCAATTGCCACATCCGTTATGGATTCCTCTCCCGCGAGCATCTCGAGAGCTGCAAACAATCGTGCCTGTTGCCGCCAACGGCCAAGAGGCATGCACATTTCCCTGGAAAAGGCGCGCATGAACGTACGCCGGCCCATGCCCGCGTCTTCAGCCCACTCATCCAGTGTGCGGTCGTCCGGACATTTTTGAGCAGCGCGCGCCACTTTGGCCAGCTTCGCTTACCCAGGAACTGGCAGGCGCAGGAGTTGTTCCTCGGGCCGCCGGAATCCACGCACAGCGCTGGGAAGGAAACATCCACCGTGCCCGGCCGCCTCCAGAATAAGTAACCCTTGAGTTACCGCGAATAGCTGGCGGCGCGCATTCGCGCCGCCACGCTGCGCAGCTCACGACTGGAGATTCTCGGGGCCGACAACGGCAGCGCGCCACCGGCAGCCATGTGGGGCCCTGGCTTCCAACAGCTCATGATCCAGGTCGCCACCGGCAAACTGCGCATCGACACGGAGCCAGTTCCCGCTCGGTGCCATCGATGCCGCATGGCGGCGCGACCAAGGCGGCCGCAGGCTGGTTATGATTCCCAAAACGGGGGAGTGTCTGCCAGCCACGGGCCGTGCAGTCAAAGTGCAGAAGTGCTCCGCGCCACGCCCATTGTCAGTAAGAACTGTGTGTCCGCTCCAGCGCCTGCTCGAAATCCGCCAGCAAATCGCGCCAGTCCTCGACGCCCACCGACACGCGCACCAAGTCGTCGCCGATGCCCGCCTCGTCGAGCTCCTGCTCAGACATGCCGGAATGCGTCGTCGATCTCGGGTGACAGACCAGCGTCTCCACGCTGCCGAGCGAAACCGCATTGCGCCCGATCTTCAAATTTCGCAGAAAATCGAAGGCCGCCGGCTTGCCGCCGTGGAACTCAAGCGAGAACAGCCCGCCCGGGTACGCGCATTGCTCTTCAAAAATGCGGCGCTGCCCGGCATCCTCGAACAGCGTCGGATAGAGCACCCGCTTGATCTTGCCGTGGCCATGCAAAGCTTCGGCCAGCCGCTGAGCGTTCTTGCTTTGCCGGTTCATGCGCAGCGAGACGGTCGGCAGGCGGCTGTTCAGCATCCAGCACTCGTCCGGCTGCAGGATGCTACCGAACATGCTGCGCTTGGCCAGGATCTTGCGCATCAGCTCGGGGTCCTCGGAAAGAGCCGCGCCCGCCACCATGTCGCTATTCCCCGACAAATATTTGGTCGCTGAATACAGCACCAGGTCGGCGCCCAGCAGCAGCGGATGCTGGAAGACCGGACCGAGAAACGTGTTGTCCACCATGATCACGGGCCGGTCCGGATGGTTCCTGGCAGTCTCCGCGGCGCGGCGTATGTCGGTCATCACCATGGTCGGATTGGCCGGCGTCTCCAGGCATACGATGCTCAGGTTCCGGGCCGAGCGGATGGCCTGGTCGATGGCCGCGGAGTCGCCCCCTGGCACCGGCACGCCCAGCACTCCAAAAGGTTCCAGGAAATTGTGGATCAGTCCGGTGGTGCCGCCATAGAGCGGCGTCGTGTACACGATGGTAGTGCCCGGCTGCGCCACCGCCGCGAACGCGCTCATGATGGCCGCCATCCCGGAGTTGAAGACTCCCGCGGCCTGCGCGCCCGGCTCCAGAGGGACGATCTGGTCTTCCAGGATCTCGGAGTTGGGGTGGGAGAATCGCGAATAAATCAGGGCGGGACGCTCCCCGTCCTCCACCTGCACTCGACCGGCCATGATCGAGAACGCGCGCTCGGCCTCTTCGGGGTTGGCGAACACGTAGGTGGAGCTGCGAAATACGGCTGGACGGGCCGATCCGAACGACAGCAGTGGATCGAAACCGCGCGTGAGCGACGCCGTGCGCGGCCGCACCGAGGTGTGCGTACCGTCGGGATGTGTCATAATCTCTCCTATTCCGAGTGTAGCGCCGTATGTCCGGCAAATACCGTTACGAAGAGTTTACCTGGCCTGAGATACGCGAGGCGGTGGCGCAGAACCGTGTGGCAGTGCTGCCCGTAGGCACGGTCGAGCAGCACGGCCCGCACCTGCCCCTGGTCACGGATGTGCTCACTGCCGGCGAGATGTCGCGCCTGGCGGTCGAGCGCGTGCCCGATGAGTCCGTGCTGCTGCCGCCGGTGTACTACTCGTTCAACGAGCACCACATGGATTTCCCCGGCACCATCGCGGTCGAGGGCCAGACCATCATCAATTATGTGACCGACATCGGCCGCAGCCTTGCGCGGCACGGTTTTCGCAAGATCCTGCTGGTGAACGGGCATGGCAGCAACGTTCCGTTTCTGGATGTGGCCGCGCGCAACATCACCAACCGCACGGAGGCTATTTGCGCCATGGCGCCCTGGTGGAATCTCATCCCGAAGCCGCTGCTGCGGGAGTTGCGGGAATCGGAATATCCGGGGGGCATGGCGCATGGGTGCGAGCTGGAGACGTCGGTGCTGCTGCATCTTCGTCCGGACCTGGTCGAGATGGAGAAGGCCGAAAAAGATATCAGCTTCCAGGCCACGGAATTTTTTTATTGGGATCTGGAGGGTCCCTCGCCGATCTTTTTTCAGGAATGGTTCAGCCGTTATTCGCGCACCGGCACGGTGGGAGACCCAACCAAGGCCACGGCGGAGAAAGGCAGGCGCTTCGTCGAGGCGGTGGTCGAGCGGTTGGCGGGGTTGATCCGCGAGTTCCGCGCGAGAGAGATCCGGCCGCGAGTGGACCATCACTAAAGCCGGGCGGGCTGGCCGGGATTTGCATTAGAATAAGAGCTGACCTTTTAAGAGCTGACTTTATGGACACGCAGACCGGCACGCATCTGCCCAGGCTGTTCACGCCCCACCCGAACCTTGGGGATGCGGTGAACCACAATTTCATCGCTTCGGAGGTGGAAGGCGGCGTTTTTCTAGACCAACTGCCGCCCGGGGCCGTGCTGCGCGTGGAGACCCGCAACCGCTCCTACACCCTGGTGAATCGAGGCAACGGACAGGCGCTCATCTCCGGCCATCCGACGTTCTGCCCCGAGCCCGTGCTGGTGCACATTGAGGGATCCAACTGGGGCGGTTCGATGCTGAAGGCCGCCTTCATCGGCCGTGGAATGCACCTGGAGTTTCGCCACCCGGAGCATCGCACCATCATGACCTCGTGCATCGTTGACGTGCGGGCAGCGTAAGCCGCGCGAGGCCCCACCGGGCAGCCTCGGCCACTACGGGATCCGGCAAATTCGCCAGTCTCTCCAGCGGCGCACCGAACGCCGCCCGCCCGGCATTGCCCATGGCGATTGCCACGTTGCGCAAGAATCCGGTATAGCGCGCGCGCTGGATAGCGCTGTTCCGGAACAACTCGCGAAACTGCTCTTCGGAAAGCGCCGCCAGTTTTTCCAGCGGCGGCGCGAAGTGCGCGGGAGCGAAGGCCGGCTCCGGGCTGGCCGGCGCGCGCCGGTTCCATGGGCAGACATCCTGGCAGATATCGCAGCCGAAAACATGCCGTCCCATACCGGACCGCAACGGCTCGGGGACCGCACCGCGCAGCTCGATGGTGAAATAGGAAATGCACAGGCGGGAGTTGAGCGCGTAGGCCGGGCCTTGCGGCAAGCCCGTGGGCACGATGGCCTGTGTGGGGCAGGCATCGATACAGCGCGTGCAGGTCCCGCAACGATCCGGGGGCGGCTGGTCCGGCTGCAAGTCGAGCGAGAGCAGTAGTTCCCCCAGGAAGAACCAGGAGCCCATGCCCTGGTTGATCAGGCAGGTGTTTTTAGCGATCCAGCCGAGTCCTGCATGCCGGGCCAAGGCTCGTTCGAGCAGCGGCGCGGTATCCACGCAGATCTTCCACTCGAAAGGCTCGACGGTGTGCGCGCTCAGGCGGTCCACCAGGCGCAGCAAGCCTCGCCGCAGCACTTCGTGATAATCCTCGCCCCAGGCGTAGCGGGAGATCCAGGCCAGTTCGCCGCCGCTGAAGCTGGTCGAATACGGTTGCGGCCCGTTGTAGAGCTTGCCCACGCACAGGATCGAGCGTGCGGAGGGCATCAGGTTTCTCGGATCGTCGCGCACGGCGGCGCGGCGGTCAGTGAGATATCGCATCTCCCCCGCGAAGCCGTCCGCGACCCACTGGCGATAGAAGCTCGCTTCGGGGACCGGACCGGCCGCGGCTACTCCGGCAAGCTCAAATCCGCATTCACGGGCGAGGGTCTTGATTTGTTCTGGATACACGAGGCAACTGCTGACATGGTACGTACATCCTATGAAAGTTGCAAACCTATCTCTAAGCTCTGGAGGTCCGGCAAGCACTGGGTGGCGCTATGCTCGTTGCGCCCGCGTCAAAAGAAGTATTGCAACGCGTGCCCGCTCTTGATAGCATCTTCGCGCCGAACGGTACGGGCCGTCGGTCTCGACGAGGGCCATTCAAGCACTTGCAGAGGCGGCGGCGCCCTGGGAAGCCGGCGGTTGGGCTTGGATGCCCAGCGCCGACAGGAAAATGAAACAAACGATTTTGGTTTTCGCGCTTTGCCGGCTCGTTTCACGCGCCGGCGGGCCAGCCGCCCGGGCCGATTGGCGCGACGCTTGCGATATACAACGAGCCGGAAGGCGGAACGCCGCTATGGACCGAAGAGCAGAACGTGGAGTTGGATGCCGCCGGCAATTACAGCGTGCTGCTGGGCTCGACTAAGAACGAAGGGGTGCC